>Ga0193697_1000296_pt1 | contig 19323 bp, 13 predicted proteins | sample L3m2metaG_FD_145073 | JGI IMG/M metagenome (GOLD analysis project Ga0193697, IMG submission 145073) | Soil microbial communities from a riparian zone of the East river system, Colorado, United States - L3m2 | ecosystem: Environmental > Terrestrial > Soil > Riparian zone | place: USA: East River... | reverse complement strand
CGTCGCGTTGCTGCTCGTCACCTCCGTCCTGATCATCTTCACGCTCCCTCCGCTGCTCGAGCAGCTCGCCCAGATCGTGCGCGATGCGCCACACCATCGCGACCAGCTGGTGGTCCTGCTGCAGGAGCGCGAATTCACGGCCCCGCTGGCTCGCGCGGTGCAGAACGCCGGCCTGGAGCAGGGGCTCGCCCACCTCGAGACCGGACTCGTGGGCTATATGCCCCGCGTGTTGACGGCGCTCGGGTGGGCGGTGACCACGTTGTTCCTGACGTTTTATCTCCTCGCCGACGGCAAGCGCACCCAGGGCGCCCTCTACGCGGTCGTGCCGCGCGATTACCACATGCGGCTGGCGCGGATCCTCCAGAACCTCGAGGCGATCGTCGGTGGCTATATGCGTGGCCAGCTCATCACGTCCGTGGCGATCGGGGTCTTCACCTATGTGCTCCTGGCGCTGTTCCACGTGCCCAACGCGCTGTCGCTTGCGCTGTTGGCGGCGGTCGTGGATGTGATCCCCCTCATCGGCGGGCTGCTGGCCACCACGCCCGCGGTGCTCTCCGCCCTGTCCGTGGGCGTGCCCGCGGGCATCGTGGTGCTGGTCGCCCTGTGCGTCTATCAGGAGTTCGAGAATCGGATTCTGATCCCCAGGGTCTACGAGCATACGCTGCGCCTTTCCCCGGCCACCATCGTCCTCGCACTGCTCGCCGGTGGCATCCTGCTGGGGGTCATCGGGGCGCTGCTCGCTCTTCCAATCGCGGCGGGTCTCCAGATGGCGCTGCAGGAGCTGCGCGTAGACATGCCGGGGGATGACAGCGACGACCGGCCCGCGCTCGCCAAGGACGCGAGGACCGAGGCCACGTACGAGCGCATGAGTGCCGGCGCGACGCCGCCGGAAGCGGGACAGATCGCGCGAACCCTCGCGCACGAGATCCGGGAAGAAGAAACGGCGGAGGTCTTACCATGACGACCATGCCCCTCGTTCCGCGCCGAGTGTCGGTCCCCACGTTGGAGGCGGTCGCCAAGTTGAAGACCGGCGCCCTGCAGGACGCGATCTTCAACAGCGCCAACTTCTCGAGCATCGCGACCGACGCGAAGGGCGTGATTCAGATCTTCAACGTCGGCGCCGAACGGATGCTGGGGTACACGGCCTTGGAAGTGATGAACAAGATCACGCCGGCCGACATCTCCGATCCCGAGGAAGTGATCGCGCGCGCCAAAGCGCTCAGTGTCGAGCTCGGCACCACGATTACGCCGGGGTTCGAGGCGTTGGTATTCAAGGCCTCGCGCGGCATCGAGGACATCTACGAGCTGAGCTACATCCGCAAGGATGGCAGCCGCTTCCCGGCGGTCGTGTCGGTGACGGCGCTGCGCGACGCCCAGGATGCCATCATCGGCTACCTGCTGATCGGCACCGACAACACGGCCCGCAAGCAAGTCGAAGAGAAGTTGCGCTGGACCGAAGAAGGGTTCCGGCTGATGGTGGAGAGCGTCACCGACGCCGCCATCGTGATGCTGAACTCCGAGGGCTGCGTCGTGAGCTGGAACACGCTCGTCCAGCGGATCAAGGGGTATTCGGCGGAAGACATCGTGGGCAAGCACTTCTCCCTGTTCTATCCGGCGGAAGACGTCGCGCAGGGCACACCGCAGCACGATCTGGATGCGGCGGCGGCCCTGGGACGGTTCGAAGTCGAGGGGTGGCGGCTCCGCAAGGATGGCTCGTTGTTCTGGGCGAACGTCGTCTTCACCGCGATTCGCGACCCGGCGGGCAACGCCCGCGGCTTCGCGAAGTTGACGCGCGATCTGACGGAGCGCCGGGCGGTCGAGCAGACGCTGACCTTGGCCAAAGGGGCGGCGGAAAAGGCCAACCTCGCCAAGTCGGAATTCCTGTCGAGCATGAGCCACGAGCTGCGCTCGCCGCTCAACGCGATCCTCGGTTTTGCCCAGCTGATGGAGTCCGACACCGCGGCGCCGACGCCCTCCCAGAAGGCGAGCATCGACGAGATCCTGCGCGCCGGATGGTATCTCCTGGAGCTGATCAACGAGATTCTCGATCTGGCGCAGATCGAGTCCGGGAAGCTGTCGTTGTCGCCGGAGCCGACGTCGCTGGGCGAAGTCCTCCTCGAATGCCAGGCGATGATCGAGCCACAGGCGCAGGCCCGCGGCATCAGCATGACCTTCCCACAGCTCGTAGCTCCGTGCTTCGTCGCCGCCGACCGCACGCGGTTGAAGCAGGTGCTCATCAACCTGCTTTCCAACGCGATCAAGTACAACAAGACCGGCGGCACGGTCGTGGTGGACTGCGACGGGTGCGGCACGCCGGGGCGGATTCGCCTCAATGTGCGCGACACCGGCCCCGGATTGCCGCCCGAGAAGCTGGCGCAGCTGTTCCAACCGTTCAATCGCCTGGGGCAGGAGCGGGGTGCGGAGCAGGGCACCGGCATCGGGCTCGTGATGAGTAAGCGCCTCATCGAGCTGATGGGGGGAGTGCTCGGTGTGGAGAGCAGCGTGGGCGTAGGCAGCGTGTTCTCGTGTGAGCTGGCGGCCGCGGCCGCGCCGACGCTCGACCTGAAGCCGATGCCACTCGAGGTCGAAGGTGCTGCAGACGCACAGGGCGACGGGGGGGGCGAGGGGGGGCCGCGCCGCACGCTGCTCTATGTCGAGGACAACCCCGCGAACCTGAAGCTGATCGAACAACTGATCGCGCGCCGGCCCACCCTCCGCCTGCTGACCGCGGTGGACGGCAATGTGGGCATCCAGTTGGCGCGCGCGCATCAGCCGGACGTGATCCTGATGGACATCAATCTGCCAGGCATCAGCGGCATCGAGGCCCTGCGAATCCTGCGCGACGACGCCGTGACCGCCCATATCCCCATCGTCGCGCTGAGCGCCAACGCGATGCCCCGCGACGTCGAGAAGGGCATCAGGGCGGGGTTTTTCTCGTACCTCACCAAGCCGATCAAGGTCGACGAGTTCATGGCGGCCTTGGACGCCGCGCTGAAAGCCGCGGGGGCACATGCCTGACGCCGCCGAGATTCTCAAGGCCAAAGTCCTGATCGTCGACGACCTGCCGGCCAACGTCCTGCTGCTCGAGCGCATGCTGAGCGGCGGCGGGTATGCGTCCGTCGCCTCCACGCTCGACCCCCGCGCGGTGTGTGATCTGCACGTGAAGAACGACTACGACTTGATCGTGCTCGACCTCCAGATGCCCGTCATGGACGGCTTCGAGGTGATGGAGGCCCTGAAGGGGGTCGAAAAGAACGGGTATCTCCCCGTTCTCGTGATCACGGCCCAGCCGGACCACAAGCTGCGCGCGCTGAAGGCTGGGGCGCGCGACTTCATCAGTAAGCCGTTCGATGTCGCCGAGGTCCTGACCCGCGTCCACAACCTGCTCGAGGTGCGCCTGCTGCACGTCGAGATCCAGCGTAAGAACGCCGAGTTGAAGACGCTGTTCGATCAAGTGGTGGCCGAGCGAAAAGTGTCGGAACGGCTGGCGCTCCAGGTGCCGCCCGATTCGATCGCCGCGCGGCTCCAGGCGCGCCCAGACGTCACGGCAGACAGTTTCGCGGACGTAACCGTCGTGATCGCCGACATCGTGGGGTTCCGCGAGCTGACGCCTGCCGTGGCCCCCGAGCGCTTGACGCTCCTCCTCGAGGAGATTTTCGCGGATTTCGATGGCCAGGCCAAGCAGCGGGGCCTCAAGCGGATCAAGACGCTCGGCAATTCGTACATGGCCGCCGCCGGTGTGCCCGTGGCATCGCCCGACCATGCGGTGCGAGCGGCGCACCTGGCGCTCGACATGATCGCGGCGCTGGAGCGCTTCAATGAGCGGAGCGGCCACTCGCTCCAGGTGCGCGTCGGCATCGCGAGCGGCCCGGTGGTGGCCGGCGTCATCGGCAAGCGCATGTACGTCTACGACGTGTGGGGCGAGGCCGTGAACACCGCCAGCCGGATGGAATCCCACGGCGTGGCCGGACGCGTGCAAGTGTCCGAGCGCACGCGGCGGCAGCTGGGTGAGCCCTTCACGCTCGAAGAGCGCGGGGCGCTCGCCGTGGAGGGGCAGGGCGAAGTACAGACGTGGTTCGTGGTGGGAAGACATCCAATCGAAAGAGGACACCAGTCATGGCAACCCGAACAGACCGTTTCATGAATGCGGCCGTAGGCGCGGCGCGTCGCGCCAGGGAGTGGGCAATGGCCGCGGCGCGCGAAGCCGATCGCCTGATCGAGCAAGCCAGGAAGGAAGCGAAGTCCGAGGACCGGCGGCGGCGCCTCAAGCAGACCCTCGCGAAGACGGGGCGGGTGCTGCGGGCCGCCGGACGGGCAGCCCTGGTAGCGGCGGTGGCCACGGGGATCGCGGCAGCTCGATCCGAAATCATCCGTGGAAAACTGCCACGGGGGCGGTAGGTCGGCGTGATCCATCGCGCATTGCTCGTCGGCGCCACGCTCGCGACCCTCGCAACCCTCGGAGGATGCGCGGCACCGCCGAGTACGGAGGAACGGCTCGTCGCGGAGCAAATCCGAACTCGGATCGAAGCCGCGGGCGTCGTGGCGGAGCTGCGAGCGGGCGGCGAGCCGGTCTACGCCAGCTCGGTCCTCCCGAAATTCTACGAACGGCGCCTCTACCGCCCCGCGTGGAGCGACGCGGGCGGGCCGACGCGGCTGGCCGACGATCTGGTGGGCGCGCTGCACCGCGCGGATCTCGAAGGGTTGCGGTCCGAGGACTACCATCTCGCGGGCATTGAAGCGGTCCTGGCGGCCGTCCGCGCCGATGACAAGCACGGTCCGGCGCTTGCCCCCGACCGATGGGCGGAGCTCGACCTTCTGCTCACGGATGCATTCCTGCTCTACGGCGCGCACCTGACGGCGGGACGGGTGAACCCCGAGACGCTGAATCCGGAGTGGGGGTCGAACCGGCGCACCGCCGATGTCGTGGCAGTGTTGGAAGCCGGGCTGGCGTCGGGGAACATCCCGGGCGCGATCGAGTCGCTGGTCCCGACGCAGTACGGGTACCGCCGGCTGCGTGAGGCGCTGGCGAAAGACCGCGAAGTGGCGGCAGCGGGTGGGTGGCCCGCGATCCCGGAGGGCGTGACCCTGCAGTTAGGCGACAGCGGCGCTCCGGTGGCGGCGCTGCGCCGGCGGCTCCGTCTCGAGGACGACCTGGGCGGGGCGGACGATCCCGAGCAGGAATCGGACGCCGCGCGGTTCGACGAGACGGTGGAGCGCGCCGTGAAGATCTTCCAGCAGCGCCACGGTCTCGCCGCGGATGGCGTGGTGAGCGCCACGACGCGGGCTGAGCTCAATGTGCCGGTGGAGCGCCGAGTGGAGCAGTTGGAGTTGAATCTCGAACGGTGGCGCTGGCTACCCAAAGACCTGGGACACCGCCACATCATCGTGAACATCGCGGCGTACGAGCTGGAGGTTGTGGACGGGGACTCGGTGGTGTTGTCGATGCGCGTCGTGGTGGGACGCCCCTATGACCGCACACCCGTGCTCAGCGACACGATGCGGTACCTCGTGCTCAACCCCTACTGGCACGTGCCCGGCGCCCTCGCGAGGGACGAACTGCTGCCGAAATTCCGGCACGACCGGTCGTATCTGGCACGCTACAAGATGCGGATATTCCCGGCGTCGGGCGGCGACGGGCGGGAGGTCGACCCCACGACGGTCGATTGGGCGGCCACCAGCCGCGGCCACTTTCCCTACCAGGTGCGCCAGGATCCGGGGCCCCGCAACGCCCTCGGCCGCATCAAATTCATGTTTCTCAACAAGTACAACGTCTACCTTCACGACACGCCGGCGGGTGCGCTGTTCGCGGAAGCACAGCGCGACTTCAGTCACGGATGCATCAGGCTTCAGCACCCCATTGAGCTTGCCGTGGTCCTCCTTCAGGATCCCCGCTGGGACCGTGACTCCATTCTGCTGGCGCTGGATGATGCGGTGGATCGGACCGTGCCGCTGCCACAGCCCATTCCGATCCACTTGCTCTATTGGACGGCATGGGCCGCCGCGGACGGGACGATCCAGTTCCGCCGAGACATTCACGGTCGAGACGGACCTCTCCTGACCGCGCTACGCGCACCCCCACCGATCACACCGTAGTCTGCAGACGGAACTAATGGGCGTCTGAGGCGTAGCAGGGCGTGCATCGAAGGGATGAGCACGCCGTAGTCCAACAGGATGAGCCCCATGACAAAACGGACGATTCTCGCGCGCGCGACGTTGTCGGTCGGCGCGCTCACCGTCATTGCTGCAGCTCGACCAGCCGCGCCACGGCCAGTGGGTGGGTTTGCTGTCCGCTACCGGGACGTAGTCGCCGTCGATCGGGTGCGGGCCCTGACGGCATTACCGGGCGAGACGGTGACGATCGAAGTCGTGGACCGCGCCGCAGCGTTGCGTTATGTGGCTCGGCCCACGGCCGGCCGCCTCGCGCCCCTGGGCACGGGTCGCTGGGCATGGACGGCGCCGCCCACGCCGGGCCTCTATCCTATCAAGCTGGTCGCGCCGGACGGGGGGGGGGGCGACTCGGTGACGGTGCAGGCGTTCGTCGTGATCCCGTTCGACGGGCTGCGGGGCGAGGTACTGAATGGATATCGCATCGGCAACTACCCGGCGAAGCCACGCGGTGTGTCGAGCTACAGCCTACCGGTCGGGTTCGTGGAGGTCACGCCGGAGAACGAGAATGTGTTCGTCTCTCCTCATTTTCGGCTCAAGCAGTTTCTGTGCAAGCAGCCCGCGGGCGCCCGAAGGTACGTGGTGCTGAACGAGCGGCTCCTCGTCGCGCTCGAGTACGTCCTCGAACGCCTGCACGCCGCGGGCTACCGGGCGACCACGCTGAACGTGATGAGCGGGTACCGCACCCCGGCGTACAACAAGTCCCTCGGCAATGTGCGCTTCAGCCAGCACCAGTTAGGCTCGGCGGCGGACATTTTCATCGACGAGAATGGGGACGGCCGGATGGACGACCTGAATCGCGACGGACGCAGTGACATCCGTGACGCGGAGGTGCTGTATCGCATCATCGATGCCGCCTCGGCCCGGCCCGAGGGGCAAGGTCTGATCGGGGGGATCGGCAAGTATCCACCGACGGCCGCGCACGGGCCGTTCGTCCACGTCGACGTTCGCCCGGGCCACGCACGCTGGTAGGGATCTAAGTCTCTTTCCGTCCCTTCGATTGATACCGGAGGGGCGGCCCCCCGGGGCATCGTCCAAGGATGGCCCCGTCTCTCCGCAGGATGGCCCCGTCTCTCCGAAGGCTGGTCCCGCCTCTCCGCGTGATCCGCCGGCCCGTGGTTATCGCGCCCGTTGTCCTAGCGGTGCTCGTGGTCGGGGCCCTGTGGTGGCGCGCGTCGTGGATCGTCACCCACCTGTTGCGCGCCTGGGCCGTGACGACCGTCGCGGAGAAGTCAGGCGACGTGTATCGCCTCGAGGTCGCGCATGTACGGTTCAACTTCGTCCTGCGCCGCGTCATCGTGGATTCCATCCAGGTCACGACGAATCGGGGCATCAACATGCTGCGGGCGCGACCGCTCGCGGCCATGCGTCTTACGTTCCACGGATGCAAGATCAGCGGCGTGCATCTCATCAGGCTCGCCCTGAGCGGCGGTCTCGTGGCCGAGTCGTTCAGCTGTCGGGCGGTGAAGGTCCTGGTCGCGGTGCCACGCGGCCTTCCCCCATCCGCGGCGTCTACCGAACCGCGCGCCGCGCGGCGGGCGTTCCTCGTCGTGCAACAAGGCCTGCGCCTTCCATCGTTCGCGCCGCGCATTCGGATAGGCCGGGTCGATCTTCCGCACGTGGCGCTCGACTTCCGTCTGCAGCACGGCGGGGGCGCCGGTGATTCGCGACTCGAGCTGGAGCACCTCCAGTGGCGCATGAGCGACCTCGCGATCGATCCTGCCGACAGCACGGCGGCGGCCCGCCCCCTCTTCAGCCGTACCGTCGAGCTCGCGGCCGGCAACTTCGTGGCCCATCCCGACAGCGGCACCGCCGTGCGGGTCGGGACCCTCGCAGCGAGCCTGACCGACTCGACCCTCGAGCTTCAGCACGTCGCCTTCGCGCCCACCCTCACCGACCGGGCGTTCAGGCAGTCGCAGCGGTACCGCCGCGGACTGATGAAGACCAGAATCGGCCGCGTCACGGTGCAGGGCCTCGACGTCGGCGCGTTTGCGCTCGGGCAGGGTCTGCGCGCCAGGCGCATCCAACTGGATTCCTTGCGGGTGGAGATCGGGAGCGATCGGCGCCGACCCTCTAATCCCACGAGGCAGCGCTATCGCACGCCCCAGGGCTGGATGGCTGCCTTCGACCGAACCATCAGTGTGGACTCCGTGCTGGTACGGAATAGCGAGATCGTCTATCGCGAACGGCACGCGGAACATTCCCAGGCAGGCGTGATCACGTTCGCGCGTCTCGACGCGGTGGCGCTGAACGTGCGCCACGTCGTGGGACGGCGGACGACCGGTGACGCGATGATGCTCCATGCCACCGCGCACCTCCAGAACGTGGGGCGGCTCGACGTGCAGTTCGTGCTGCCGCTCGACGCGCCGCGGTTCGACATGACGTTCCGCGGGACGCTCGGGGAGATGCCCGCCGCCAGCCTCAACGTCTTCGTCCGCGAGACGTTCCCTCTCAAGATCTCGAAGGGCCAGATCGTGGGGATGACCTTCAGGGCGACGGTCACGAACGGTGTGGCCCGCGGCACGATCACCCCGCGCTACAACGATTTGCGAGTGGCGGTGACGCGCCGTGGCTCGAGCGGGATTCTGGGCAACGGCGGCGTGCTGGGCGGCGCCGCCCGCGGCATCGCGTCGCTCGTGGGAAACTGGACGCAGCTGCGGTCCAACAATCCCGATGATGCCGAGGAGGCGCCTCGCGTCGGGACGATCCACCACACGCTCGCCCCGGACGAGACGCTGCCGGCGTTTCTGTGGGCGAGCATCCGCGACGGGCTCATGGCCGTCGTGCGGAAATAGAACCTGCTCCATTCACCTTTAGCGGGGGTTCAGCATGCCCAGTCTATCGAGACTCAGCCTCGTGGCGCTCACCGCACTGCTCTTCCTGAGCTGCAAAACCAACACCACACCGATCAAGACCCTACTCGACGACCCCAGCCGCTTCGACGGGAAGACCGTTCGCATCCTGGGTGATGTTCAAGGCTCGGTAGGCCTCTTGGGCTACGGCGCCTACCAGGTGAACGACGGGACCGGGACGCTGTCCGTCGTGACGCAGGGGGGTGGGGCGCCCCGGCAAGGAGCCCGGGTTGGCGTGGAAGGGACATTCCGGTCGGCGTACACGATCGGAAATCAGAGCGCGACCGTGTTGGTGGAGGAGCAGCGTTACACGCCCTAAGGCTCCAGCTTCGCGAAGGTCGGACCGAGCATCTTCAGAATCTGGACCGGTAGCGCACTCGTGAAGTCGTAGCGGTCGGCGTTCTTGCCCGCGACGAATACGGTGATGCTGCCGTACAAGCGGTCGCCGATGAAGAAGACGACGGCCGCGGTCCGATCGACCGCGCGGTCCTCAATCACGCGGCCGTCCCGCGCGACCACGCGGTACCGGTTGTTCCCCGTCCCGGTCTTGGCGCCGATCGCGAGGGGCGAGCCGTCGCTGCCGCGTACCGCTCCGAACGCGCGTTGCGCGGTGCCCCGGCCGACGACGGCAACCATGGCCGAGCGCACCACCGCGGCAATCTCGGACGACAGGACCCGCTCGCCTTGGCGTGGCGACAGGCGCAGCAGAGTCTCGTACGGGGTCCCCGCGGCGTAGTGCAGCTCCTCCACGCGGCGGACCGGGTAGCGAACGCCGTCGTTCAGGACGATGCCCGCGAGCTCCGCCAGATGATCCGGCCGGTCGGCGGAGCTGCCGATCGCGGTCGCGTAGGAGGGTGCGAGAGCCCCGAACGGGTAGCCGAGGCGCCCCCACGAGCGTTGGATCTCGCCGAACGCATCCGTCTCGGGGACCGCACTGACCCACTGGCCCCGTTCCCGAGGGCGCGGCGGCAGGCGCGCGCCGGCGATCTGCCGGCGGATGGTGGCGCTCGCGTCGAATACGTCCTGCTGCGACGCGCCTGCATGCTCGCGCAGATACGCGGCGAGCCAAAGGTCCAGGGGTGGCACGCCGGCGAGGTGCGCGCGATCGGCGATCGAGAAGCCGGTCGGATCGGCCCCGTCGTACAGGTCAATGATGCGGGCGTCGGACAGCGGTGCATCCGCAACCCATCGCCGCACGAACGCGCGGAACTCGTCGAGACCACCTTCCGGGGCGACGGAGCGGTACACCCACGCCAGCTGCATCTCCGACCGGCCGCGCCAGATAGTCGAATCCGCCTGCTGCTCGTACGCGTGCTCGATCAAAGCGCGGCCGTCGTCGGGGTCCCAGGGAGCCGTTGCCGAGTAACCGGCGAGCGGCTGCAGGCTCCCCGGGAGCCGGTACAGGTAGTAGTGCACGATATCCCGCATGATGCGAATGAACGGCAGGTTCACCGATCGGACGAACGCTTCGCGCACGGAGGGGGCCTGTTGGTCGTCCGTAGTGTCGGCGTTCTGGAACGCATAGGTGGCGCCGCCCGCAAACGTTTCGGCGGGGCTGGCCGAGTAGGGCCGCAACATCGCGGCCTCCAGCAGCCGCTCGAGCGAGACGCCCGGGTTAGACGCGAGGTACGCAAACGTCCAGGCGGTGATGCCGTCTCCGGCGCCGACGGGCTCGGCGCGCAGATTCGCGGCAGGCCGGCCGCTATTCCGTAGATAGAGCTGCTCCACAATCTCTAGATAACTGATCAGGGTGCGCAGCTTGGCCGTGGACCCGAGCTCCAGTTTGCTCCCCTCGACCACGTTGAACGGCGTGTCGCCATTGTCCACCTGGACGCGGACCACGTTGCCCGCTGCCGTGCGCTCGTACAAGGCGACCGCGTAGATGACGCGCGCCGGGTCCCCGCGGCGCAGCAGACCGGGGGCACCGAGTCCCTGCGCGCGTACGAAGGCGGGATCGGTCAGCCGCCGGAGCAGGTGGGTGACCTCCGCCTGCACCTGGAGATCGAGCGTGGTGCGCGCGGTGAGGTCGAAGCGATCCAGCGCGTAGAGCGATCGCGCGCCCGTGAGTCCGAGCAGCTCCATTCGCACTGCATTCGCGCCCTTTCGATCGATGAACGAGGCGCGGGGCACAGCGGGCGCGCGGCCGCGCGGCGTCAGGTCGACCGCCAGCGCGGCGTCGCGCAGGGCCGCTGAGATGATGCCCTCGCGGGCGACGAGGCGAAGGTGTTGATCGGTCAGGTTCCGCAGCTCTTCACGCCCCGCCGGTTGCAGCAACAGGTAGGAGGGGCGGCGGTGCGCCAACATCAAACTGAGCACCTCGCGGTAGGCGACCCCCCGCGCTGTTCCGTCGCTGGCTTCGTCCCACAGCAACCGATTCACCTCGTCGGCGTCGGCTCCGTACCAGGCCCACAACCCGTCACACAGGCCCGTGACCTCGCCGTACCCCGCGATCGCCGCGAGCGGGACCGAGTTCAAGTAGTCGGTGACGATCCGGCGGCGCGCGGCCTCGGTGTTCTCGCCGCCGAGGTAGCTGCGCAGCGAGGCCGCTTCCATCTGGAGCAGCTTTTGCCGTGTTGACCCCGTCCGGCCGTCCGGGGAGTGGCGAAACTTCTCGAGCTGCGTGGCCAGCGTGCTCGCGCCGTGGACCGACCGGTCGCTTCCCAGCCAGCTCAGCGCATAGTCCCCGCCCGCCTGCGCCATACGTGCCCAGTCGATCGACGGGTTGTGCTTGGGGTAGCGCGGGTCCAGTAACGCCCGGTTCTCGAGAAACAGGAGTGTCTGCCACACCGCTGGAGGGACAGCGGCTATGGAGGCGTAGATCCGCTCGGGGTAGGGTGACGCGAAGATCGCAGACCCGCGCCGGTCCAGGATGCGGAGGCCGGCCTGCGCCTTCTCACGAAAAATCGGGGATAAGCCCCGGTCCACCATGGCCGCGAATTGTTCTGAGACGCGGACCTGCGCCGCGATGTGGTAGCCCCGCTCGGCCCCCACCCGCAGCGCGTCCGGCAGACGCGCGTATCCCAGGCGCCGGTCGTAAGGACCGGCTCCCGGAAAGCGGATCCGATCGCTCGGACCCTCACGGATTTCGTTGGTGAGCTGCGACGCCTGCTGAGTGAAATAGCGCGCCTGAAAATCAGACGCTCGCGCCTCTTCGCGGGCCGCAAGACCCACGATGACCAGGAGGACGAGCGTCCCAGTGGCGGCCCGAAAGCTGGTTCGCCACGCCCTACGTTCAGTTGCCGGAGCTGCTGCCGGCCGCCGCATTCGCGTAGATCGCGATCTCGATGCGCCGGTTCTGCCGCCGTCCATCGTCCGACGAATTCGTGGCGATCGGCTCAGACTCGCCGCGGCCCGCCGTGCTGACGCGGGCGCGATTGACGCCCTCTCCGCAGATGAAGTCCGCGGCCGAGGACGAGCGCCGATCCGACAGATCCATGTTGTAGGCCGCGGTCCCATCCGAATCGGTATGCCCGACGATCAACGTGCGGGTGTTCGGATACTTCTGCATGCTCGCCGCAAACCGGCGCAGATCGTCGCGCGCCTCGGCAGTCAACGCATCTGAGTCGTAGCCGAACAGGAGGCCGTCGGGGAACGTGACGGTGATGCCCTCCCCGACGCGCTGCACTACGGCCCCGGGGAGCGCGTACGCCAGCTCGGACGCCTGCTTATCCATCTCATGCCCGATCAGCCCGCCCGCGATACCACCGACCGCCGCGCCGATGATCGCTCCGCGCACCGTGTTTCCGGTGGCCTTGCCGATCACCGCGCCCACAGCGGCGCCGCCGACCACGCCGATCGTTGCGCCCTTTTCCGCTTTGTTCATGGCGCAGCTCGCCGCGAGCGGCACCAGGGTGACCAATGTGAGTACGCCTGCCAGTGAACGCCGCATGTGGAACATCCTCTCAATTGGAGAACAAGAGGGGCCGTTCAAGAAACGGCCCCTTTTGGTGCCTAGCTCTTCATGATCCTGCGACCGACTTTGCGTTTCTTGACGAGACCGCGTCCACCAGCGGATTTCGCGGCACGCCGTTTGGCGGCGGTCATTCTGCCGCCTCTGCTTTTCTTAGCCATTGTGAGAGTCTCCTTTCCTTATGAGGAGAATGGGTTCCCGTACCGGCGGCCGGTATCGGTCGGAGGGATGGAAAGAGGCGTACAGCCAACGATGTAGTGCGTTTGGTGCTGATTGGTGCTAGCCCTTCTTCGTGCGCCTTACCGTGTCAGCGCTCCTCGTTTTCATGGCCGCCGTGCCGCGACCCGCCGCCACGCAGTGTGATGGCCGCACCGTTTCGGCGATCACGGTCGCGTCGCACGATCCCTCGTTCCTGCGCGTGCCGCGCCAGCTCCGCCCGCTGGCGCGCGCACTGGGCTTGGAGCACACCAGCACGAGGGAAGGCATCGTCCGCAGTTTCTTGCTGCTCGAGGTTGGGGGGCCGTGCTCGGCGAGCCGGGTGGCGGAATCGCAGCGCATTCTGCGCCTCCAGCCCTTCCTGGCGGAGGCCACGGTTCGCGCGGTGCCTGATTCCCGCGGCGGCGCGCGGATCGAGGTCGAAACCCTGGACGAGATCCCGACCATCTTCTCCATGCGCTTTCTGGGCTGGAATCCCGCCGCCATCCGGCTCGGCGACGGCAACGTCGGGGGCCAAGGTCTCCTGGTGGCGACCCGCGTCGAACACCGATTGGGCTACCGCGGCGGTGCGGGCCTGGAGGTCATAGCCTACCAAGCGTTCGGCCGGCCATACACGTTGGCGATCGAGACCTACCGTGCGCCGCTCGGCAGCACGTTGAAGGTCGCCTTCGGTCACGCCTTCTTCACCCAGCTGCAGCGCAACGCGTGGCACATCGGGTACAGCAACGTGAATGCGTACACGTCGTTCGTCCGCCCCGATACTGAGGCCACCTCGCTGGGCGTCGTCCGCCGCTTCGCCGACATCGGCAGCGTGCTGCGCGTCGGCTTCGGCCGGCGTGTCGGGTTCGTCGGCGGGCTGCTCACGTATGAGCGGGTAACGCCGGCCGCGCAGGCGGTGACCATTTCCGACTCCGGGCTCGTTGCGGACACGAGCGCGCCTCTCGGCGGCCCGTTCCCCCGGTACGAGAACGTGCGCCTCAACGCCGTCGTCGGCGTGCGCAGCCTCTCCTTCTTGGAAGTGCGTGGATTCGACGCGCTCGCCGCGGTACAGGACGTGGCCAGGGGGGTGCAGTTCGGCATCGTCGCAGGGCGGGGGAACGACACGTTTCTCTCCGCCGACCTCTACGCCGGCGCGGGATCCCCCCGATTGTTCACCGCGCTGCGTGTGGAAGCGGAAGGGCGGCGTGCCGGCGCGGACCGGTGGGATTCGATGGTCGCCAGCGGTCGGCTGGCGCTGTACTGGAAGCCGTCAGGCGCCCACCTCGTCATCGCCAGCAACGAGCTCTCCGGCGGATGGCGCATGCGGATTCCATTTCAGCTCGCGCTGGGCGCGGTGCCGGGCGGCGTGCGCGGCTACCACGATTCGCGCGTGGTCGGCGCGGTGCGGAGTGTCGCTCGCCTCGAGGACCGCTGGTCGCTTATGGACGCCGAACGGCACGTCGGCCTGGGGTTCACGACCTTCGCCGACGCTGGGGTGGTCTGGGCGGGCGCCGTGCCGTTCGGCGTCCATAGCGGGGTTAAGACCGGCGTCGGTGCGGGGCTGCTCGCGGCCATCCCGCCGCAGTCCAAGCGGCTCTGGCGGCTGGATGTCGCGGTTCCCGTGAGCACGGACGCGCACGCGCGTTGGGAGATCCGGCTGACGACGGTGTGGGTGGGTGGGTTCTGGAGCGAGCCCCGAGACGTCGCGCAGGTGCGCGCCGGCGCGGCGCCGTCACTCATCTTCACGTGGCCGTAATCTGAGGAAAGGCCCAGGGTTACACCCGTTCGGACTAGGGACTTAGCGCGTTTGGCCGATACCCCCGCCCACGGCGGTTCTCTATCGTTCCTGAGTACCCCGTTTGAAGGGACACACCATGCATATCGACACCCCGTATGCCGTCGTGACGAAGACACTCACCGGGATTCAAGGATTCGACGAAATCACCGACGGCGGACTTCCCCGGGGACGAACGACGCTGGTGCTGGGTGGACCGGGGTGCGGCAAGACCGTTTTTGCGCTGCAGGCGCTGATCAATGGCGCGAAGCAATCGAAGGAGGCAGGTATTTTCGTCGCCTTCGAGGAGAGTACCGGCCAGATCATTGCCAACGCCGCCACGTTCGGATGGGATCTCCCCGCACTCGAGAAGAAAAAGCTCTTCTTCCTGGATGCCCGCCTCGCACCGGAGGTGGTGAAGGCGGGGGAGTTCGACCTGGCCGGCATGCTGAGTGTGCTCAAAGCCAAGGCCGAGGAGATTCACGCGACCCGCATCGTGTTCGACGGGATCGATGTCCTCCTGTCCCTGCTGGACGATCCGGTGGCGGAGCGTCGCGAGATCTATCGCGTCCGCGACTGGCTGTCGCAGACGGGGCTGACCTGCATCATCACGCAAAAGGTCGGCGCGGCCGAAGCCGACCAGCGCTACAGTTTCTTGCAGTTCATGGTCGATTGCGTGGTGGTGCTGCGGCACACGGTGGTCGACGGGTCGGTCTTCCGCAATCTCCGCGTCATGAAATACCGCGGCTCGGGCTTCTCGGGCGACGAGTTTCCCATGACGCTCAGCGTGGAGGGTTTGCAGCTCACCAATCGCGGCCCCACCGAGCTCCAATATGAGGTCACCGACGAGCGGGTCTCGTCGGGGCTGCCACGTCTCGACAACATGCTGCGCGGCGGCTACTACCGCGGCAGCAACGTGCTCATCTCCGGCGCGCCGGGGACCGCGAAGTCGACCCTGGCGGGACTCTTTGCCGCCGCCGCGTGCGCACGCGGCGAGCGAACGTTGTACGTGAGCTTCGACGAAGGCGCAGACCAGATCGTGCGCAATCTCCGATCGGTGGGCATCAACCTCGCCCCCCACGTCAAGTCCGGCATGCTCAAGATGTATTCCACGCGGACGCGCGGTCCCAACATCGAAGATCAGTTCGGCACGCTCCGGACCAAAGTCCTCGAGTACAAGCCCAAGTGCCTCGTGATCGATCCGCTCTCGGCGCTCTCGATGAAGCTGGCCCACGTGGCTTCGGCCGACGCCGCCCAACATTTCCTGGACTTTCTCAAGAGCGGAGGGATCACAGCCGTCAATACGTCCATGATGGACGGCGTCAGCGCCGGCGAGGAGACGTCAGCCGGGATTTCGACCATTGCCGATACGTGGATCCACCTCTCGTACCTCGTGCAGGACGGCGAGCGCAACCGCGCGTTGACGATCGTCAAGTCGCGCGGCAGCGGGCACTCGAACCAGGTGCGCGAGCTGTCGCTCTCCGACGAAGGTGTGAGTCTCACCGACGTCTTTGTGGCCCAGGGGAAGGTGCTCATGGGCGTAGCCCGCTGGGAGTGGGAGCAGGAAGAGCAAGCCGTCACGAGGCGCACGCAGGTCGCGGCGGAGCTCAAGCGGCTAAAGCTGCAGCTGGCGCAGGCCGAAGCCGCCGCGCGCCTGCAAGTGGTCCAGACGGAAATGGAGGCCCGCAGCGCCGAGATCGCCGTTCTGGCCGACGCGACCGGATCGGCGTCGACGCTCGTGAAGACGGATCGCGCTGTGCTGCGCCGGATGCGTCACGCCGACGACGACATCCTCGAACGGCCGGGCACGAAGCGCCGCCCTGATCCAAAGAACGGCGACAAGAAAACGAATGGCGACGAAGACGGAGCTGTCTGACGTGAAACTGCAGTTGCGTCTCTATGTCGCGGGCAATGCTCCGAACTCGGTACGAGCGATCGCCAATGCCCGGGCGATTTGCGAGGAGCATTTCAACGGCTCCCACGACCTGGAAATCGTCGACCTGCTCGATCACCCGGTGCGCGGCCTGGCCGACGGGATCGTCGTGACGCCGACGCTCCTCAAGCTCATGCCGTTGCCGGTGCAGCGCGTGATCGGCAACCTGAGCGACACGAGCCAGGTCCTCCTGGCGTTGGGCCGCGCATGACGACCGGCGCGGTGCTCTCCACGCACGACCTCGCCCAACGCCTCGCCGAGGCCGAGGCGACCATCGAGGCCCTGCTGTCGGGGCAGATCGATGCCGTGGTCGATTCCAAGACCCAGACCCCGGTGCTCCTGTCCAAGGCCCAGGCGGCCCTGCGCGAAAGCAACGAGAAATTCCATCAGCTTGCCGATAACATCACGGATGTCTTCTGGATTCGCTCGCCGGATCTGCGTGAGGTGCAGTACGTCAGCCCGGCCTATGAGCGCATCTGGGGCCGTCCCGTGGAGCCCCTGTATGCCGACCCCCAGAAATGGATGGAATACATCCTGCCGGAGGACCGTGATCGCGTCGCAACCGCCTTCGCGATCCTGACGGGAGATGGCCCCAGCGTGGACCTCGAGTACCGCATCGCGCGGCCCGACGGGGAGATCCGCTGGGTGCGGAGCCGCGGCTTTCAGGTCCGGGATGCCGCGGGAGTGCTGATCCGCCTCATCGGCATCATCACGGACACCACTGAGCCGCGGCGCCTGCAAGCGCAGCTGATGGTAAGCGACCGGATGGCCTCGGTGGGGACCCTGGCGGCGGGCGTGGCGCACGAGATCAACAACCCGTTGGCCGCCGTCATCGCCAATCTGGAGTTCGTCGCGGAGAGCCTCGGCAGCATGGGATCGCAACCGAGCGCGACCTGGCTGCTCGAGGAGATCAAGGAGCCGCTCGAGGAGGCCCGCGAGGGCGCGCAACGGGTGCGATTGATCGTGCGCGACCTCAAGATATTTTCCCGCTCGCCCGCCGACGAGCCGAGCGACGCGGTGGATGTCAAGGCGATCATGGAGTCGTCCGCGCGTATGGCGTGGAATGAGATTCGCCATCGCGCCCGGCTGGTCAAGGACTATGGAGTGGTACCGGCCGTCCGGGCCAATGAGGCACGCCTCGGACAGGTGTTTCTCAATCTGCTCATCAACGCCGCGCAGGCGATACCGGAGGGCCGAGCCGAGCACCACGAGATTCGGGTCAGCACGCGACTTGCCGGTGAGCGTGTCATTGTCGAGGTAGGCGACACCGGCGCGGGGATTCCCCCCGAGATCATCGGCCGGGTCTTTGATGCCTTTTTCACCACGAAACCGATCGGCGTCGGCACCGGGCTCGGACTCGCCATCTGCCACCGCATCGTCACTAACCAGGGCGGCGAGCTCACGGTCGAGAGCGAACTGGGACGGGGCACGACCTTTCGCGTGGCACTCCTCGTGGCCGACGAGGCGGAGAGCAAGGAGCCGGTCCCCGTCAAGCCGGCACCCGTCGTCGGTCGCCGTGGGCGCATCCTGGTGGTGGACGACGAGGAGCTGGTGCTTCATGGCGTGAAGCGCATGTTGTGGAAGGAGCACGATGTCGTCGTCGTGCCCGCTGCCACGGCGGCGCTCGCGCTCTGCGCGAGCGGTGAGAAATTCGATGTCATTCTGTGCGACCTGATGATGCCCGACATGACCGGTATGGACTTCCATGGAGAGCTGTCGCGCATCGCACCGGAGATGGTCGACCGGGTCATCTTCATGACGGGGGGCGCCTTCACGGCACGAGCGCAGCAGTTCCTCTCGACAACGTCCACAGAACACATCGAGAAACCGTTTCATGCCGCCAATCTGCGAGCGATGATCCAGCGCTATTTGCGATAGGTCAGACCACCAACGTGGCCCCACGCCGGCCCGATCGTCCACCTGCCACGCCGTGCGCGGCCGTCCCAACCGCCAGGTCGTCACGATTTCTCCGACCTGGCGGAATCCCAGGACCTGCACCCTCGGTGCATCCGCCGAACTAGCGCTCGTACCCGCCGTCGGCGCGCAGCACCCACGCGCCCGGATCGCTGAGGTCGCGCGTGAGCAGCCCGTCGAGCTTCCGCCGCGCCGCGACATCGTACACGGGCGCCACGACCTCGACGCGGCGCCGCAGGTTGCGCGGACGCCAGTCGGCTGAACCGATGTAGTACTCCTCCGCGTCGCCGCCGCCGTTCCCGAAATGGTAAATCCGGGCGTGCTCGAGAAAACGGCCGAGAATACTGACGACGCGGATCCGTTCGGAGAGGCCCGGGACGCCTGGCCGCAGGGTGCAGATCCCCCGCACCACGAGGTCCACATTGACGCCCGCCTGCGCGGCGGCATAGAGCGCCTGAATGACCGCCGCGTCGGCGAGACCGTTGAGCTTGGCGCGAATGTGCCCGGGCCGGCCGGCGCGCGCGTGCGTCGCCTCGCGCCCGATCAGCGCCAGCAGGCGCTCCAGCAGGTTGCTCGGCGC
>Ga0193697_1000295_pt1 | contig 19349 bp, 11 predicted proteins | sample L3m2metaG_FD_145073 | JGI IMG/M metagenome (GOLD analysis project Ga0193697, IMG submission 145073) | Soil microbial communities from a riparian zone of the East river system, Colorado, United States - L3m2 | ecosystem: Environmental > Terrestrial > Soil > Riparian zone | place: USA: East River... | reverse complement strand
GACCGTTCCCCACCTTCTGTCCGGATCGACGACGGCGATTGCACACAATTGCACGGCCGCGTCATGCCATCGACAGGTCCGCCCGTCCGAGCGATATGGTCGAGATCTTGATCACACGATAAGGGGGAGCCTCTCACATGGCATTCACACGACCTGGGGGCGACGAGAAGACAGCCGCGGCCAACGCGTCGCGCAGTCCGATCGAGACCGCCCCTCGTGGACGCATCATCGTCGTTGATGACGAGCCCGCGAATGTGCGGCTGTTGACGCGGCAGCTGGCGCGCGACGGCCACGTCGTCCTTGCCGCGACCAACGGCGACGAGGCGCTCGACCTGATTGCGCGCGAACAGCCCGACCTGGTGCTGATGGACGTCGTGATGCCGCGACGGGACGGCTACGAAACCTGCCGCGCGCTCAAGGAAAACGCCTCCACCCGGCTGATCCCGATCGTCCTGGTCACGTCGCTCAGCGACTCCGCCGACAAGGTGCGCGGCCTCGAGGCCGGCGCAGACGACTTCCTCACCAAACCGGTGAACACGAGCGAGCTGCTCGCGCGTGTTCGCGCGCTCGTGCGCCTGAAGCGGTACACCGACGACCTCGAGTCGGCTGAAGCGGTGATGCTCACTCTCGGGGAGACGATCGAGGCGCGCGACGCGTACACGGAGGGGCATTGCGAGCGCCTGGCGGCGTACGCGGTGACGCTCGGCCGCGCGCTCGGTCTCAACCGCGACGAACTGGCCGCCCTCGAGTACGGCGGATTCCTGCACGACCTCGGAAAGATCGGGGTGCCCGATTCGGTGCTTCTGAAACCTGCAACCCTGACCGCGGACGAGCGTCACCGCATGCAGCAGCACACGATCATCGGCGATCGACTCTGCGGCGGCCTTCGATCGCTGGCGCGCGTGCGCGGTATCGTGCGCCACCACCACGAACGGCTCGACGGCTCGGGCTACCCGGACGGACTCCGCGGCGACGCCATCCCATTGCTGGCGCAAGTCATCGGCATCGTGGATGTGTACGACGCGCTGACCACCGCCCGTCCATACAAGGAGGCGCTTGCCAGGGACCGGGCGCAGAACGAGCTTCGAGACGAAGCCGCCCGGGGATGGCGCCGCAAGGACCTGGTCGACATGTTCATCGCCGCGACCGGCGGATAAAGAAATCCACCGGTGATACATTTACCGCGTGCGAACAGCCATCCTCGCCTTCTGCCTCCTCGTCCCGTCGATCGCTCTCGCTCAGAACCCCGGCCCGGGCCAGCAGGTGTTCGTCAGCCGCTGCGCGAGCTGCCACGGGAGTGACGGCAACGGCGGCGAGCTCGGACCCTCCATCGTCGATCGGGTTCCCGCGCGGACCGACCAGGATCTCGCGGCGCTCTTCAAGCAGGGACTTCCCGCCGCGGGAATGCCGGCGTTTCCAAACCTGACCGCGGCCGAGAGCGCGGATCTGATCCGCTACCTGCGCACCCTGCGGCGGCGTCAAGGCTCGGGGCCGGTCCGCACGAAGCTCACGTTGGCCGACGGCAGCGCGCTCGAGGGCCTGGTCCTGAATCAGAGTGCGCTCGACCTCCAGCTGCTGGGCGACGACCGGAAGATCCACCTTCTGCGCAAGAGCGGGGAGCACTATCGCGCCGTCACCTCCCAAGCCGACTGGCCCAGCTACAACGGACAGACGACCGGCAGCCGTTACAGCACGCTGGCCCAGATCACGACGGGCAACGTCTCGCGGATGGTCCCCAAGTGGATCTTCAGCGTGGCCAACAGTTCGCACCTGCAGGTGACGCCGGTGGTCGTGAACGGCGTTATGTATGTGACGGCCGCGAACGAGTGTTACGCCCTCGACGCGGGCTCGGGCCGCGAAATCTGGCACTACCGCCGTCCACGAACCAAGGGTCTCGTTGGGAACGCCGCGGGAGGCATCAATCGCGGCGTGGCCGTCGCGGGCGACCGCCTCTTCATGGTCACCGATCACGCGCACGTCATCGCGCTCAATCGATTCACGGGCGCGCTGATCTGGGAAACCGAGATGGCCGACTGGCACCAGAATTACAACGCGACCGGCGCGCCGCTCGTCGTCGGCAATCTCGTCGTGACCGGAACGTCTGGCGGCGACGAAGGCGTGCGCGGCTTCGTCGCCGCGTACGATCAGGCGACCGGCAAGGAAGTCTGGCGCTTCTGGACCGTGCCGCGTCCCGGCGAACCGAAGTCCGAGACCTGGCAGGGAAAAGGCATCGAGCATCCGGGCGCAACGACGTGGCTGACCGGCACCTACGATCCCCAGCTGGATACGGTGTACTGGCCGACCGGCAATCCGTCGCCCGACCTGATTGGCGACGATCGCGGCGGCGACAACCTCTATTCAGATTCGGTGGTCGCGCTCGATGCGAAAACCGGCACGCTGAAATGGCATTTCCAGTTCACGCCGCACGATGTGTGGGACTACGACGCGCAGGAAACACCGGCGCTAATCGATGCGACGTGGCAGGGCCGGCCCCGCAAGCTCCTCGTACAAGCGAATCGCAACGGCTTTCTCTACGTGCTCGATCGCACGGACGGAACCTTCCTCATGGGAAAGCAGTACGCGAAAATGGTGACGTGGGCCAGCGGACTCACGCCGCAGGGCCGGCCGATGACCGTCCCCAACATGGAGCCGACGCTCGAAGGCAAACGCGTGTGCCCGTCGCTCGAAGGGTCGTCGAACTGGTACTCGACGTCGTTCAATCCGGCCACCGGCCTGTACTACGTGCAGACCAACGACAAGTGCGGCGTGTTCACGAAGACACCGATGGAGTGGGAGGCCGGCAAGGGCTTCATGGGCGGCTCGTTCAAGCAGGCGCCCGACGAACCAGCCCAGCGGGTCCTGCGTGCGATCGACATCCAGACCGGCCGCATCGTCTGGGAGCTGCCACAATCCGGCGCCGTCGATTCGTGGGGAGGAGTGCTCAGCACCGCGGGCGGGATCGTGATCTTCGGCGAGGATAGCGGCTCGCTGATGGCGGCGGACGCCACCAGCGGAAAGCCGCTGTGGAGTTTTCAGACGAGCCAGCTGTGGAAAGCGTCGCCGATGACCTACAGCTTCGACAACCAGCAGTACGTCGCGGTGGCGTCCGGGCCGAACATCATCGCGTTTGGGTTGCCAACTGATACGCCACGCTGATCTCGGGCACTGCTTCAGCGGAGCTGCCTTCTGCCGCCGACCCGAGTTTGCGGCTTGACGGCCGCAGCGCCCACGACGCCATCACCAGCGCGAGGAACATGAGCGGCGCGATCACATCCGCGGCGGAGCCGCCAACGGCGGCCTGCGAAGCGGCCGCGGCGGTCAGGTTGAAGAAAAAGCCCGCGTAGGCCCACTCCTTCAAGCGCGGAAAGCCCGGCGCGACGATGGCGATGGCGCCCGCCAGCTTCCAGAACCCCAGAATCGACGCGAAGTACAAGGGATAGCCCAGGTGGTGCATCGTCTCCGCAACCTGTTCTGATTGCGAGAGATTGAGCACGCCGCCGATGACGAAACTGGCCGGGCCGAGAATGGTCGTCGTCCAGAACGCGACGTTTCGAATGGTCTGACGCTTCATTGTCATCTCCTTAGGGCGATTCGCGCCTCTATAACCACGTCGAACGACGGGTCTGGAGATCGACATCGAGCCGCCGGCCGCGACTCTTATTTGGCCAATGGATCGGGCCGCAGCTGGAAATGCGCGGCCAGCGGCCGGGTTCCCTTGCCGCCCTCGATGAGCCACGGCGTGCGATCGCCGTTGGCCGACCAGAGACCGCGCCCCTTCCAGCCGCCGTTCGGATCGTCGATGCGGCCGTCGAGACCCTTCGCGTAGAAGCCCAGCGGATACGGCACGCGCAGCACGACCATGCGTCCGTTCGCGTACGCGATCAGCCCGTCGTTCAGGTTACCGGTGGACAGCGGCACGTTGCGACCGAGCCCGAACGTGTCGTGCTGATCGACCCACGTGTAATAGCTCGACTCGGCGCTGTTCTCGCCGATGCCGTCGAATCCTGGTCCGGGGTACTGGTGGAACGACCAGCCTTCCGGACAGTGATCGCCGGTGGCCTTCGGCCCGTTGAGCGGCCCCTTGCACTTGCGTCGATCGAAGCTGCCAAGATGTCCGCTCGCCAGCGACACCCAGACGACGCCGTTGCCGTCGATGTCGGCGCCGCGCGCGCCGAAGCCGGGCAGCGGCACGTTGTACACCTCGGTCAACGCGGTCTCGGGCGGATGGGATCCGGGCGCGACGCGGACGACGGCGCCGGGATTCCCCATCATGGCGCCCCAGATCGATCCATCGACCGGGCTCGGCATGATCGAATAGAACGGCGTCACCACACGCTTGTCCTTCGCCGGATCCACAGGATCGTTCGGCCCCACGTAGTCGTCGCGCTTGCCGTTCCCGTTCGTGTCCAGCACGAACGCGGTCCAACCCTGCGACGCCGCCGCGTCACCGGTCTTCAGGAACTGTTTCGTGTTCAGCCATCCGAGCACCGGGCCGCCGCCGCTCGTCCAGAGCGTGTCGTCCGCGTCGTAGCCGAACTGGACGTGGTGCGTGCCGAAGCACGTGTCTACGAAGCTGTACTTCTTCGTCTTCGGTTCGAACATGGCGATGTGCCGGATCGTGCGATCGATCGGGAAGAGCTTCGCCGAGGGATGCGACGAGCCTTCGCGGCAGAACGCGGGGTTGTCCGGCGCGCGCACCGTTGCGGCCAGCCACACGCGCCCGTCGCGATCGAGCATCGAGTTGTGGTTGTTCGCCCGCGTGTCCCAGATGGCCTCGTCGCCCCAGTACGCCGACGCGGCCAGCGACTTCAGCGCTGCCGCGTGCCCCGGGCCCAGGCTGAGCGGCATCTGCGGATCCCGCACGGGCATGTTGAACGTCGTCGCTTTGTTCTCGACCGGATCGAGAATCGGCATCACGTCCGAGCTGTACTCCGGTGATCCGAAGAGCGGCCCGTTGCCGTTGACCGTCGGGTGGCGGCGATCGCTCGAGATGAGATCGTGCAGGTACTGCTTCTCGTTCATCCAGTCGCGCAGCGTGACGACGATGTTGCGCTCGGCGCCCTGCGGACGGCTCGGTCGGCTGTGCGGCAGCTCGCCCTTCGCAATGCGATCGGTCCAGTCGCCGTAGTACTTGAACGAGGCTGGGCCCAGCCCGTTCATCTGACCGAACATCATGTCGCCGGCTTGACCCGACTGCACACGGCGGTGCCACGCGTCGGCGCCCGATGCGAATGCCCCGAGCGAGGACGGAACGGTCCGCGTCGAGAGCTGACCGAGTTGATGGCAGCCGACGCAGCCGAGGTTCTTCACCGCCCCGAGCCATCGCTGTTGCGTCACGTTGGCGGCGAACAGCTCGCGGTTCGCCATATCGGACGCCGTGGGCACTTTCAGCATCGAGTACCAGTAGATGGCGGGGTAGTACCTCGCCGCATCGGCCGGCGTCGGCGCGGGCGTAGCGGAGACGTTCAAGATCTTCCCAGGCTCGCTGGTGGACTTCGCGCTGTCTACGAGCCCGTAGCCGCGGACCCAGACATCGTAGCGGGCCCTCGGCAGATCGGGAATCACGTACCGGCCCTGATCGTTGGTGACGACAATCTTGATGTAGCGGACGGGAAGGTCGTGCGTCTCGGCGATCACCCAGACCCCTGCCTCGGGGCCATTCGGTCCTGTCACCACGCCGCCGATGTCGTCGGCGTCGATGGCGGGCGCCGCGGGCCGGGATGCCTGCTGCGCGTGCGATCCCGTGAACAACCATGGCGCACACACGGCAAGACCGATCGCGAGCGCGAGCGTGACAGAACGGCGGCTGACGGCGGTCATAGAAGTCCTCCTGCCCCGTCAGGCGTGCGACGCCCAGGACTTGTCGCCAGGCGAATGGGGCGCGTTGGGATCGAACCGTCCGGGCGATTCGACGTAGCGCATCGCCCGCGTGTAGCCAATCTCCGACGTGAAGTAGCCGAGCAACGTGAGCTCCTTCATCATGCGAAAGTAGTGCGCCGGCTCGTCGCTCCCGGGCGCGGCCGCCGGCGCGCGCACGCGCCGCTTGGGGGCGCGATCCTCCGTCTCCGCATGTTGCTCGCGATCGAGCGCTTCGACAAGCGACAGCCGCTGGGCAGCGGACGCCTGCATGAACGGGACGGCATGCACCTGGCGGCACGCGTCCTCGAGTTGCCGCAGCCCCTCCTGAAACACCTGGCGCGCGCGCTCGTCGTAGGCCTCGCTGACCATCAGCGCCATGAACGCGCCGACCTTTGCCGCCTTGGCGCCGGGCGTCGACGTCTCCGGCAGGATGGTCTCGGCGATCTCGTCGAGCAAGGCCACATCTGCCGCGGTAAAGGCGCCGGTGCCTTGCGCCATCGCCTGCTCGATCGCCGCCGGCTCGAACGAGAACACGAACAACCGGTCTCCGCCGACGAGCGCCGCTCCACCCAGAAGTGCGGCAACGCGCTGCACGGCCTCGCGCCTGCTCACGTGGACTGTCGTGCGGTCGTCCATCGGTTCCTCCCCCGTCACAGGTTGCCGCGCTTGAGCTCGTCGACGGCGAACGCCGCCGCACGGGCGGTAAGGGCCATGTAGGTGAGCGAAGGGTTCTGGCATCCTGACGACACCATCCCCGACCCATCGGTCACGAAGACGTTGGTGCAGTCCCACACCTGGCTGTGCGCGTTCAGCACCGATGTCTTCGGGTCGCGGCCCATTCGCGCTGTGCCCATTTCGTGGATGCCCATGCCCGGGAACGAGGTGTTGTCGTAGACGCGCACGTTCTTGACGCCGGTCGCCTCGAGCATCTCGGCCATGTCGTTCATCATGTCGGCCCGCATCAGGCGCTCGTTTTCACCGGTGGCGCAGTCGATCGCGACCACCGGCAGACCCCATTTGTCCTTCTTCGTCTCGTCGATCGTGATCTTGTTCGCGTGGTTCGGCAGCATTTCGCCGAACGCGGTGGCGCCGATCTGCCACGTCCCCGGCGTCGCCATCTCGTCCTTGAATGCGCCGCCGACACCGAGCTCCGCGACGGCGCGCTGCCACCCCTGCCGGCTGGCGCTGCCCTGGTAGCCGAAGCCGCGCAGGTACGCGCGCTTGTCGCCGAAGAAGTTGCGGAAACGCGGGATGTAGAAACCTGTCGGCCGCTGACCGTACACGCTGCGATCGCCCAACTCGTCGATTGCGCCGTTGGCGCCGAGACGGAAGTGGTGGTCCATCAGGTTGTGGCCCAATTCACCGGAACTGCTGCCGAGCCCACCAGGCCACACGTCGCGGGCCGAGCGCATGAGGAGCCACGCGCTGTTGATGCTCGAGGCGCAGACGAACACGACCTTCGCGGAGTACACCGTCGTGGCGCCCGTCGCGGCGTCGATCGCGCGCACGCCGGTGGCGCGCTTGCGGCCGGAGTCGTACACCACGTCGGTCACGATCTGGAACGTCTTGAGCGTCAATCGACCCGTGGCGGCCGCGGCCGGCAGCGTCGATGACTGCGTGCTGAAGTAGGCGCCGTACGGGCAGCCGAGCGAGCAGGCGTTGCGATACTGGCAGCGGCCGCGGCCCGGCAGCGGCCGCGTCAGGTTGGCCGCGCGGCCAGGAATGATTCGGCGGCGTCCGCCGAACTGTTTCGCCAGGCGCCCGGCGATCAGCTCTTCCGCGCCGTTGAGCGGCATCGCCGGTTGAAATTGCCCGTCTGGCAGCTGCGGCAACCCTTCGGCCGATCCGGCGACGCCAATAAAGCGCTCGACGTGATCGTACCAGGGCGCGAGGTCGGCGTAGCGGATCGGCCAGTCGATCGCGATCCCGTCTTTGGCGTTCGCCTCGAAATCAAGGTCGCTCAGCCGGTAACTTTGCCGCCCCCACGTGAGCGAACGGCCACCCACGTGATACCCGCGGTACCAATCAAAGCGCTTGACCTCCGTATAGGGCGAGTCCTTCTCGTTCACCCACCAGTCAAGGTTCTTTTCGTTCAGGGGGTAGTCGCGCTTGAGGACCGGGTACGCTTCTTCCATCGCGCGGGTGCGGCCGCCGCGATGCGGGTACTCCCACGGGGCCTTGCGCGCGTTGACGTAGTCCTTGACGTGTTCGACGTCCTTGCCGCGTTCGAGCATGAGCACGCGGAGACCGCGCTCGGTGAGCTCCTTGGCCGCCCACCCGCCCGAGATGCCGGAGCCGACAACGATCGCGTCAAACACTTCGGATTGTGGCTGCATCTGGCTCTTCCCTGTTTGAACGGACGTCGACAGTGCGGCGCTATCGTAGACGTGAAGCGCGGGCCGGCACAACCTGCCACGCAGAGGTCAAGTGAGATGGGGGTGGAGGGGCGTTGAGCGGGCAGACTCGTTAGCGACGGCTGGACATTCGCGCCACCGGCCTCAGCGGACGGCGGCCCCTCGACTCTTCGCGCCGACGCGCCGCTCGAGGTCCGATTCGAACGCGGCGAACGTGATGCCGAACCGCTCGATGGCCTGATCCATCGTCTGGCCGGTACCGAGGTCCTGCAGGAGCTGACCGACACCGGCCGGCCCGATCCGGTCGACGAGCGCCCGCGTCGCAAAGGCGCTTTCCTCATAGGCGATGACGGCCTGCGCCGAGTTCAGCCTGGCGAAGCTCGTCTGCAGAACCGCGAGCGGCACGAACAGTCTGGCGGCGGCGAGGCGCCGTTCCGACATCGCCGTGTCGCGCCCTTCGAAGTACATCGCGAGCCCTTCGTTCAACCACGCGGGCAGGTTGCGCGAGGCGATGCTCTTGAGCATCGCGTGCGTCAGCTCGTGTGTCAGGACACGATCGAACTCGGCGAGGTTTTGCGTGGCGCCGCGGACCGGCAGGCGAATCTGGCCATCGAAGCCGCCGGCCGACCATTCGGGCGCGCCGGTGATGTCGTGGAACTGCCGCTCGGAATAGAGGATGACGTTGATCGGCGCGGACGGATAGGCGCCGAGCGCTTTGCCGATGCGCCAGAACGCCGCGCTCAGGACGCTGGTGGCGCGAGCGGCGAGCTTCTGCTGCACCGGACCGTCGAAGCTGATCGTGAAGCGATCGTCCCTGATCGCGTCGCGGTTCTGCGGGAGCGAGGCCTCTTCGCGCCAGGCTGTCAGGCGGCCGCGCATGCTCACCGCGACCGAGGGCGGGGCGCCGGGAAGCGCGCGCTCGTAGGTTTTGATCGCCAGCTCGAGGTCGCCCTGCCGGTACAGGAGCTCGCCGAGAAACACCGCGGCCTGTAACAGCTGCGGCTCGATCTGCAGCGCCTGCTTCAGGAACGCAATGGCGTCCTTGTCCTGCCCCTGAATGCCTGCGGCCACTCCGGCCCCGAATAACAGCTGCGGATCGCCGGGATGACGCGTCAGGGCTTCGCGAAAAATCGAAGCCGCGCTCGCCGCGTCTCCGCTTTGCAGCGCTTGAAATCCTTTGTCCAGCGCTTCCGACGAGGCGGGCTGCGCGCTGACCGACGCTGTGAACCACGAGATCAAGACGAGCGCAATCGCGGCTCGGCGTAGAACCATGGTCGCGACGCGGCGCAAGCGTCGTGCCCGAGAGGATTGTTCGGATGTGCTGCGATCGATTGCTCGTTCGATGACGATTTTCGTCGTTTCGCGATCAACATCGTATGCGTGCGAGAAAGATGTCGCATTCAGCGACGGTGCCGATACACAGCGAACGCTCCGGCGTGCACGTCGGTGTGTCGTGCCGTGCAGAACCGGACACCAACGATCGCCGATGCTCACCGATAATGACTGCAGCATTCGGTGGCGTGGGCTTATGACAGGACAGACCGTAACCCACTACCGTGTCGGCGAAAAACTCGGCGAGGGCGGTAGCGCGGTCGTTTATCGCGCCGAGGACCTGGCGCTCGGGCGCGAGGTCGTCATCAAGTTCTTCACCGCCGAGGGCGCCGGCAGCATCGCACGCTTCCAGCACGAGGCGCGCACCATCTCCAGCCTCAACCACCCCAACATCTGCACGATCTACGAGATTGGCGAGCACCAAGGGCGGCCGTTCCTGGCGATGGAACTGATCGACGGTCAGGTCCTGTCGAGCACGATCGGCGGCCGCGCGCTGAAGACCGCGGACGTGATCGATCTGGGCACGCAGATCGCCGACGCGCTCGACGCGGCGCACACCGAAGGCATCGTCCACCGCGATGTGAAGCCGGCAAACATCTACGTCACGCGGTCGGGACGCATCAAGCTGCTCGACTTCGGCGTCGCGGTCATGCTCCCGCGACGGGTCGATCCGACGACGGCACGTTCCCTGTTTTCGACCGGCGGCACGATTCCGTACATGTCGCCGGAGCAGGCGCGCGTCGAGGAGCTCGACCACCGCACCGATCTGTTCTCGCTCGGCATCGTCCTCTACGAGATGGCCACCGGAAAACGGCCGTTCGCCGGCGCCACGGCGGCGGACGTCCTCGCGGCAATCGTGAATCAGCTGCCGATCGCGCCGCGGACGCTCAACCCCGAGGTGCCGGTAGAGCTCGAGCGCATCATCACCAAGGCGCTCGAAAAGAACCCGATGCTTCGATGCCAGACCGCATCGGACCTCAGGGCCGACCTGCAGCGGCTGAAGCGCGATCTCGATCGGGCGGCCGCGGGCGCGGTGCAGAGTGCGGGTCGTTCCTTGTCGCTGCCGTCCCTGCGTGCCTCGATCTGGCTAGGTGCCGCGGCCGCGCTCGGTGTCGTGGCGGTCACCGGCAGCGCGTGGTGGGCTCTCGCCGCCGTGAGAGGACGGACCGTGTCGGCCGCGCCGGCTGAAGAAGTGACAGAGCCGGCGCGCCAGGCAGACGTGCTGTTGCGCACGGAAAAGACGGCGCCGAAAGCGCCGCCGAAGGAAACCGCCACACCTGCGCCACCTCGCGTGGCGGCGCGCGCCATTGTCGCGCCCTCCGTACGACTCGATCCACCGCCGACCCGCCCGGCACCGGCCGCGATCCCGGCACGAGTCGAAACGTCGGTTGCCGATGCGCCAATTTCCGCTGGACCTGATCAGTTTCTCATCGCCCGTCAACAGATCGATCTGAAGCTGTACGACCAGGCGATCGAGAGCCTCCGGAAGGTCGCACAGGGCGGCGAACCTCAAAAGGCGATTGAGGCCTCGTTCCTCACCGCGTCAATCCACGACACGCGCGGCGACACGCCGAACGCGATGAGCACCTACATCGAGATTGCGCATCGCTTCCCCGATGACCCGCGTGCCGCCGAAGCGCTCGTACGGCTGGCGGAAGCGACGCTGAAGTCGAAACGGCGCGACAAGGAGCCGGACGCGCGCAAGACGTTGACCGAGGTCGTCGAGAAGTATCCTGGCAGCCAGTGGGCGCCAAAGGCGCTCGTGATGCGCGGCGACCTCGAAGCACGCCAGGGGACGTTTCAGCGTGACGAAGTCTTCGGCGGATCGGTCCAGACGGCGGCGATCACATACCGCGCCGTCGTCGATCGATACGCGTCGAGCGAGGCCGCGGCCGCCGCCCTCAACAAACTGGCGCGCATCTACGCGGACTCGAAGCGGTTCGACGTCGCTGCCGCCACGTTCCAGGAGCTCGGGACGCGGGATACCGAGGATCGGTTCGACGCGTGGTTCGCGGCCGGCGAGATCTATGAGAAGCGCCTCAAGGACAGCGCGCGAGCGAGGACTGCCTACGCTCGCGTGCTCCCCTCATCACCCCACTACGCCGAGGCGCGCAAGCGAATCGCCCGGTAACATTCGACCGTACGTAGTGTCCGGCTTTAGCCGGACTTCACGCGAACGATTCGGCGATCCTCACGAAGGCATCCTCTCGAGACCGACCAGCTGCCACTGTCCCTGCTGGTAGCGAAAAAAGACGTTGATCGGCTGCGCCCAGGATGGCCGGGATCCATCGATGCTGCTCAGTTCGATTTTCACGAACCCGCCGTCGTGGCAAGGCAGACCACTCGGCGCCTCGAGTCGGGTCGAGCGCGCCTGGGTTTCGGCGATGCGTACGGTGCGCGCCGTCACATTGTCGAACCGGAACCACACCGCACGGTATCCGGCCGGCGCCTTGGCGAAGTCGGCGTCGACCGACGCGTTGCGGAACGTCAACACGCCCGCATCGTCGAGCGACGGATCCGCAATCGGGTTGACGGCGGTCAGGTAGGCCCGGCCGATGGCGTCGCGCCGTTCGGCGAGCGCCCGCACCAGAAAACCCTCCGATGCCGGATCTCGGAAGTCGCCGGCCTTGATCGCCGCGCGCAGCAGGTCGGTCGTCAAGGACATGAGCTTCTGCGCCGCCCAGAACTTGTCGTCAGCGCGCGCATGGAGAAACGCCTGGTTCGGCACCCGCGGCTTCCACAGGTCGGGATTGAAGCTGGCGTTGTCGGCGGGGAACCTGCCGATCGACGGGGCTTCGTGGAAAGGTGCGGTGTGCCACTTTGGAATCGCGAATCCGAACGACAGCATCCGCTTGAGGGTGTCGCGCGGTTCCAGCAGGTACTCGTCACCCTCCCAATAGTCGGCCGGTCCCACCCCGGCGCTGCCGAGCGCGGATCCGAAGTCGAGCAGGTGGTGGCGCACGTACGATCGGCCGTTTTCAGTGATCAGCGTGTCGAGTGAGTTGATCGCCTTTGCATCCACGTGATTGAGCCAGGCCGCGAAGACGCCGTAGCCGCGCAACGCGCGCCGATCCTCGTGCGGCACGATGTCGTTGGGATCATCCGGACGTGTGTCGAAGAACCGGATCCGGCCGATCGGCGTGCCCGGCAGCGCCTTGCTGGCAACGATGCGATAGGCGCCGTCCGGCTCGCGGTCGGCGCGCTGCAGCAGGGTGTCGACGTCCTCGAGGCGCATCGCGCGGCGCTTGCCGCCGGGCGGCGTGAACTTCGCGGAGTTGCCGAGCACGAGCTGCTCGCGGCGCATGTAGGCAATGTGGTTTTCGGGCACGTGATAGCCGAGGGCCCACATCAGCTTCGTCACCGCCACCTCGGTGCCGGTGGCCATGCCGCGGAAGCCTGGCGGATCGAACTTCAGGAACCAGAGCTGCCCCTTGGCGTCCTTGATGGTGAACCCCGCTGTGACGCCGTCGCTCTTCGACGACGTGACGGTCCAGACGCCGGGCTCGGGTCCGGGCGTGGTGTCGGGCCCTCTGAATACGTCCGCCGGCGTCAGCGGCTGCGTCCCGGCGCGATTCGTGTACCAGCTCGAATCGGGCACCTCGTCAACCGTGTTGACGTTCTTCGCGCGGTCCGCCACCGCGGTGCGTGGCCCGAGCAGATTGGTCGCGAGATCGGCCAACAGATCCACGTCCAGCGGTTTCATCGCAGAAGCGTCTTGCGTGTCCGCCTCGCGCCAGACCGGGTCATCGCCGTAAAAGCGCGGCGAGGCAGCGGACGAGGCCATCGTCAACGCGGCGGCGACACACAGCGTCCCGCCGATGATGGTGGCGAATCGCGTTCGTTTCCTGGTGCTCATAAAGCTCCTTGTCATTCCCGTATTGAAAAATCGATTCAGAAGCTCGGGCTGAACGAGAACGAGAGGCCCATGCCCTCGCCCGTCCGGGCCAGCTCGATCCGGGTCAGAGTCCGGTTCGGCGTGTGCAGCGTCAGGCCGATGCCGTAGGTTTTCTTCAGGTCCCGCAGATCGAGGTCCTGGAAGCGCGCGGCGACCTTGCCGGCGTCGGCGAACAGCGCCATGTCGACGAACGGACCGGCGGTCCAGCGGTACTCGCCGCTGAAGAGCAGCCGGTTGCGATCGCGGAAGCGCCAGGTCGGATACCCGCGCAGCGAGTGGCTGCCGCCCAGATCCGGCATCAGGAAGTACGGCACGTCATTTCCCGCGGCGGCGTCGGTCGTCGAGGCGGCGGCGCGAAGCGCGATCACCCAGTTCTCGCGCAGAATCGGCACGAACTGATTCACTTCCGCGTCGACGCGGCGGAAGCTGTAGGCATCACCGGACTTGGTGTCCCGATAGTCGGACCAGTCGACGCGATAGAGTCCGCCGCGCCTGGTGTACGAAGGGGACGTCCGCCAGTCGAACTGGGCGAACGCGCGACTGCGCCGATAGGTCGGGCTCGCGTTGGTCGCCTCGATGGCGAGGACGTCCATGCCCGCGCCGACCGCGACGAACTTTGCGGCCTGGAGCCGTGCGGACGCGCCAATCGTGGTCGAGCGGTAGGCGTACTCGCTGGCGATGTTGCTCGTCGCGTTGCCGACGCCGTAGAACGTGACCGATGGCGCGTCCAGCCAATCGCCCTTGGCCTGGATCAGGAGTCGCCGGTTCGCGAATTCGGGCAGGCGAACCTGTGCGCTGACGGCCTTGTAGTTTCTCGCGGACCACGCGGCGTGCGCGTCGATCGTCCCCGAGTCGGCGAAGCGCGCGCGATAACCAGGGCCGATCGCCAGACCGCCGCCGTCGAACACGCTGCCGATGAACGGGTAGACCGGCCGTTTGGAGCCGAGCAGGCTCTCGGCCATCAGAATCCGGCCTTCGAGCGGCGTCGGCTGGTAGTCGTGCATGCGCGTCGCCTTGTCGGCACGCGCGGCCGCGAGCTGGCCTTCGCGCGTCTCCTGTGCGGAGGCCGGCGTCGCGGCGACAAGGAAGACGAGGCCCGTCGCGGCGGCGGCCATCCGGCGCATCTGCGCGCGCGGCAGCGTCCACTGCGGATAGGCGATCCGCATCGCAATCGTCAGCCAGACCAGCGTGAGGACGATGTTGATCGCGGCGAACTGCGGGACGCTCAAGTGAAGAATGGCCGTGCCGACAAACACCGCGGCGGCCGACAGGACATCGCCGCTCCGGACGAAGAACGTGTCGATCGCTTGTTTCGCCTTGTACTTTTCTTCCCGCGATGTCGGCAGCCACAGCAGTTGCCGGGCCGTGTTCATGATCGAGTAGTCCGTCGCGTTCTCCGCCGTCTTGATCCAGCGGACCAGACCGAGCCCGGCGCCGGCGGCGATGATCGAATAGCCGCCCAGCGCGATCAGCGGCAGCGCCAGCAGCACGCCCGCGAGCCCGCGGTGCTTGATGAGACGCGACGCCACGAACGCCTGCAGCAGAAACGCGGTCACGTTGACCCAGAACTGGTACTCGCCGGCGTAAGCGCCGATGAACGCCTGCCGGTTGAAGGCGGGATCGAGCGCCGCCAGCTCCTGAACGTGTGCGCTCAGCAATCGCGAGATCAGGTACTCGCCCGTGGTGTTCACCACGTTGAGCAGAACGATGTGCACGGCGATCATGCGCAGGTACTTGTTGCGCAGGACCAGCTGGAAGCCGCCCGACGATGACATCCGGGGCTGCGGTGTCTGGTTGCGGCGCTCGTCGCGGCGGTTGATCCAGAGGTACAGGAGCACGCTGGCGGCCAGCAGCATCGCCGAAATCTGCAGGATGCTCTGCGGATGCACCCCGAGGCGGAACAGGCGCGCCGCCACCAGCGACCCGAGCGGCGCCCCGGCGGTCATGCCGATCACGATGATCGGGAACAGCCGATCGCCGGCCTCCTTGGAGTAGATGTCACTGGCGAACGACCAGAACTGCGCGACCAGCGACATGTTGAAGATGCCGACCCAGATGAAGAAGGCGATGCCGACGTACGGCACGCGAGCCGCCAACGCCGACGCGAACAGCTCGATGCACGCGATGAAGAACAGCGTCACGCCCACGAGCAGCCTGGCGCGGTCGACGCGCGACGCGAACCAGCTGTAAAGCGGAACGAATCCCATCAGCAGCAGCGCCTGGCCGGCCGCGGCGTACGACCGCACTTCGGCGCCGCCGCCAAGCAGAATCAGCGGTTCGCGAACCGTCTTGATGACCGAATAGCAGATAAGCAGGACTAATATGTTGATCAGCATCAACACTGCCGTGGCCCCTTCACCGGCGCGAACGTCGGTGAACAGTGAGAGCGCGCGATCCAGCAGCGATTTATCGTGACGGCGGGTTTCGAGAGCGTGGGGTCCGAGCATTGCGTATCTCCTCGGCCCCTTAACGCGTTAACGGCAGAGAAACCCCGCAATCCGGTTGTGTGGCTCCGAGGGTAAGCGGTTGCCTGTCCGCACCCACACGGACTGAGACTTTGGAGCGTGTTTCAGAATTGACGGCGGCCTCTCGTAGCGCAGGCCTTTAGGCCTGCCCTTCGGCCGCCGGCAGCCCTAAAGGGCTGCGCTCCGTTCAATTCTGAAACGCGCTCTCAGTGAATAGCGAAGGAGGGTTCGAGCGGCAGGGCGTCGGACACTGCGAGCGGGCCGGACAGCTCCACCAGATGGCGTTCCCACCAGTTTCTGGCGAATTCGCTGTCCCAGGGCTCGTTCGAACGGCAATGGGCCAGCATCTCGAGCACCGCGGCGGCGTCCTGCGGACGATGGCGCGGATCCTTGGCGAGGCACGCCAGCACCAGCGCGTCGAGCTCCCGTGAAATCGGCATCTCCGTCCGGTGCGATGGCGGGATTGGCGCCGCCTGCAGGTGCATGGCGAACAGGTCCCGGGGCGTCGTGGCCTCGAACACCGGCTGTCCGGTCAGCAGGTAGTACGCGACGCAGCCGATGGCGTAGACGTCGACGCGCTGGTCGATCTCGGCGCCGAGGATGATTTCCGGCGCCATGAACGCGGGCGTCCCGGTCGTGGTGTGAAATCTGCTCGATGGCACCGGCTCCAGCGATCGCCGGCCGTTGAATTTCACCAGGCCGAAGTCGAGCACCTTGACGAAGTCGTAGTCGAGCCCCCTCCGGCAGACGTAGATGTTGGACGGCGTGACGTCGCGGTGGATGAGGCCCCGTGCGTGCGCCTCGGCGAGCGAGTGACACACCTGCCGCAGCAGGAACAGTGCGCGCGCGGCCGGAAGCGGCCCGAACTCACGCACCAGCGATTGCAGGTCGCGGCCGTCGAGCAGCTCCATGACGTAGTAAAAGGTCCGGTCGGCTGTCGCGCCGAAATCGAACACCTGGATGGTGTGCGGCGAGCTCAGGGCGGCAGTCGCCTGGGCCTCACGCTCGAACCGGCGGAGCATGTTGTAGGCCTCGGCGTGGTTCCCGGCGCCGAGCAGCTCGGGTCGTATGAGCTTGATGGCCGCGCCGCGCGCAAGCAACCTGTGCTTCGCCCGCCACACTTCGCCCATCCCGCCGCGCCCGAGCAGCTCGACGAGCTGGTAGCTGCCCAGCTCCTGCGCTTGCCGAAGGCGCCGTCCAAGCCGATGCAACACGTGCGACGGAAGAATCGCGACCACCGCGCAGGCGAAGTTCGGCAGGTAGAGCACGAGCGTATTGGCGGCCGAGACCATCGGCGCGCCGTTCAAGTGGGCGATCCAAGCCGCGAGCGGGTCGGTCGCCGCCGACGCCAGCGAGGCGATCAGCATCTTCACGGGTCTGGCCGGCAGAATCATCGCGGCGATGAGGATGACCACCGTGTTCCACGACAGGCCGCGCCCGCCGATGAGATCGGCGAGACCGGTCGTCGTGTTGATCACCGCGACGCCGACGGCGTTCAGCACGAAATAGAACAGCCCCGCGTCCGCCTTCCGATCGGCCGCGTGCGGCGCGTAGCGAACGTAGACAAACATGATCACCGAGGCGACGATCGCGAGGATCTCGACGACGATGCTCGAATACGACACGGCGGTGCCGACCGAGAGCGGGCGAATCATCGAGTCCATCGCCAGCCCGTAGGCCCACAACCCCGCCCCGACGGCCGCGCACACCGCCAGGCGCCGGACATGCTCGGAGACCACGGCATCCGGAAGACCGCGTGTCCCCGACTCGCTGGAGGTGCGAGGCGCCGGCGTATCGAGTCGTGGTTCGACGAGCTTGGGAGCAGCCATACTTCTCACGATGCGGTTGAATCGGCGGGAAGCAGCACGGTCCGCAGCCTGAGCTCTTCCAGGTTCAGCACGATCGAATGGTTCGAGCGCAGGAGCTCGGCCATGACTTCTTCGCGCGGACGCGCCGAGCGCGCGACGGCCCGGCGCTCGATGAAGGGCCACAGCCGCTGGCGGATCGCCGGCGGCAGCACGCTTTCAAGATATTCCAGCGCGGTCCCTTGCAGCTGCTCGTCGTCCGTATAGAGGCTGCGAAACGCAATCTGCAGCGGCTCTCTCGGCAGCGCCAGCGACAGCAGCGTGAAGACATGCGCGAGGCTTTCACCGGCCCGCGTCCGAACGAACTCGTCGAGCGTCGTCGGGCGGTTGCCCTCGTCGGCGCCGTCCAGCAGCCGCCGGCTCTCCCATACGCCTCGGCCGACGGCGACCTCCCGGAGAACGACGGCGAAGATCTGCGCGCTGTCGATCTGGACGAGCGGGTTCTTCTCGATAATCGCCGACAGCGACCGGGCCGACTGGAACCTGACGTCGAACCGCGGATCGTCGAGACCGAACATCAGACCGCTGGCGGCGCGCTGCGAGACGCACACCGAGAACACACGCGCCAGACGCCGCCGGACCGCGAAGTCCTGGTTGGGATCGAGCAGCGCGTCGACGAGTTGACCGATCCGCTCCTCGGCGACCTTGCGGAGCGCGAACAACGCGTGGTCGGCGACCTGGTCCCAGGCCAGCAAGGTGATCGCGTGCGGGACCAGGCCGGCGGTCAGGCCGTCCTCCCGCGAAAGGACTTCCACGACGCGGCGCCGATCGCGCGACCGCAGGCCGAGAATGTCGCGCACCTCAGGTTCGAGCGATGCGGGATCGATCGCGTGGCGCGCGGACGTGCCATCGGTGTGTCGCGCATGCGACGTCAACGGCTCGGCGCCATCGCGCCCGAGCAGCCAGGGCGGGCGGATTCCACTCACGGTGGTCTTCGCGTCGATCGGGTCGGCGGCCGCCCGGCGCGAGAGATCGACGAGGCTGCTCGCGAGCGTGCCGAGATATCCGCGATTCAACCGGCTGGCAGCCCAAAGGGCGCCCGCCGAGCACATGATGGCGAGCGACAGGATCGCCGAGGACTGCGACACCGGGGCGAGCAGGATCGCCAGGCGGACGGCCCCGCCGCCGACGCCGTCGCCGAGACGGTCGAAGCCGACGTCGATCAGCGTTTTCGCGGCCCGTTTCTCGTCTGCCGGAATCGGCGTGTAGAAGAGCTCATAGCCGGCCCGGAAGAACGAGCTGCGGAAGACCGATTCGCCGCCTCGGGCCACGAGCAGGCTGCCGAAACCTGGCGCGACGAGACTGACGATGCTGCCGGCGAGCAGAGCGCCGGCCGGGGTGCCGGCGGAGACTGCCAGCCCGAATCGCTCGAGAACCATTCGCGACGCCGACGTCTGCAGCGCAAACGCCAGCACGCTGGTGGCGGCGTAATACAAAGCGAAAAACCGCAGCAGGTTGTCGCCGCGCCCGAACGCCTCGATCGCCCGCGCCTTGAACAGGTAGTCGACCAGCGCCGCGCTGGTCGTGCCGAGCAGTACCAGCCACGCGAGGTTCCGGAGGTATGGCGCCTCGTGCAGGA
>Ga0193697_1000292_pt1 | contig 19423 bp, 17 predicted proteins | sample L3m2metaG_FD_145073 | JGI IMG/M metagenome (GOLD analysis project Ga0193697, IMG submission 145073) | Soil microbial communities from a riparian zone of the East river system, Colorado, United States - L3m2 | ecosystem: Environmental > Terrestrial > Soil > Riparian zone | place: USA: East River... | reverse complement strand
CCAGATCGAGAAGGCGACGTCGGATTACGACAAGGAGAAGCTGCAGGAGCGGCTGGCGAAGCTCGCCGGCGGCGTCGCCGTGCTGAACGTCGGGGCGGCCACCGAGACCGAGATGAAGGAGAAGAAGGCCCGTGTCGAGGACGCGTTGCACGCGACCCGCGCGGCGGTCGAGGAAGGCATCGTGCCGGGCGGCGGTGTGGCACTCTTGTGGTGCCAGAAGGTGCTCGATAAAGCCAAGGGTGCCGATGAGGACGAGAAGATCGGCATCGAGATCGTGCGGCGCTCCCTCGAGGAGCCGATCCGCGCGATCGCCCAGAACGCGGGCGCCGAGGGCGCCATCGTTGTCGGCAAGGTGAAGGAGTCGAAGGATAAGAACTTCGGCTACAACGCCCAGACCGACGCGTTCGAGGATCTGGTCGCGGCCGGCGTCATCGACCCGACCAAGGTCACTCGCACCGCGCTGCAGAACGCCGCGTCCATTGCGGGCCTGCTCCTCACGACGGAATGCGTTGTGGTCGAGCGGAGGGAGAAGGACAAGGCTCCGCCGATGCCGGGTGGCGGCGGTGGCATGGGTGGAATGTACTAAACGCTAGGCGCATAGACGCTTAAACGCCTAGGCTCCCCCCCGTGTGATGCTGCGCACGGGGGGGAGTCGTATTATGGTGCACCCTATGAGCTCCCCGACGCCGCCGCCGTCGCCCCCGGAACGTACGGCGCTCTCCCGGGATCTCGCGGATTTCCTCATCGAGTTGTCGATCGCCCTCCACAAGCACGCCATGTACCCGGAGGGGCACGCCTTGCTCGCGCCCGCCGCGGCACGGGTGACACGGCGGGCGGAGCAGTTCCTGGAGGAAAGGCCCACCCTCTCGCTGGGGGTCGCGCGGCAGCAACTCGTCATCGAAGGGGTCGCCACCGATCCCAAGCACCCCCTCCTCGCCGAGTTGGCCGGCCGGCTGCACCGCCACCACCTCGGGGCGGTCACCTTCCATCGAGGGATTCGCGCTTCGGAGGTCGCCGACGCCCTGCGCACGCTCGCGACCGAGGCGGACCGTACGGGGGAGCCGCTCGGCCTGGGCCCCCCCGAGCGGCTGCGGGCGTGGGAGCACATCCGGTTGCACTCGCTCACCTACGAGCGCCTGGAGCTCCTGGACGAGCCGGATGCGCCCCCGCAGGAACAGGGTGCGGACGACGGCGGCCGCGCCCGGGGCGCCCACGCCGCGCAGCTATGGCTGGGCCTGGCCCGTGCGGCGCTCGTCGCAGAATCTGTGGGCGAGGACGCCGCGGCTCCTCCAACCGAGCCGGCGGTGATCGCCCGCGCGATCGACGGCCACCCCAAGAACGCTGCCTACGACCAGGTAATCGTGGGCTACTTGCTCCAGATCGCCGATGAATTGAAAGACGCGGGGGGAGCCGAGGCCGTCTCGCTGCGGCGCCGCACGTCCAAGTTGGTCGGCGCGCTCCAGCCCGAGACCTTGCGGCGGCTGATCGAGATGGGGGGGGACGCGGCCCAGCGGACGAAGTTCGCGATCGACGCGACTCATGGGCTCGCGGTGGACGCCGTCCTGGAAATCGTGCGCGCGATGGCCGATGCGTCGCGCAAGACGGTGTCGGAGCCGCTGGTGCGGATGCTGTCGAAGCTCGCGGCCCACGCGGAGCAGGGGACCGGAGCCGCGCGCCCGCAGGCGGACGAGGCGCTGCGCGATCAGGTCCGCGACCTCCTCACTGGCTGGACCCTCGACGACCCGAACCCCGACCCGTATACACGCGCGTTGCAACGGATGGCCGGGAGGGGGTTGGGCCGCTCGCAGCCCGCGAGTGATGCGAATAACGAGGCGGAGCCGGTGCGCTTGCTGCAAACCGGCCTGGAGGTCGGTGTGCTCGGCCCCGGCGCGTGGCGGGCCGTCGGGCGGCTGCTGGAGGGCGGTGGCGTCGCGACGCTGGTGGACGTGTTGGAGCATGCGCCCCCCCCGCCGGGCGGCGCCGACGTGGGGCCGGTGTGGGCGCGCGTCACTGCGCCCGAGACCGTACGTCGCCTCACCCAGAGCGAGCCCCCCGATTTCGGCACCCTCGACCGTCTGCTGCCGCGGCTCCCGGTTCCGGCGTTCGAGACGCTGCTCGACGCGCTCGCGACCTCCGAGTCGCGCACAACGCGTCGGGGCCTGCTCGATCGACTGGCGCGCGCGCCACGCGAAGTGGGGGCCGCGGTGGTGGCGCGGCTGGCCGGCGAGCATCCGTGGTTCGTCGTCCGCAATCTGCTCATCGTGCTGGATGCCCTCCCGGCGTTGCCGGACGGGTTCTCCAGCACCCAATTCGTGGACCACGCCGACGCGAGAGTGCGGCGTGAGGCATTGAAGCTCGCGCTCAAAGTCCCCGTCGAGCGCGAGCGCACGTTGCTCGGCGCGCTGCGCGATCCGGATCCCCGGACGGCGCGTCTCGCCCTGAGCGCCGCGCTGGACAGCTGTCCGTCGCCGGCGGTCCCACTGATCGCGGACCTGGCCAACGACGCGCGCGCACCCTCCGACATCCGGGTGCTCGCGATCAAGGTGCTGGGGCGCTCGCGCCACCCCGGCGCTTTGACGGCGCTCCTAACCCTGGCGGATGGCGGCACGACCTGGCGCGGGCGGGCCAAGCTCCCGCCCCGCTCGCTCGAGGTCGTGGCCGCGGTGATGGCGCTTGCCAGTGGTTGGAGCAGTGATGCGCGCGCGCGCTCCGTGCTGGCGCTCGCCGCCGCGTCGAAGGACCCGGAGCTGCGCAACGCCGCCGACCCCGCCGAGCCAGCGGCACGTCGATGAGTGATCCCGCCAAGTTCCTGACGACCTTCGCGCAGGCGCTCGCCGCGATGACCCTCTATCGCGACGGGCATCCCGCGCGCGGCCGCGCGGTGGATGCGGCGTACCAGGAGCTCCGCGACCTCCAGGCCGACACGGCCCGTCCGCTGTTCACGTTTCTGGGCGACGAGGTGGTCTACGGGCGGCTGCCCCTGCGTGACTTGAAGGATTGGGACTGGGGACGCCGTCTCGCGGAGGCGGGCGTGCAGCGCCTCGAGTTCGAGGATCAGGTGAGCCGCGACGACTTCGAGGGCTTCCTCGACGAGGTGCTGGCCCGGGTGAATGTCTCGATGATCGATACGACGGAGTCGCGCCAGATGCGTCGCACGAGCATTCGGTTTGGCGCCGTCGGCTTGCGCGGTGAAGCGGAGCTGGCCCCTGAGGCGCTCCCTACGGCGACGATCAGCTTCTCGCTCGGTGAGGAAGCCGACACACTGCGCTGGCTGCAAAAGGAAGTGCAGACGACCGGCGCGGTACCGCTCGTCGAGGCCGAGGCCGTCGTGCGGTCGCTGGCGGTGGCGATGCACGGCGGCCGGCAGATCGTCCTGCCGTTGCTACAGCTCAAGGAGTTCGATCAGTACACCACGACGCACTCCCTGAATGTCGCCGTGCTCTCGATGGCGCTCGCCGAGTTCCTCGGCCTCGCCGCGCGCGACGTGCGGGCCTTCGGGATCGCGGGCCTGCTCCACGACGTGGGCAAGACCAAGATCCCGATCGAAGTGCTCACGAAGCCGGGCAAATTGACCGACGAGGAGCGGGCCCTGATGAACGAGCACCCGGCCGCGGGCGCCCGCCTCCTGCTCGACACTGAAGAAGATCTCGATCTCGCTGTGGTCGTCGCCTACGAGCACCACATCATGATCAACGGCGGCGGCTACCCGACGTTGTCGTACCCGCGGGCCTGCCACCACGCCAGCCGCCTGGTCCATGTCTGCGACGTCTACGATGCCCTGCGCACGCGGCGCCCGTACCGCGACGCCTGGGAGTTCGAGCGGGTGCTCGGGTATCTCAACGAACGTTCGGGGCTCGAGTTCGACGCCGAACTCGTCGCCACCTTTATCCGCATGATGCGTGAGTGGGAGCCGCAGGTTGCGGTCCTTTCGGACGAACATGCCGCTGTCCCGCAATCCGCGGGTACCTAACGGGCGGAACCCGGGTATCATTCGCCCATGCACGCTCGCGCAATGGTCTTCGTGGGGATGGCGGTGCTCGCGGCTCAGGGTCGCGTGCACCTGGACGGCACGTGGCAGGCCCGCTCGGGCGACGAGATCCGTCACATCGTCGTGCGCAGCGACAGCTCGGCGCAATTCGGTGAAGAGGTCGCGCGCTGGCGCATCGTGGGTGACAGCCTGTGGATCACGTTGGGTGACGGCGTGTGGCAGGTCTACGGTATGAAGCTGGCGGCGGACAAGCTGACGATCTCGGGCGGCGACCTGGAGAAGCCCGTCACGCTGCGGCGCGTCGGCCCGCCGGTCCCACGCCCCGATTCCCTCGCGATTCCCGAAGCGCCGCCGGCTACCGCCCGCGCCTGGTAGTCACTTCAGCTCCGCCACCGCCGAGACTCGCCACCCGACGCTCGCCTTCTCGAAGCGCATGCCGAACCGCCGCCGGTCCTGACGCGGCGCCCCACCGCCTGCGGGGATGTACTCGAACAGGGCCCGCACATCGGCGCTGGCCGCGCCGCCCTGCGCGTTGAACCGCTCGATCGTGAAGCGTGCGGTGATCTGCTCCCAATCGTGGAAGAACGTCTCCCAACCGCGTCGCTCAGCGTCGGTCATCTTCGGATAGATCACCCGCACGTTGCCGACGCGCTCGCTCGCCAGCGCGCGCCCCAAGTCCGTCAGCAGCACCTCGATTGCGCCGCGGGTGTCCGTGGGCTGCGGACTCGGCGGGGCGATCCCCGCGTCGATCGCCACCTGCTCGGCGCTCTGGGCGGCGACTTTGGCCATTGTGTAGTCCTGGGCCCGGAGCAACGAGTCGGCGCGCGCGAGGAACGTCGCGGCGTTGGCCACGGAGGGCCCGGCGGGGATCGCTTGCACCGTCGGCGTGACGCGCTGGATCATCTGGGTGGCTTCGCGCTGCAGTGTTTGCGCCTCGGCCGTCGCCTTGCGGTATTGCTCCAGGACCGCGACGTACCCATTGAGCGCCTGCGTCTGGTTGCCGGCGAGGAGGGCCTGCTCGGAAACCTGGAACATCGTTTCCGCGAGGACCATCGCCGGCGTGTTGTTCTTCAGCGCCCCCGCCTGGACCGCGCGGTCGCGTGCGGCGAGCGCCGAGTCGCGCCGCGCCGAGAGCGCGGGCGAAACGGGTGGAATCTGGGACGCCACCGGTCCCGATACCGTGGGCCGCTCCGTCACGCGCGGCGGGGCCACCTGGTCGGCCGCCGGGGGCGTGGGCGAGAACAATAGCAAGGCGACCACGATCGCGAGCGCGGAGAGCACCGCGATGCGCCACTTCATCGGCGCCTGCGTCACGAGCTTCAGCACGGGCCCCGGCAATGGCGTCCAGCGAATGCCAAGGCGCTGCGTGGTTTCGTCGCCCGCCCCGGAGAGCGCGGCCCGGATGCCGAGCAATGTGCTCTGCATCTGCGCGGCCGTCTCGTAGCGCTCGTCAGGCACCTTGTTCATCGCCTTACCGACGACCCGCTCGAGCGCCGCCGGAATCGACGGGGCCAGCGTGCGCAGCGGTTTCGGCTCGGTCGTGAGGACCTGATACAGCACACCGTGCACCGACTCACCCTCGAACGGCTTATGGAAGGAGAGCAGCTCGTACAACATGCACCCCACGGCGAAGACGTCCGTCGCGGGCGTGATCGCGCCGTTCGTGATCTGCTCCGGTGCCATGTAGGTCGGCGTCCCGACGATCGCGCCCGAGCCGCTGGCATCGGCGGACTGCAGGCGCGCGATGCCGAAGTCCATGATCTTGACGCGGCCGTCCGGCACGACGCGGACGTTCGAGGGTTTCACGTCGCGGTGAATGACGCCGCGTTGATGGGCGAAGTGCAAGCCGTCGAGCAGCTCGATGATGAGATCGAGTTTCCGCTCCAGGGCCATCGGCTCACGCAACGTGATGATGTCGCTCAAGTCCCGGCCTTCCACGAGCTCCATGGCGATGTACAGCTGGCCGTCGACGTCGCCGAGATCGTACACGGTCACGATGTTGGGGTGCTGGATCGCCCCCGCCGCGCGCGCCTCGCGCAGGAAGCGCTCCTGCATCTCCTTCGTCTTGCGGAAGTGGCTGCCGAGGAGCTTGAGCGCCACGTAGCGGCGCAGCACGGTGTCGTACGCCTTCCACACGATCCCCATCGCGCCTTCACCGATGAGGGTGTGGAGCTCGTACTTGCCGAGCCGGCGGTAGCGCTGCGACTCGGTCATCGCGTCACCCAGTCGTACATGCGTTCCAGGTACGCGCGCATCGCGTCGTCCACCGGCACGTTGCGCCGCGGCAGCACCCGCTCGGCGATGGCGAGGAATCCCTCCCGCTGCATGCGATCGGCGCCGCCGCCACCCCAGGCGAAGGGAGGAATCCACTTGGGCGCGCGCACGCCGTCGAACACGCTGGCCCCGGCGCCGATCACCGAGCCCGTGCCGAGCAGCGTCCCGATCGCCGTCTTCGCGTGATCGCCCATGAGACTCCCGAGGTACGTGCGCCCCGTCTCGATCGTCGCCCCCGCGACCTCGAGGCGAATGGGGCCGTACGTGTTCTTGAGATTCGACGTGATAGTCCCGGCCCCCACGTTGCACCAGCGGCCCAGCACCGAGTTGCCCACGAACCCGTCGTGCGACTTGTTGCTGTAGCCGAGCATCGCCACCGTCGCCATCTCGCCGCGCACGACGCACCAGGGACCGATCGCCGACGCGCGAATCGGTCCGCCGACGATGCGCGTGTTGGCGCCCGCCCAGAACGGCCCCTCGAGCCGCACGCCCGATTTGACCTCGACGCCGCTCTCGAGGACCACCGGTCCCAGGGTGGTGTCGAAGACCACTCCGGGTTCGACCGCGGCTTCGCGAATCGCAAGCCACGCCGGGTCGCCGATCACGGTGGCGGCGCGCGGCACCGGATCGGATTCCCCGAGCAGCCCGAGGAGATCATCCTTGAGGAGCAGCTCGAGCGCCGTCACGAGGTCGAACACGCCGCGGAGCACCAGGCCCTGCACCTCGACGGCCTGCGCCTGGGGCAGGGGGCCCGTCCAGGTGGCGCCAGCCGGCACCGCCCACCCCACGGTGATCCCGCCGTGGGTGAGCCGCGCGGGAGCGTCAGGCAGATGCGGCGCGAGCCCTCGGGGCGCGAACGTCGAAGAGCCGATCACGGCGGGGCCCTGAACGGTGCGGCGTGCCTCGACGGGCGGGACGCCCGGCTCGGGGAACCCCGCAAGGTGTGGGAGCGCGAAGATGGCGCCGGCTTCTGCCCCGACGAAGCTCTCCCACCGCTCGCGGATCAGGTGCGCGCCGGCGCGCAGCTCGCAGAGCGGGCGGACACCCGCGAAGGGCGCCCAGGCCGGCGCCGGATCGGGATCGAGCATGTACAGGGCGAGGCTCACAGCTTCTGCACCAGCGCCTTGAGGCGCTCCGACTGGCCCGTGGGCATTACCAGCGTGTGTCCGTTGGCGCGCACGACGACCGTGTCTTGCACGCCGACGACCGCGATGTGCTCGCTCTCCGACCAGATCACCGAGCGGCGCACGTCCTCACCCAGCGTGACGTTGCCGACCGTCACATTGCCGCGGCTGTCGGGTTTGCGAATGCGCAGCAACGCGTCCCACGACCCGATGTCGTCCCAGGCGAACGTGCCGGTGACGACGGCCAGCCGTTTCGTACGCTCCAGGACGGCCACGTCGACGGCGATCGGTGTCACGGCCGCGAAAAAGCGCGGGATATCCCCACCCGACAGGGCGGTCCACCCGGCGGTCAACTCGCGGGCGTAGGCGCCGGCCTCGCCGAGGAAGCGCGCCACGCCCCACGCGAAGAGTCCTGTATTCCACAGGGCGCCCCGGCGACGCAGCAGCGCCGCGCGCGCGGGACTCGGTTTCTCGATGAAGCGCTGGACGCGGCGTCCGTTCCCGATCGGTTTCCCTGGAATGATGTAGCCGTAACCGGTCTCGCTGCGCGACGGCTTCACGCCTACCGTGACGAGCACGTCGTGCTCTGCCGCCACGTCGAGGGCGACGGTCGCGGCGGCACGGAATGCCCGGTCGTCGCCCACGGCCCAATCGGCGTGGAGGGAGAGCATCTGGCCACTGGGGTCGCGCTTCGAAATGACGTGCGCCGCCCACGCCAGCGCGGGCGCGGTGGACGCCGCGCGCGGCTCGGCGAGGATGTTCTCGCGTGGGACCTCCGGCACCGTGGCTGCCACGCGGTCGACCAGGAACGGACCCGTCAGGACCAGGGTGCGCTCCGGCGGCACGAGCCCGCGCAGGCGCGCCACCGCCTGGGCGAGCAGCGGCCGGTCGCCGACGAGCGCCAGCAGTTGTTTTGGGCGCTCGCTGGTCGAGAGGGGCCAGAAACGCGTGCCCGACCCACCCGCGAGGATCGCGGCCCAGGTGCTCACGACGCGTCGTCCTCGGGGACGGGGAGGTCGCCGAACATCGTCGCGATGCGCTGGCTGAGTTTCGTGGGGCTGAACGGCTTGGTGACGAGCGCCGCGCCGAGACGCCGTGCCTCGCGCAACACGCGTTCCTCGCCCTCGGCGGTCAGGACGAGAATCGGGAGACGGGCGGTGGCGTCCTGGGAGCGCAAGTCGCGCAGGAAATCGAGTCCAGAGCCGTCGGGGAGATGCAAGTCCAGGAGCATGCCGTCGGGGGGCGAGGCGCTGACGGCAGCGCGGGCTGCGGTGAGGGAACGGGCGAAGCTCACACGATACCCCAATTGCTCGAGATACGGCCGGAGCACGAGGCCGATGTGGGGCTCGTCATCGACGACGAGCAGGTGACGTGGGGAGGTCGCCATACGGCGGGCTCCCGGTCAGAGCAGGCCGGCGATCGCCGAGCGGTGTCGGCGCAGGTCGAAGAGCAGCGCACCGACATTGGTGGCAGGCTGCACGAGGACCACGAGGAGGGCGTCTGCATTGAGGACGGCGACAACGGCCAGACCGCGGCCGAATTCCAGGACCGCCGTCCCGAACTCGCCACGGCCGCCCGCTTCGCCCAGCTGGATCATGTGATTGATGACGGAGGGAAGGAGCGCGGCAACGCCCTCCGGGTCCAAACCGTTAGCGGTGCGGGAGTCGATGGGCAGGCCGTCCCGGCCGACCACCACTACCGCGTCCACGCCAGTGCGTCGGCTGAGCGCCTCCACCACGTCGCGGATCGTCGCCATAGGGAGGGCCAACGTAGGGTTCGCGTCGGGCGAAGTCAAGCAGCCACCGTGGGTTGACCCACTTGGACGCTGCGGGGTAAGTTGGGGACACCCCATGCGCATCCTCAGCGGCTCGCTAATTCTCGGTGTTTCCGTCGTCGCCGCCTGCGGCGACCCCTTCGCCCTGCCCAAACCCCGGTACCAGAATGTCGCCGATACCGTCACGCTGTACGCGTTGAACGGCGGCACGCCGGTCCGGACGCCGTCGGCATACTTCATCGGCACCGAAATCCTGCCGCCGGAAGCCGTGCTGATTCAGAACGGCAGTCCATTCGACTTCGCGATGGATCTGGATACGCTGAACCGGGTGGTCGTGCTGCCGACGGGGGCGCTGCGGATGGGACTCGGCTCGGGCGTGCAGACGACAACGACGCCATTCGATTCGATTCGCATCGCGCCGAACGCGGGTTACAAGCGCGACAGCGCGGTGACGATCCCCGTCGGCGGGGGGGCCATCGTACACTCGCGCGACTCGCAATGCAGCAACCTCATCACCGTGGTCTACTACGCGAAGATCGAGATCCTGGCGGTCGACACCACGTCACGCAAGATCACCTTCAAAGTCCTCGTCGACGACAACTGCGGATATCGCGGGCTCGAGCCCGGCTTCCCGGCGCGCTGAGCCGTGCCACGAAGTCTGTGATTGATTTGAAGTTGCTGCGCGCCTCGCCCGCTCAGGTGCGGGCCGGCCTCGCGCGCCGCGGCGATACCGCGCTGATCCGGCTGCTCGACGAGATCGAAGCGCTCGACATGAAACGCCGCGCGCTCACCGGACAGCTCGATCAGCTCAAGGCGGAGCGCAACGACGCGGCCAAGGCCGACGCGCTGACGGCGAAGGCGCAGGGCGGGTTGCCGGAGGCGACGACGGTCGCGCGCCGCGAGCTGGGCTCGCGCATTACGACCCTCGAGTCGGAACTACGCCAGATCGAGTCCGTGCTCGACGCGAAGACACTCTTCGTCCCCAACATCCCGCTCCCCGAGGTGCCTGACGGCGATGCGAGCAACAACGCGGTCGTCCGCGCGTGGGGCACGCCGGCCCCAAAGGGCGGGCCGCCGCATTGGGAAATCGGCGAACGGCTCGGCATTCTCGATCTTGCGCGCGGGGCGAAGCTGGCAGGCTCCGGGTTTCCGGTCTTCGTCGGGGCCGGCGCTCGGCTCGCCCGCTCGCTCATCAACTTCATGCTCGATCTGCACTCGCGTGAGCACGGGTACACCGAAGTCGAGCCGCCCTTCGTCGTGCGGCGCGAGGCGATGACCGGCACGGGCCAGCTGCCCAAGTTCGAAGACGACGCCTACCGCACCAGCAGCGACGACCTGTTCCTCGTGCCCACCGCCGAGGTGCCGGTGACGAACCTGCATCGCGATGAGATTCTGGACGGCGCCGCGCTTCCCAAAGGCTACGTCGCGTACACGCCCTGCTTTCGCCGCGAGGCGGGGGCGGCCGGGAAGGACACCCGCGGGTTGCTGCGGGTCCATCAGTTCGACAAGGTGGAGCTGGTGCGTTTCTCTCGCGCCGCGGACTCGCCCGCTGAACACGAGAAACTGACGGGTCACGCCGAGGAGGTGCTGCGCCGCCTCGAGCTGCCGTACCGCGTCGTGCTGCTCGCCGCAGGAGACCTCGGGTTCGCCGGCGCCAAGACGTACGACCTGGAAGTGTGGGCGCCGGGTGTGGGGCAGTGGCTCGAGGTCTCGAGCTCCAGCACGTTCACGGACTACCAGGCCCGGCGCGCCAACATCCGCTGCCGGCCCAAGCCGGGGGAGAAGCCTGAGTTCGTGCACACGTTGAACGCGTCCGGCGTCGCGCTGCCACGGACGATCGCGGCGCTGCTCGAGGCGCGGCACCAGCCCGACGGGTCCGTCACATTGCCGCCGGCCCTCACGCCGTACTTCGGCGCCGATCGGTTCGGTGGCGGCTAAGGACCAGCTGCGACGGGCCGGACCCGCCGCGCTCGTCGGCCTCGCGCTGCTGTTCGGCGCCCTCTCCGTAGGCTACGCCTGGATCGTGGCGCGCCATCTTCGAGATGACGCCCGCGAAACGACCCGCCTCTTTGGGCGTGTCTTCGCAGGACTCAACGATCCGCACGAGGGCGGCGCGGCCGAGGCCCTCCTCAACCTGGCGGCAGAAGTTCGCCGCCTCGGCATTCCCATCGCCGTCACGGACCCGAGCGGCCGCATCAGCGCGCTCGACAACGCGCCCTTCGGAGCCGACGCCACCGAGGCCGAGCAGCGTGCCTGGATCGCGCAGCTCGATCGGATCAACGAGCCCCTCGTACAGCCGGGCGTCGGCACGATCCACTACGGCGCCGTGCCGTCGGCGCGCCGGTTCACGGGTCTCGCGGCGCTCCAAGGGGTCGTGTTCGTGTGCCTGGCGCTCCTGGCCGTGTGGGCTGTGCGCGTCCGCGTCGGCGCCGCGCGGGACCGGCTCTGGGTGGCGATGGCGCGCGAATCGGCGCACCAGCTCGGCACGCCCCTGATGAGTCTCACGGGTTGGATTGATTACCTGCGGGAGAATCCGGGTACGCCGGGCGGTGACCTCGTCACGCATCTTCAGGCCGACGCCGAGCGGCTCGAGCGCGTCGCGAAGCGCTTCGAACGCATCGGCCGCCCGGCGCGACGCGAACCGGTGGGCTTGGGTACGACCGCGGAGCGGGTCGTCGGCTACTTCCTGCCTCGGCTACCAACACTGGCGAACACGGTGGCGATCGCGCTCATCTCGCCGGGCGCCGGACCGGCGGCTACGGGTGACCCGGTGTTAATAGAATGGGCGCTCGAGGTGATCGTGAAGAACGCCATCGACGCCCTCAGCGGGCGCGGCGGCCGGATTGAGGTGAAGGTCGACGCCGGCGACCGCGGCCCACGCGTCACGGTGACGGACGACGGTCCCGGCGTGCCGCCCGCGATTCGGGGCCAGCTGTTTGAACCCGGATCATCGACCAAGACGGGCGGGTGGGGCATCGGCCTCGCGCTGGCGCGCCGCATCGTGGAGCAGCAACACGGAGGCCGGGTGTCCTTCCACCCCGGCGATAACGGCAAGGGATCAGTGTTCGTCCTCGAGTTCCCAACCACTCACAGCGCGAAATGACGCTGGCGTTGAACCCCGCCCAACAGGCGGCGGTGGAGCACCCCGGAGGGCCACTCCTCGTCCTGGCGGGAGCGGGCTCGGGGAAGACGCGCGTGCTGACCGCCCGCATCGCGCACCTCATCAAGAGTCAAGGTATCGCGCCGCAGCGCATCTTCGCCGTCACCTTCACCAACAAGGCCGCGGCGGAGATGCGCACTCGGGTCGGCACGTTGCTGGGCGCCGACCCGCGCGGGCTGTGGATCGGGACCTTCCACTCCCTGTCGGCACGGCTCCTGCGGCGCGAGGCTCCGTTGCTCGGCTTCGGGCCGAACTTCACGATCTACGACGTCGACGACCAGACGGCGCTGATTCGGCGCATCCTGGAGCAACGGGGCGTGTCACCCAAAGCGTATCCGCCCCGCGCGCTGCAGGGCATCATTTCGGGCGCCAAGAATCGCATGCTCCTTCCCGAGGAACTGGGCGCCCAGGCCGACACACCGCTCGCGCGCGTCGCCGCGGACGTGTTCGCCGCGCTCGGACCAGCCCTGAAGCAGGCGAACGCGATGGATTTTGATGACCTGTTGCTCAACCCCCTGGTGCTGTTCCGCGAGCACCCCGAGCGGCTGGCCTACTGGCAGGACCGCTTCCAGCACGTGTTAGTGGACGAGTTCCAGGACACCAACGCCGCCCAGTACTTGCTCGTCAAGCAGCTCGCCCGCCAACACGGCAATCTCTGCGTGGTCGGCGACGACGACCAGGCGATCTATGGCTGGCGCGGTGCCGACGTCCGGCACATGCTCGCCTTCCAGCAGGATTTTCCCGGGACGACGCTCATCAAGCTCGAGCAGAACTACCGCTCGACGCAGATCATTCTCGACAGCGCCAACGGCGTCATCGCCGAGAATGCCACACGCCTCGGCAAGACACTCTTCACGGCCAAGCAGGGGGGCGACCCCGTCGTGCTCCTGACGGCGGCCGACGAACGCGACGAGGCCGAGTGGCTCGCGAACGAGTTCTCGCGGCTCGCGGCCGATGACGACATCGCCTACGAGGGCATGGCGGTGCTGTACCGGACCAATGCCCAATCGCGGCCCATCGAAGAAGCGTTTCGCTTCCGGCGGATCCCCTACCGCTTGGTCGGGGCGGTGAGCTTCTACGAGCGCCGCGAGGTGAAGGATCTGCTCGCCTACCTGCGCCTGATCGCGAATCCCGCCGACGACGAGGCGTTCATGCGGGTCGTGAACGTGCCGCGCCGCGGCATCGGCGACGCCTCGCTTGGTCTGCTGGTCCAGGCAGCGACCGCGTGGCGGAAGCCGTTGCTCCAGGTCGCCGAGGGGGCGGCACGGGTGGCGGAGCTGCGGCCTAACGTGCGCGATGCCTTCACGGGGGTGGCGGCGCTGGTGGCCCGCCTGCGACACGCCGCCGGCCACGCGGATCCCGCCACCGTGCTCGACGCGGTCCTCACGGCCACCGGCTACGAGCAGTATCTGGCCGAAGAGGGCGCCGAGGGGATCGAGCGCATCGAGAACGTGCGGGAGCTGATCGCCGGGGCGGCCGCCTGGGCCGAAGTGCAGAGCGGGGAGACAGAGGAAGGTGAGGGCGGGTCTCCCCTGGAGCGCTACCTCACGCAGGCGGCCCTGATCACGCCGGTCGACGAGGCGAAGGACGTCGCGGGCGTCACGCTCACGACGACCCACATGGCGAAGGGGCTCGAGTGGCCGGTGGTGGCGCTGGCGGGACTCGAGGACGGACTCTTCCCGCTCGGCCGGACGGTGACCGAAGCGGGGGGCGTCGAAGAAGAGCGGCGATTGTGTTACGTGGGTCTCACGCGCGCGCGCGAAAAGTTGTATCTCTCATGGGCGCGCACGCGGTATCGCAACGGCCGGCTCGACCTCGCGGAGCCTTCGCGGTTTCTCGAGGCGGTGCCTCCCGAGGTTCTCGTGGAGCGGAGCACTACCCCGTCATGGGATCGGGGGAACCGGCTGCCCCGCGGACCGCGCGCGCATCGTGCGGCGCTGAGCGCCATTCCAGAGTCCTGGATGCCCGCGGAAGAGTCGCAGGACGCCCCGCGCTATGTGCAGGGGGAACGGGTTCGCCACCGCAAATTCGGCGGAGGCATCGTGCGCGCGGTCGCGGGGCAGGGCAAGGGCCTGAAGGTCACCGTCGAGTTCGACGATCAAGAGATCGGTATCAAGCAACTGCTCGTGGCCTACGCGGGCCTCGAGCGCGACTGGGAGGGGAACGAGAGTCCATGAGCGTCACGCGGGACGACGTGTTGCGCATCGCGCAGTTGGCGGAGCTCGAAGTCGACGAGGAATCGCTGCCGACGCTGGTCGAGCAGATGTCGCGCATCCTCGATTACGTGGCGCAGCTCAGCGCGGCGACCGGGAACAACGGCCAGAGGCCCTTCGTGCCGGGCCCCGACGCGATTCGCTTCCGTCCCGATGAAGAGAACCCATGGCCCCTCGCCGTTGGGCCCGACAAGCTCGCCCCGGCCTTCAAGGGTGGATTCTTCGTCGTGCCGAAGCTGGATCAATTCGAATGACGGGTGAGGGCAAGTCGGCGGCCGATCGCCTGGTGAAGGTCAAGCGGCTCAACGCGCTCCTGACGCCGGTCAAGGAGCTGCGCAAGTCGCTCAATGAGCAGGCCAGCGCGGCGCGCCCCACCGGCGTGCTGTACGGGATGCCCGTCGCAGTGAAGGACAATATCTGCACGCTCGAGTTCACGACGACGTGCGGCTCGAAGATCCTCGAAGGCTACCGGTCGCCCTACGAAGCCACGGCCATCACGAAGCTCAAAGCCGCCGGCGCCTTGATCGCGGGCAAGACGAACTGCGACGAATTCGCCATGGGGTCGTCCACCGAGCACTCGGCCTACGGGCGCTCCATCCACCCACTCGATAAGACTCGTGTCCCCGGGGGCTCCTCGGGCGGGTCGGCGGCGCTGGTCGCGGCGGGGGCCGTCCCCGCCGCGCTGGGCTCCGAGACCGGTGGCTCGGTGCGCCAGCCGGCGTCGTTCTGCGGCGTCGTGGGGATCAAGCCCACGTACGGACGCGTCAGCCGCTACGGGCTCGTGGCGTTCGGGTCGTCGCTCGATCAGATCGGCGCGCTGGGGCGCAGCGTCCACGACGCGGCCCGGGTGCTGTCGGTCATCTCCGGCCGAGACCCGAAGGACGCGACCTGCGAGGACCGCGATCCGCTGCGTCTCCCGACCGTGCCCGAGTCGCTCCAGAGCTTCGTGATCGGCCTGCCGCGCGAATACTTCCCGTCCGACCTCGATCCCGCGGTGCGGCGCGCCTGCGACCGCGCCATCCGCCTGATGAAGGAGCAGGGCGCTGCCGTGCGTGAGGTGTCGCTGCCGCACACCCAATACGCCGTGCCGACCTACTACGTCATCGCGCCCGCCGAGGCGTCGTCGAACCTCGCGCGTTTCGACGGAGTGCGGTACGGGCCGCGCGCCGAGGACGTGGGCGACGTCCGCGCGCTCTATCGGAAGACGCGTGGTGAAGGCTTCGGCCCCGAGGTGCGGCGCCGGATTCTGGTGGGTACGTACGTGCTCTCTTCGGGCTACTACGACGCCTACTACCGGCGCGCCCAGCAGATGCGGGCGTTGATTGCGCAGGATTTCCGGAACGCGTTCGACCGGGGCGTGGATCTGCTCTTTACACCCACCACGCCTACGCCCGCGTTTAAAGCCGGTGAGAAGCTCAACGATCCGGTGGCGATGTACCTGTCCGACGTCTTCACCGTGACCGCGAACCTCGCCGGGCTCCCGGCGATCTCGGTCCCGATTGGACGCGTGAAGGGCTTGCCGGTGGGCGGTCAGTTCATCGGGCAGGCGTTTCTCGAGGATGAGATGCTCGAGGCGGCGTACGCGCTCGAGCGCGTCGTGCCGGCGACGGAGGAAGCCTGATGGGCGGTGCCGCCGGGAGTTGGGAAACCGTCATCGGGCTCGAGACGCACGTGCAGCTGCGCACGGTCTCGAAGATGTTCTGTGGCTGCTCGGCGGCCTTCGGCGCCGCCCCGAACACTCACGTCTGCCCCGTCTGTCTCGGTCTCCCGGGCGCGCTCCCGTCGCCCAACGGCGAGGCCTTGAAGCACGCCGTGCGGGGGGCGCTGGCCCTCGGCTGCACCGTGCACGCCAAGAGCTTCTTTGCGCGCAAGAACTACTTCTATCCTGACCTGCCCAAGGGCTACCAGATCTCGCAGTTCGAGGAGCCGCTCGCAACCAAAGGCTCGCTCTCCTTCTTGTCTCCCGACCGCGGCCTCCAGACCGCCACCATCGTGCGCCTGCACGTGGAGGAGGACGCCGGCAAGTCGGTGCACGACCGCTTCCCCAAGGCCACGGCGGTCGATCTGAACCGCGCCGGCGTGCCGCTCGTCGAGATCGTCACAGGCCCCGACTTCCGCTCTCCGCCCGAGGCGCGCGCGTACCTCCAGACGCTCAAACAGCTGCTCGAGTACATCGGCGTCTCGGACTGCGATATGGAGAAGGGGAGCCTGCGGGTCGACGCCAACGTTTCCGTACGCCGTGCCGGCGACAGCACACTGGGCGTCAAGACTGAAGTGAAGAACATCAACTCGTTCGCGTACGTCGAGAAGGCGCTCGCGGTCGAGCGCGACCGCCAGATCGCCGTGCTCGAGGGCGGCGGCACGGTCACGCAGCAGACGATGTTGTACGACCACAAGGACAACGCGGTCCGGCCGCAGCGCTCTAAAGAGGAAAGCCACGACTATCGGTATTTCCCCGAGCCCGACCTGCCGCCCCTGGTCCTCACGCCCGAGTTCGTGGCGGAGCAGCAGAGCCTCTTGCCGGAGCTGCCGGCGGCGAAGCGCGAGCGCTTCGTCGCGCAGTATGGCTTGCCGCAGCAGGACGCCGCGGTGCTCACGGCGGGGCGCGGGGTGGCCGACTATTACGAAGGGGTGGTGCACGCCGGCGCCGAGGCGAAGGCGGCGGCGAATTGGGTGATGGGCGAGGTGCTGGCCGACGCGAAAGACCACGCCGACGCGCTCCGCGTACCGGCGGGCTCGTTGGCGCAGCTGATCGGGCTCGTGAAGGGTGGCACGCTGTCGCATCAGGCGGGGAAGCGCGTCTTCGGCGAGTTGGCGAATCGCGGCGGCGATCCGCGCACCATCGCCGAAGCCCTCGGTGTTATTCAGGTCGCGGACTCGACCGTTGTGGCCGCGTGGGTGACCGAGGTGCTCGGCGCGCACCCGACCGAGGTCGGTCGGTTCAAGAGCGGCGAGACGAAGCTGATGGCGTTCTTCGTGGGGCAGGTGATGAAGGCGTCGAAAGGGAAAGCAGATCCCAAACTAGCTCAACGGGTCCTGGAGGAGCGGCTGACCTCCTAGCGGTCCCTCCAAGGTCGCTGCGCTTTCGACTCGTACCAATAATCGAGCGACGGCTGCGGCAGTCCGAAGTGCTGCTCCGCGGTCTCCTCGATTCGTTCAGGCTCGCTGCGTGCCCCTTCGGCGAGCGCTTGACGCCGCATTCGCTTGGCGAGCCGCAACGCTTGTTCGCCGGCCGGATCGAGGCGGCGGACCGCCGAGTCCTTCTCTCCCAGCATCTCCATTACGTACTCGAATGCCACCGCCATGTGGCGCTCGACGTCCGAGTCGGGCAAGTCCCACCGGCTATTCTCGGAGATCATCTGGAAGGCCCACTGCCAGCTCTGACTCTCCGTGAGGTGCACCATCCCGCGGAACAGCCGGCGGCTCGTCCGCACGCTGAAGAGTGTCGGTGACAGGATGCCGTCCAGATGGGTGTCGCTCTCCGTGTGGTCCTTGAGGATCACGTCGCGTGCTTCGCGCGCATAGGCATCACCCAGGTGGGTCTCGAAGCGACTCTCCCAATACGAGTGGCCGAGGGCCGCCGTGGTCGACGTGAGGACGAGCTGGCGGGGCACGAAGAAGTTGTGCGCCACCGCGTCCGCGGCGAGGTGGGAGAGATAGCCGAGACCGAACGAGCGAAGCGGATCGGTCGGCGCGAGGTCGAAGATCTCCTGGCCGACGTGCCAGGCGTGGCAATGCCGACCCACGGGCGCGTACTTCTTCGCGATCGAGGTGTCGGCCGCGATGCTGCCGTACAGGAAGTCGTAGGGGAACGCGCGCAGCAGGTCGGCGACGGCGGCGGGCAACTGGTGCAGGTTGGTGAGCACCGACTCGCCGAGGAAGATATGCGTCCCCGGAGTCCAGGCGTGCGCCACGCTCGGAAGGAGCACCAGGCCGAGGACGGCGAGGACCGCCGCGGTTACGGCGACTCTCACTTCCGCTTCTTCTTTTTCTTGCCACGGAAGACCCGCCGCCCCCACTGCCACAGGGACACCCCCCGCCGCACGTTGCGCAACGTTGCAGCGGCGTCCACCACGGTGTCTTCCATCTCCTCTTGCACGACTTCGACGAGAGCGTTCAGGTCTGACAGCCGCTGCTCGGCGGCATCAGCGGTCCTTACAATCCGCTCCCGGATGTCGCGGGACGTGCCGATCAGCGCGTCCGCCTCTCCCTTGATCGCGCCGATCAACTGGCGTACGTCGTGGATCGCGGGTCCGGCCATTTGCTCCAGCGCCCGGACAACCGCGTGCATGCGCAACATGGAAATGACCGACGACACTGCCAGGACCACGGCCGCCAGGGCGATCGTTGCCAGACTGAGCGCCGAAACAACGCCGACCCACGTTGGGAGCATCACGAAACCTCGACGGGTGCACGGCCTAACGCCAGAGCCATCGACGGCGCGGCGACTGCCTCTGCCACCGCCACGCCCAGCAACACCGTCGTCAGGAGTGACCCGCCCGACCCCGCATACGTCAGGTTGAAGCTCATGGCCAGGGCCAACGGCGCGGCGCCCTGCGCAACCGTGGCGAGGCCGACCGAGCCTCGCAGGTACCGCGTGCCCGCCCACCGCGTCGCGACGCGGATCACGCCGAGGACCAACACCGCCGGCACGACCCAGAGCGTGCGTGCGTCGAGTTGCGCGCCGATGGCGACGAGAACGAGCCCATACACGGTTGGTTCCCCCGCGCGGAGCAGCGTTTGCACGCGGCGCCGCACCGGCGAGAGGTTGACGATCAGCGCCATGGCCAAGGCGCACACGACGAACGGCGAGAGGTCAGCCGCATATCCGAGCCCCGATCCCACGAGGACCACGGCGAGCACGTCGAGCCCCAGCGCGTCCGACGCGTC
>Ga0193697_1000291_pt1 | contig 19433 bp, 16 predicted proteins | sample L3m2metaG_FD_145073 | JGI IMG/M metagenome (GOLD analysis project Ga0193697, IMG submission 145073) | Soil microbial communities from a riparian zone of the East river system, Colorado, United States - L3m2 | ecosystem: Environmental > Terrestrial > Soil > Riparian zone | place: USA: East River... | reverse complement strand
TGTCGATCGCTTCGTGAACGAAGGGGCCTCAGTCATCAAAGTTTATTACCGCCTGCCGACGGAGTTAATCGCCGTCGCGTGTGAGGTTGCCCATCGACGTGGTGTGCCGGTCACAGCCCATCTCGAACTGGTGAACGCCGACGACGCTATCCGCGCCGGATTGGACGGGGTCGAGCATGTCACGTCATTCGGGACTGCGCTCGCGGAACCGGACGAAGCCGAACGCTTCCGCAATCTCGTGACCTCAGACAACGAGGCGCGCCGCAAAGCGCGCTACGAGCTTTGGAGTCATCTGGATCTGCGCACCTCCTTGCGCGTCCGGCCGCTGATTGACCTGATCGTGGGGCGAAGGATTTTCCTCTCACCTACCCTCGCTGTCTTCGAGAAGCGCCGGGGGGACAAGGGCGTCACTGAGGTCGAAGCGCGTGGCTTCGAGAACATGCTGGAGTTCATGCGGCTGTGTCACCGCGCTGGAGTCAGGATTGTGGTCGGCTCACACTCTTCGGTCCCCAAAGCGGATCGCGGTTGGGCGTATCAGCGCGAACTGGAACTGCTGAGCGAATGCGGCCTCAGCCCGATGGAAACCATCGCCGCCGCCACGCGGAACAATGCAGAATTCTTCCGTGTCTCCGCTCGCCTGGGAACAATCGAAGTCGGCAAGCTCGCCGATCTGGTGTTGCTCGACGCCGACCCGATGCGTGACAGCCAGGCTATGCGCCAGGTCGCAAGAGTGATGTTGAATGGCCGCTGGCTCAGCACATCAACCTTGGATCGCGCTGAACGATGATCTGGCGAAATATCGAATCACTAAAAGATGGAGTTCGCCCCTCCGGACGAACGGTCGTCAGCAGCGTGACGACCCTACCGCACCAAATTTGAACATTTGAGATTTCAAAGAGGAGAAGCGACAGCGATCATAGTGTCAGCATGCCAGGCGCTGCCGACACTATCTCAACGAAGTCGGATCGAGAATGTCTCGAGGCGTGGAGGCGCGAGCGCAACGCAGAGAACCTGCGGCCAATCGTCGAGCGGTATTTTGGGTTGGTGTTTTCATCGGCGTTGCGGCGAACGGGCAGTGCGGATGAGGCGGCTGAAGTTACGCGCGCGGTGTTCCTGGTGCTTGCGCGACGCGCACGCAAGGTTTCGAAGAAAACGGTGCTGGCGGGGTGGCTGTTTCAACTGACCAGAGTCGCGTCCCGCAATCGGACCAGTCTGTTGCGGCGGTTTGTCCGGTGGTTTCGTTACAAACGCCGTTACGTTGCGAACCCGAGCGATCCTTTGTGGACGCGCGTGGCGCCGGTGATTGACCGCGCGGTGCAACGGTTGCGTTCGAAGCAGCGCAACGCGGTGCTGCTTCGCGGATTCCTGAATTACGATGTCGCCACAGCGGCCGCGATTCTGCGCTCGCGCGTGGCGCGCATTGAACGCCGGTTTACACGCGGCATGCGTAAACTGGCGAGACGACTGCACACGCGTCGGGCGCCCGTCGATGTCGCCGCGCTGACGGCAGCGTGCGCCAGCGAAGCCTGCGCGGCGCCAGTTCCCGACGGGTTGGCTTTCGACATTTTGGAAGCGGTACAGACAGCGCGGGGCGGCCGGCCGCGGTTGAAGATCGCGCGGCGCACGTTGCGATCGCTGTTCTGGGGACGCTGGCGTCGGCGACTGGCGATTGGCCTGCCCTTGATCGCGTTGCTGTTGGTGATCACGGGAGTGACTGCGTGGCGGCTCGACAAGCCGACGGGCTACAGCCGTTTGCTCTCGGCGTTCATCGTCTTGTCGGTGCGCCTCGAAGCAATGCGCATGGGTCATAATCCACGACCCTGGCCGGGCAACGCCGCGACGCTGCGGCTGGACGGGACGACGGTCCGCAACGCAGGGGATATCTACAACGGCACGAACATTTGGCTGACTCACCTGAGTTTCACACGGGAACAATGGAAGGCGCTGGATGCGAAGTACATCGGGACGATGCCAAATTTTCTCAGGCGGGACGGCATGCCATTGCTGCGCAACCCGAAGGCACAGCGAGCTGGCATCAACGGAGTGCTCGGCTATGAATTCGACTGGAGCCGGGGTAATTTCGATTTCGCCGGCGCGGGGTTTTCGAATGTCGCCGTCAGAGTCAAAGGCAACCTCGCTTCGCTGTGCGCACCCAAGCGATCGTTCAAGGTGGACCTGAACAAGATCGTCAAGGGGCAGAAGCTCGGCGGACTGGATGAGCTGACATTCAATTGTCTTTACTGGGACTATTCGTGCCTTTATGACGCGCTTGGGCATGAGTTCTATCGCGATGCCGGAGTGCCTTCGCCCCGGACGGCTTACGCGTGGCTGACGGCCACCGTGGAAGGGAAGTGGGAACGAAAGCCGCTTGGGCTCTACCTGATGGTCGAGCAGGTGGGAGACGAATTTGCAAAAGAGCGATTCGGATCCAAGAAGACGCCCATCTTCAAACCGGTGACGTACGACCTGTTCAAGGACCTGGGCGCCGAGTGGTCTTCTTACAGCACAATCTACGATTTGAAGACAGAAGCCACAGGGGAGCAATTGAGCCGGGTGGTTGAATTCGCGAAGCTCGTTTCTTCCGGGAATGACGAGAAGTTCGCGGCCGAGGCCGGGGAGTTTCTGGATTTGGATGGGTTTGCGCGGTTCCTCGCCAGTCACGTGTTGCTGGCAAGCTACGACAGCATCCTGGCCGATGGGCAGAATTTCTACATGTATTTACACCCGCGCTCGAACAAGTTTGGGTTCATCCCGTGGGACCTGGACGCAGCGTGGGGCAATTTCTGGATTGCGAGCAAACGGGAGCTCGAGCGGGCGAGCATCTGGCATCCGTGGGTGGGAAAGAATCGGTTCATCGAGCGAGTGATGGGCCTGGAGGAATTCCAGCGGCTTTATCGCGGACACCTCGAAGATCTGTTGGCGCGTGTGTTTGTTCCCGATCGGCTGGTGCGGCGTATCGACGAGATGGCCGCAATACTCCGGGAACCGGTGGCGGCTGAATCGCAGTTTCGGCTGGATAAGTTCGAGCAAGCGTTGGAACTTAAGCGATTGGATGTGCCCGAAGAAGAGAAGCCGGGAATGGAAGGGCACCGCTTGAAGCGGTTCATTAATGCGCGGGCGAGGTCCGTTCGCCGGCAACTCGATGGGCAATCGAAAGGGATGATTGTGAAGTATCGGCACGGGCAGTGATCGGTCGGGGCTGGGCCGGAAGGATTTTGGATTTTGGATTTGCGATTTTGGATTGGGCCGCGTGAATGCGGGACTTCGACGGGGTACGGGGTTCGGCGAGAAATACCAAAGCGGCGCGGCAGCGCACGCAGTCCAAGACGCAAGCGAGGTCGGAGGGGCAATGCGCTGCGTACGCAGGGGATGGTTGCGGGAGTGCAAGAATTCAAAACGAGATCAGAGACTCGTTACCTCGTCTCCTGCAAGTAAATGAATACGGACGCGAGCGGCGTCGCGTCCCTACCAACAATGCATTGGAGACCGCGTGCAAAAATTGCGCAGAGGGAGAATGATTGGCGGGTTGCGGGCGCAGGTTTGTTGCTGTAATTGTGGCTCATGTATTTCGCTCTCCAGTGTCGTTTTCTGAGAGAGTACACTCGATTTGTTCCTGCGATGGTGCTGGCGGTCTTCGTGTTTTCTTCCGTTTCACTTTTTGGTGCGGATTTGGATGATGCGCGGAAGGATTTTTTCAAGGGGCGTTATGGGGAGTGCGTCAAGGTCGCGCGGCAGGAGGTCAAGGAGCAGCCTTATAGTGAGGAGTGGCGCATTTTGTTGATCGAGTCGTTGATGGTCACGGGGCGTTACACGAATGCGCTCGCAGAAACGGAGGCGGCGTTGAACCGGAGTTATTCGAATATTCGGCTGCGTCTGATCGCGCGCGAGGTGTTCCTGGCGAACGGGATCAAGGACCGCGCGGAATCGATGTTGGAGGAGATCGACGGGATCGCCAGCCGGCGGAGTCGGTGGACGTTTCGGGATGCGGCGAGCATGGTTGCGTTGGGACGAACGGCGCTGACGCTGGGGGCCGATCCGCGGCGGGTGCTGGAGAATTTTTATGATCGAGCGAAAGCGGCTGATGCGAGTTTGCGTGATGTGTATCTGGCAATCGGGGAGCTGGCGATCAACAAGGGGGATTATGCGCTGGCGGAAAAGAATTATCGCGAGGGGTTGAAGCGGTTCGCGGAGGATGCGGACATGCATTTCGGCATGGCGCAGGCGTATGCGCCGAGTGACCGGCGGGAAATGCTGGATTCGATCGAGGCGGCGCTGAATTCGAACACGAATCATGTGCCGAGCCTGTTGTTGCTCGCGGAGCATTTGATCGATGGGGAGGAGTATGAAACGGCGCGCAAGACGATTGATCGAGTGCTGGCGGTGAATCCGGCGCATCCGACGGCGTGGGCCGGGAAGACGGTGCTGGCGCATTTGGCGAATGATGCTGAAGGGGAGAAGGAATGTCGGACGCGAGCGCTGGAATTTTGGCCGAGCAATCCGGCGGTGGACCACTTCATCGGGCGGAAGTTGTCGCAGAAGTATCGGTTCGCGGAAGGAGCGGAGCATCAGCGGCGGGCGTTGAAGTTCGACCGGAAGTATGTGCCGGCGAAAATCCAGCTTGCACAGGATTTATTGCGGCTGGGCGAAGAGGAGGAAGGGTGGGCGCTGTGTCACCAGGCGCACGCGGAGGATGGTTATGACGTGACGGCGTATAATCTTGTGACGCTGGAGGAGACGATCAAGAAGTTCACGACGTTGACGAATGAGAATTTTATCGTGCGCATGAGCAGGCACGAAGCGGAGGTGTACGGCAACGAGGTGCTGGCGTTGCTGGAACGGGCGCGGGCGAAGTTGTCGGACAAGTACGGCGTGGCGCTGGAGAAGCGGACGACGGTGGAGATTTTTCCGAACCAGAAGGATTTCGGGGTGCGGACGTTCGGGATGCCGCATAACCCGGGGTTCCTGGGGGTGTGTTTCGGGCCGGTAGTGACGGCGAACAGTCCGGCGTCGCAAGGCGGGCACGAGGCGAATTGGCAGGCGGTGTTGTGGCATGAGTTTTGTCACGTGATTACGTTGCAGATGACGGAGAACAAGATGCCGCGATGGTTGAGCGAAGGGATTTCGGTGCATGAAGAGCGGCAGGCGAACCCGACATGGGGCCAGGCGATGAACCCGCGGTATCGGGAGATGGTGCTGGGGAAGGATTTGGTGGCGATCAGCGAGTTGAGCTCGGCGTTTCTGGCGCCGCGGAGTGATTTACATCTGCAGTTTGCGTATTTCGAGTCATCGCTGGTGGTGGATTTTTTGATCGAGCGATTTGGGATGGAGAAGTTCCAGGCGATCCTGCGCGACCTGGGCCAGGGGACGAATATTAACGCGGCGATTGCGACGCACACGACGGCGATGAGTGAGCTCGAAGAAGATTTTGGGCGCTACGCGCGGAAGCTGGCGCGGAAGCTGGGGCCGGATCTGGATTGGACGAAGCCGAAGCGCGAAGGTTTGGCGGCTGCGGAAGATGCGGATCGCCCTCTCCCCCAGGAGAGGGAACAGCCGGAGGATGATGCGGCGGATAACAAGAAGGCCGTCAAGAAGGATAATTATTATGAGCTGTTCAAGAGTGCGCGGGAGTTGATGCGCGGCAAGAAATGGGAGGAGGCGAAGGCGCCGTTGAAGCGGTTGATCGAGCAAGTGCCGGTGCAGACAGGCGGGGAGAACGCGTATGTGATGCTCGCGGCGGCGCATCGGCAGCTCGGCGAGACGAACGAGGAGCGGCGGGTGCTGGCGCAATTTGCGGAGATGGACGCGGATGACACGGACACGTTTGAACGGCTGATGAATATCGCGACCGTGATGAAAGATTGGGGGGAAGCGAAGCGTAACGCCGAGAGGTATCTGGCGGTCAATCCACTCGTGCCGAAGCCGTATCAGTGCGTCGCGGAAACTGCCGAGGCGCTGGAGGAAGGGGACCAGGCTATCGCGGCGTGGCGGACGCTGTTAGTGCTCGATCCGCCGGACCCGCCGCAGGCGCATTTCCGGCTGGCGCGATTGTTGCACAAGAAGGGTGATCCGGCGGCGAAGTTGCACGTGTTGAAGGCGCTGGAGGAAGCGCCGAGATTCCGGGAGGCGCAACGGTTGCTGTTACAGATCGAACGCGAATCGAAGAAGGAGACGCGGAGGGAGGAGGCAGCGAGAGTGGCTGTGAGTGGGGGTGTGAGATGAGAGAACATGACAGGCTGGAGCCCGAAATTTCCATGAACCGCACCGAACCAATCGCCCTCACCCTGACCCTCTCCCCCAGGAGAGGGAACAGTTGTGGCCATCTCACCAAATTGAGCGTTCTTTGGATTCAGAGGCAGGTTCTTGGGCGCAAGGGGCTCTTAAAAGATTCGAAAGTACAAACGGTCGATTCTTGCCGGCTAAAGTCGGGACTCCGACGATCATTTGAGATGAGGGAGTCACAGGGCGGGCTGAAGCCCGGACTACGAACGATGAGCGGGCTCGGCGGAGCTCGCCCCTCCGGACGAACGTCGTTGCGATGAAACGCCGCGCGCTAGTGATGGTTGTGGTTTTGATTGGCGTGAGTCTTGTGGTCGCGCAACGCGGGCGTTATCGGCGGGCGGACCCGACGATCATCGATCGCGGCGGGGTTCCGGTGTGGGAGATTCCGAAGGATTTCTCGAAGGATCTCTTCACATTTGTGCGGGTGAAGTACGACTCTTCCGGGGGCTACGGGTGGGGCGGAGGCGGCAATTGGACGACGGACCATCCGGACGCGGACTTGAATCTGTCGTTTCGGTTGCAGCAGCTCACGTCGTTGAAGGTGAATCCGGAGCCGACATTTTTTGAACTCACGGACCGGAAGCTTTTTGATTATCCATTTATTTATATCGTGGAACCCGGGCGCTTGCTATTCAGCGACGAGGAAGTGAAGGCGTTGCGGCGCTATTTGTTGAGCGGCGGGTTTTTGATGATTGACGATTTTTGGGGCGAGGAGCAGTGGGAGAATTTGCACGGGCAAATGAAACGGGTGTTCCCGGAGCGGGAGCCGGAAGACCTGGACTTGTCGCATCCGATTTTCAGTTGTGTGTTTCCCATGAAAGAAAAGCCGCAGATTCCGAATGTGTCACTCGGCACTGGCAGCCAATACCATCACATCACCTGGGAACGGCCCGATGCCAGGGACCCGCACTACCGGGCGATCTTCGACGATAAGCGACGCATCATGGTGGTGATTTGTCACAACACGGACCTGGGCGACGGCTGGGAACGCGAGGGGGACAATGAATATTACTTTCGGGAGTTTTCGGAAAAGAAGGCGTATCCTTTGGGGATCAATATAATTTTTTACGCGATGACGCACTAGAGGAAAGAAGTAATCAGTGGTCAGTGATTGTCAGTGATCAGTAGACAATAATCAGTAGATCATGATTGAAGAGCAAAAACCGCAAACACCGCGCAGTGCGTGGGAAGAGGCCGAAGCCGAAGGGATGGATATGTCGCTGGTCGAATGTAATCTGCGCCGAACGGTTTGGGAGCGCATGGTGGTGCACGATCGCGCGTTGACGCTGGCGTTGGACCTTCGCCGTGCGATGCAAGAGCGGAATCGGAATGTCTCAACTTAATCAACTCGTCCATCGTTTGATCACTGCTCGTGTCGAATTCGTATTGGTCGGTGGCTTCGCGGCAATTGCGCATGGCGTTTCGCTGATGACGCAGGATGTCGATGTTTGTTGCCCGTTCAATCCCGAGAACATCCGGGCGATCCATGCTGCGGTCGTGGATTTGCAGCCGGTCCACCGGATGACCCCGCAAAAGTTGCCGTTCGTGTGGAGTCTGGAGCTATGCTCTGGCTTGAAGAACCTTTATCTTGATACGGATTTCGGACCGCTGGATTGCCTCAGTTCGGTGCTGGGCGTCGGCGAGTTCGACGAGGTGAAGCGGCGGAGCATTGAAGCGCCGATGGCGTTGGGCGCGTGTTTGGTACTCGATATCGACGCATTGATTGATGCAAAATTCGCAACAAACCGAACGCGCGACCGAATGACGATTTTGCAATTGAAGGCGATCAAAGAACGCAAAGGTTTATAACAATCTTATATATGGAACCCGAAAGTCAGAACAACGAACAGGCAGTGGTGGAACAAATCGTGTCAGGCAACGAGCGGATTCAGCGAGAGTTGGCGAAGGTGATCGTCGGCCAAAAGGAGATCATCGAAGAATTGCTGATCGCGCTGTTTGCGGGTGGGCATTGCCTGATCACCGGCGCGCCGGGACTGGCGAAGACGTTGCTGGTGAAATCGATCGCGCAAATTTTCCATCTGAAATTTCAGCGAATCCAATTCACCCCTGACTTGATGCCGACGGATATTACGGGAGTGGAGATTTTGCAGGAGTCGCCGGAGGGCCGCAGGTTGACGTTCGTGCATGGGCCAGTCTTTGCGAACATGATTTTGGCGGACGAAATCAATCGCACGCCGCCGAAGACGCAGGCCGCGTTGCTGGAGGCGATGCAGGAGCATCAGGTGACGGTGGCGGGCGTGCGGCATCCGTTGCCGGAGCCGTTCTTTGTATTAGCGACGCAAAATCCGATCGAGATGGAAGGGACGTATCCACTGCCCGAAGCGCAACTCGACCGGTTTATGTTCAACGTGGTGATCGATTACCTTCCGGAAGACGACGAGGTCGCGGTGGTGACACAAACGACCTCGCGAAACCCGGAACCGATCGAGGCGATTTTTACGGGCGCGGACGTGATACGTTTTCACGAACTGGTGCGCAAGGTGCCGGTGGCGGAAGACCTGGTACGGTCGGCGGTGCGGTTGGCGGCGCTTTCGCGGCCGCGGCGAACTGACGCGCCTGATTTCGTCAACGAATGGGTGAACTGGGGCGCAGGGTTGCGCGCTGGACAGTTTCTTGTGCTCGGCGCGAAAGTGCGCGCGCTGCTCCACAATCGAGCGCATGTGACGGCCGAGGACATCCGGGCGCTGGCGTATCCGACACTGCGCCATCGCATTCTGCTGAATTACCGCGCCGAAGCGGAAGGCGTGACGGTGGAGACGCTGGTCGATCGGCTGGTTGATTCAGTGTTCCTCGAACGGCGCAAGCTGGCGATCTCGTAGCATGCCTCCACGCAGCACCGCCGGGCCCGCGCTGGTCGATCCGAAATCGCTGATGGCGATACGGAACCTGGAATTTCGCGCGCGGATCGTGGTCGAGGGATTTTGGAACGGGCTGCATCGGAGTCCGTATCACGGCTTCTCGGTCGAATTCACGGAGTTCCGGCAATATTCGCCGGGCGATGATTTGCGTTACCTGGACTGGCGGGTGTTCGCGCGGAGCGATCGGTTCTACATCAAGAAATTCGAGGACGAAACGAACTTACGCTGCCATTTGCTGGTCGATCACAGCCGCTCGATGGGTTACGGGTCGCTGGCTTACACGAAGAGCGAATACGCGAACACGCTTGCCGCGACGCTGGCTTATTTTCTGTTCAAGCAGGGCGATGCGGTGGGGTTGGTGACGTTTGACGAAGAGTTGCGAGATATTCTGCCAGCGCGCAATCGAGCCGGACATCTTCGTCAACTCATGCTCGCGCTGGAACGACCGGTGGCGGGGCGGTCGACGGATTTCAAGCTGCCGCTGACGCGCGTTTTGCAGATGGTGCGCAAGCGCGGTGTGGTGGTGCTGATCTCAGACCTGCTCGCGCCGCTGATGGATTTGGAACGCGCGCTGGGCGAACTGTGCGCGTTTGGCCACGAGCCGTTGGTGTTTCATCTGCTCGATCCGGCGGAGGCGAGCTTCAAGTTCGACCAGGCGGCGATTTTTGAAGACGTGGAAGACGGTCGCAAACTTTACGTCGATCCGATAACTGTGCGCAAAGCTTACATCGGGAAGTTGCGCGAACACTGCCAGGCTGCGCAGAGGATTTGTGAGCAGCGGGGGATCGGTTATGTGTTGCTGACCACGGACCGGCCGCTGGAATTCGCGCTGTTCGATTTCATGCGGAAGCGTATGGAACGCGGCAAGCGCCGGCGTACGGAAGCGAGCAGTTCGAGGGGTGAAACGATGCGCGTGATCGAATGAATTTTCTGGCGCCATTATTTCTGGTCGGCGCGCTGGCGATTGCAGCACCGATTATTTTTCACCTGATTCGGCGCACACCGATGCTGCAGCGACCATTCAGTTCGCTGATGTTTTTGACACCGTCACCGCCGCGTTTGAGCCGCCGCAGCCGACTCGACAAGATTCTGCTCTTGCTGCTGCGGTGCCTGATTATCGGCCTGGTGGCGCTCGCGTTCGCCCGACCATTCCTGCGGGACAAACTTCCGGTGCCGACTGCGAATGCGCCGGCGAAGATTTCGCTCGTGCTGATTGATTCGAGCGCGAGCATGAGACGGCAGAACCTGTGGGCGGAAGCGACCGCACGGGCGAGAGAGATCGTCCGGAAGGCGTCGCCGGTGGATCGTGTGGAGGTAGCGCTGTTCGATCGCGGTGTGCGGAAGCTGGTGAGTTTCGACGAATGGTCTGCGCTGCAATTGCAGGAACGGGCGGTGGCGTCGGAACGGCGAATTGCCGACGCCGCACCGACGTGGTTTGCGGGCGAATTGGGATCGGCGCTGATCTTTGCCGCGGAGGAATTGGATGCCCTGGGGCAGGTTCATCCCTCGACGTTGCGGCAGATCGTGGTGATCAGCGATCTCGAGGAGGGGAGCCACGTGCAGAATTTGCAGGGATTTGACTGGCCCAAGGGCGTCGAAGTGATTTTTGAAACGGTTCGGGCAAAGAGCCACAACAACGCGGGACTGCACATTGCGGTCGAAGGGGAGAGTGTTTCACCGGTGGCGGATGTTCGTCCGTTGGTGCGCGTGAGCAATGCGTCCGAGTCCAGGCGCGAACAATTTCGACTGGCGTGGGTGGATTCCAGGAGCGGTGCTGTGCTCGGAAATGCGATCGACATTCACGTCGTTGCGGGCAAGTCGCGCGTGGCGCGAGCGCCGCAACGGCCGCAAACGAACGCGGAATCTCATCTCGTGCTGACCGGCGACGACGAACCCTTCGACAACGCGTTGTACATTGCGGCGCCGGAACCGGAACGGGTGCAGGTCGCGTTCGTGGGCGCGGGCGCAGAAAATGATCCCGAGGACCTGTTGTATTATTTGAAACGCGCGTTCCAGGAAACACGGCGACGAACTGTGTCGATCGCACCATCGGCGGCCGTTACGCCCGGAGCTCGATTTGTGATTGCATCTGGAAAGCTGGCAGAGTCGCAGTCGGATTCGCTGCGCAAACACCTTGAGCAAGGCGGGAGCGCCTTGTTTGTGATGAAGGACGTCGCCAGCGCGCAGGCGGTGGAGCAACTGGCGAAGGCGAACGGCGCGGTGAGCGAAGCTACCGTGAGGGAGTATGCGATGCTGGAGCAAATTGATTTTGCGCATCCGATTTTCGCGCCGTTTTCGGAGCCGCGATTCAGCGATTTCACCAAAATCCATTTTTGGAAACATCGCCGCGTGGAGACGAACGGGTTGCTGCAAGCCCGAGTGATCGCGCGGTTCGACGATGGTTCTCCGGCGCTGTTGGAGACTGACATCGGCAAAGGCAAGCTGCTGATTCTGACCACGGGCTGGCATCCGGCGGACAGCCAGTTGGCGTTGTCATCGAAGTTTGTTCCGCTTCTTTATTCGATGCTCGAATACGCCGGCTGTTTCAAGGAACACGTGAGTCTCCTGGTAGCCGGCAATGAACTCCCTCTGCGCGACGCAGCGATATCACTTCAACGGCCCGATGGCAGTGCAGTCCAGCCCGCTTCGGGGCGGTGGATTCTTGACGCGCCTGGATTGTTCAAAGCATCGGAAGCCTCGGGGAGCTACAATCTGGCGGTGAATCTCGACCCGGCGGAGAGCAAAACGGCACCGCTTGACGTGAGCGAACTGCAAAAACTGGGGGTGCCCATTCACGCACCGGCGGCGCGCAGCGCGGCAGCGGTTGAAAAGGAGCGCAAATGGACGCACGCGGCTGAATTGGAGTCGCGGCAGAAGCTCTGGCGTTGGTTGATCATCGCGGCGCTGGCGTTCGTTCTCGTTGAAATTTGGTTCGCGGCGCGGGTCAGCCGGCCGGTGGCTGTTGAGGCGTAATCTTCTCACTCTTTCCAATCGGCCCGAGAACTCTTAGGTTAAGCCGGAATGAAACATTCAGGGAAGGCAACCAGGGCGGCGTTGAAACTTATTTTCTGGACGTTGATCCTGCTGCTGGCCCTGCTGGCGGCGGGTGTGTTGGGTTCTTTTGTGTCGGCAGTCATTGCAACTGCGGCGGCGTTTCTTATTGGGCTATGGATATTCTTTGCTGTCTTTACGCTCTACTTTTTCCGGGACCCAAATCCTTCCACGCCAAGCATCGCCAATGCGATTGTTTCGCCCGCGCACGGCAAGATCGATGTGATCGACGAGACGACGGAGAGCGAAGTGATGGGAGGCAAGTGCAAGCGGATTTCGATCTTTCTTTCCGTAATCAGCGTCCACGTCCAGAACGCTGCGGTGGGGGGGAAGGTGATTTATCTCAAACACAAGCCCGGAAAATTCTTGAGCGCGACCAGCTCGCATTGCGTGGACTGTAACGAGAACGTGCTGATTGGCTTCGAACCGACCGATTATTCGAATCAACGTGTCGGGGTGCGGTTGGTAGCGGGTCTGATCGCGCGCCGAATCATCACCTGGATCGAAGCCGGCCAAGTTGTACCACGCAGCGAACGGATAAGCCTCATCCAATACGGGTCGCGGTGCGATTTATATTTGCCATTGAATGTGAAGATTCATGCCAAATTGGGCGATAAGGTTAAAGGTGGGGAAACGATCGTCGCCTCATTTGACTAATGGACTTGAAGGAGAGAACAGGCGAGACGAGGCGGGCATCCGAGCCCGGAGGCAAAGCCGCGCCTGAAACGGCAAACAGGGCTGAGACGTGCCAGACGGACGCGAAGCTGAAAATTTATTTCCTGCCGAACCTGATGACCGCGGGGAATCTCTTCTGCGGGTTCGTCGCTCTAACCAAGATCGTTCAAGCCGATCTTACGGATAACAATTTCACTGATATTCGCGTCGCTCTCCTTTTCATTCTACTTGCGTGCATTTTCGATTTGTTTGATGGCCGGCTCGCGCGCATGGGCGGGCAGGAAAGCCCATTTGGGCGGGAGTTCGATTCGCTGGCGGACATTATTTCCTTTGGTGTCGCGCCCGCGTTTCTGGTGCATCGCATCGTGTTGAGAGATGTTTTTGCGCCTCTTCCGCAAGTGGGCTGGTTCATCGCTTCGATTTACCTGGTTTGCGGCGCATGGCGACTCGCGCGTTTCAATTGTCTCGCCGCGCAGGCGGGAACGGGAGGGGGCAAAGATTTTCTGGGGTTTCCGATCCCGGCGGCGGCGGGGATGGTGGCGTCGCTAACGTGGTTGCTGATGTGGATGGGGGATCACGGGTGGTTGGACGAGCGGTTCAACAAGACCCCGTGGCGGTTCGCCTTGCCCATCATCCTGGTTTTTCTCTCGTTGATGATGGTCAGTGAAGTAAAATATCCGACGTTCAAGACCTTCGATCTCAAGGCGACGCGGACATTCACAAAGACTCTGGTGGCCGTTCTGCTCATCGGCAGCATCGTCATTTTCCAGGAGAAGATGCTGATACTGGTTCTCCCGCTGTTTTTCACTGCTTACCTCATCTACGGGTTTATTCGTCCGCACGTCTCGCGCCGCATCCGTCGCGAAATCGAAGACCGCGACGACGACGACCTGGATGACGACGACGCGGTGTAGGCGCATGCTGGAGCCGATCTATCTTGCCGCGATAACCGGATTCATCAGCGGATTTCTACTCTCGATCCCCGTCGGTCCAATCAACCTGACAATAATGAACGAAGGGGCACGGCGGGGTTTTGTGTGGGCCGGGCTGATTGGGCTGGGCGCCGTTGTGATGGAAGTAATTTACTGCGCGGTTGCCTTTACGAGCTTCTCGTCATTCTTCGGCAATCGTTTGATCAAGGCCGGCATGGAGATCTTCAGTTTCGTGTTCATGCTTTACCTTGGGGTGAAATTTCTCATGGCGAAACAAATCCCTGCGCACACCGCAATGGAGGAGCAACTCGAAAAGCGACTCCATCCTCACTCGGCGTTCATGAGCGGCTTTGTTCGCACGATGGGAAATCCCGGTGTGCTGCTATTTTGGATTATTCTAGCTACGAATTTCATGTCGCGCGAATGGGTACTGCCGGATGGTCCCTGCAAGACCGCGTGCATTATTGGGGTCGCGGGCGGCACCGGCGTGTGGTTTTTCGGCCTGAGCTGGGCGGTTTCGCTGGGGCACCAGAAATTCAGCGAGCGCACGTTGCTGCGCATGGAACATTTCTCGGGCATTTGCCTGCTTGGCCTGGGCATAGCGCATGGGCTCCACATCGCCTGGCAATTGGCCCATAAGCGCATGTAAGTTGCGCTCAGCGTAATTTGCGCATACCCTCCCTTCCTGCATGGGTGCCCTGCTTCTGACTGGCGGACGCGTGATCGATCCCTCACAACAATGGGACCGTGTCGCAGACGTGCTGCTCGACAACGGCAAGGTCGTTGCGCTGGGCGCCGATGCCAGCGCAAAGGCTTCGCCGAACGTTGAGCGAATCGATGTGTCAGGACTCATCGTTTCGCCGGGGCTGATTGATTTGCACGTTCATCTGCGCGAGCCGGGGCAATCCGCGAAGGAAACCATTGCGACTGGCACGGCCGCCGCTGCGCGAGGCGGTTTCACGTCGGTGGTTTGCATGCCCAATACTTCCCCCGCAATTGAGAACGCGGGCACCGTCGCTCTCATTCGTGAGAAGGCTGAACGCGAAGGCAAGGTTAACGTGTTTGTCGCCGGCGCGATAACGGGCAACATCGCAGGTGAGGAACTGGCGCCGATCGGATCGTTGAAACAAGCCGGTGTGGTGGCGATCACGGATGATGGCCATTGTGTGCAAAACAATGAGTTGATGCGCCGCGCGCTCGAATATGCACGCATGTTCGATCTCACCGTCATGGACCATTGCCAGGACTACGCGCTCGTGAATGACGGCGTGATGCACGAAGGATACTGGAGCGCGACGCTGGGATTGCACGGGTGGCCGGCTGCCGGGGAAGAAATGATCGTTGCGCGCAACATTGTGCTCGCCGAAACGACGGGCGCGCGCGTCCACTGCCAGCATCTGAGCGCGGCAGGCAGTGTTGATCTGATTCGCGCCGCGAAAAAACGCGGGGTTCCCATTTCGGGCGAGGCGTGCCCGCATCATTTCACCCTGACCGATTCGGCGATCGCGGGCAGTGAGACTTTTTGGCGCACGGACGGCAAGGGGGTGTTTGGCTTCAACGACATGGATGGCCGGCCTTCCTGGCCGAATTACGACACGAACTTCAAAATGAATCCGCCGCTGCGTTCGGCGCGAGATCGCGAGGCGGTCCTCGAAGGCATAGCGGACGGGACGATCGAGGTTATTTGCAGTGATCACGCGCCGCATTCGGATTACGAAAAGGAAGTCGAGTTCGATTACGCACCTTTTGGGATTACGGGACTTGAGACGGAGTTGTCGTTGTCGCTGATGCAACTTTACCATGCTCGCCGCATGAGCCTGCCTGAAGTGATCGCTCGTTTTACGACCGGACCGGCGAACTTGCTCAAGCTGTCCAAAGGGACGCTCAAACCCGGCGCGGATGCAGACGTGACCGTGATTGATCCTGAGCGCGAATGGATATTCCAGCGCGGCGAATCCGCGAGCAAGTCAAAGAACACGCCGTTTCATGGCTGGACGATGAAAGGCCAGGTGATTTTTACGATTGTAGGCGGTAAAATCGTTTGGCGTGAACAAAGGGAGTTGGCCACCGTCTAATTTTGATATTTGAAAAATATTATGAAGAGCATCGTAATCGGTCTGTTACTCGGGTTTATGGCGTGGCAGGTGTCGGCCGGCGAAGAGCAGTGGACAACCGATCTGTCCAAGGCGCAGGAGAAAGCCAAAAAGGAAAAGAAACTGGTGTTGGTTGATTTCACCGGCTCGGACTGGTGTCCGCCTTGCAAGGCGTTACACAAGAATGTGTTCACGTCGGAAGAGTTTCTGAAGTACGCGAAGGACAACCTGGTGCTGGTCGAACTCGACTTCCCGCACGGGAAACAGCAGAGCGAGGAGTTGAAGAGAACCAACAAGGAGCTTATGGACAAGTATAAAGTCGAAGGTCTTCCGACGGTGATCGTTTTTGACAGCGAAGGCAAGCAGTTGAAGCGCGAGAGCGGCTACGACGGCACCAAGCCCGCCCAGTATATCGCCAAGTTGAAGAAGTTGCAGAAGGCTTGAACCCTTTGATCAGCTTTTCATAACGCGGCCTGCAAGGGCCGCGTTTTTTGTTGTTGGCACTTGATTCTTTGGGCGCGGCACCTGAAATTCACCGCGCTGATGAAGGCAATTCTGGCACTCGAAGACGGGTCGGTTTTCCGCGGGCGAGGTTTTGGTGCAAGCGCCTCGGCCTGCGGCGAGGTGTGCTTCAACACCTCAATGACGGGCTACCAGGAGATTCTCACTGATCCGTCTTACAAAGGGCAGATCGTCACGATGACGTATCCGCTCATTGGTAATTATGGCGTGAACGAACAGGACGTCGAATCGTGGCGGCCGCACGTGAGCGGTTTTGTGATTCGCGAACTTTCGCCGATCGTCAGCAATTGGCGCGCGGACTACACGCTGGCCGAATACCTGGAAAAGAATGGCATTCCCGGGATACAGGATGTCGATACCCGCGCGCTTACGAAAAAGCTGCGCGTCGCCGGCGCGATGAAGGGTTTTATTTCGACGCAAGACATTTCAGATGAGGAAGCAGTGGCGCGGGCGCGGAAGTGGCCGGGCCTTGTCGGTTTCGATTACGTCAAGGAAGTCACGCATAAGGATTCATTTTTGTGGGACGAAAAGGACCAGCAGAGCGCGGATTTCAGACTGGTCACGGGCTCCGGCCAGGTGGATGCCCGGAATGTTCGGGAACCATTGCCGCCTGCTGACATTCCGATTGTCGCTTTCGATTATGGGATGAAATACAACATTCTGCGCCGTCTGCGGCAGCAGGGATTCAAGGTGCAGGTTGTGCCGGCAACGGCCACAGCCGACGAGGCGCTCAAATACAAGCCAGCGGGGATTTTTCTCTCGAACGGCCCCGGTGACCCTTCGGCACTGCCGTACGCGGTGAAAACGGTTTCTGATCTCGTCAACAAAGGGATTCCGATCTTTGGCATTTGCCTTGGGCATCAGATTTTGGGGCAGGCGTTCGGCGGAAAAACTTTCAAATTGAAGTTCGGTCATCGCGGCGCGAATCAACCGGTGAAAGACCTGGAGACTGAAAAGGTCGAAATCACTTCACAGAATCATGGTTTTGCGGTCGATGCGAAATCTCTGCCATCGGACGTTAGCGTCAACCGTATCAATCTCAATGATCAGACCGTGGAAGGGATGCGCCACAAAAAGAAGCCGATCTATTGCGTGCAGTACCATCCCGAGGCTTCGCCAGGACCGCATGATTCCAGCCCCTTGTTTGCGGAATTTCGCAAGCTAATCGAGAGCAAGTAAGTTCTAGCCAACGGGTGCGCAACGTGATAACGGTGTGTGCATGAAGACACACGCCGAGTCTTGCTCATGCGGCGGCCCGATCATCACCCGTCGCGATTTCCTCAAAACCACGGTCAGCAGCGTCGCCGTTGCCGCTGCGGCCGGTTCCACGCCTTTGCTGCAGGCTGCTTCGCCGGGACGCAAGGCTTCGCAGTCCGAAACACTCGTGACGACGTTCTACAAGAGCCTCACACAGGAGCAGCGCAACGCGATCGCTTTTCCGTTTGACCACGCGCTGCGAAACAAGGTCGATAACAACTGGCATATCACCGACAAAAAACTTTCGCAGTTCTTTACGCCTGACCAGCAGGCGATGGTCAAAGAGATTTTCATGGGACTGCACAGTCCGGAGTATGCCGACACGGTGTTCAAACAGGTCGAGCACGACAGCGGCAAAGAAGGATTCGGCTCGAGTTCCATTGCGCTCTTCGGCGAGCCGGGGACGGGCAAGTTTGAATTCGTGTTGACAGGGCGGCATTGCACGCGGCGGTGCGATGGCGATTCTGTGGAAGGGGCTGCGTTTGGCGGACCGATCTTTTACGGACACGCCGCGCAGGGGTTCAACGAAAAGCCCACGCATCCAGGAAATGCGTACTGGTATCAGGCTCTCCGCGCGAACGAGGTTTTCAAAATGCTCGATGGCAAGCAGCGGGAGATGGCGCTACTGGGCGAAAGCCGCGAAGAAAACGGCACCGACACAGTCAAGTTGACCGGCAAGAAAACCGGGCTACCGGGAATTCCGCTAACCGAACTCTCGCGCGATCAGAAGGAGATGGTGCGCAAAGTGATGACTGACGTGCTCGCGCCGTTCCGCAAAAAGGATACGGACGAAGCGATGAAGCTCGTGGAGGCAAATGGCTTCGACCATTTGCACATGGCGTTCTACAAAAACCAGGACGTCGGCAAAGACGGCGTGTGGGACGTGTGGCAAATCGAAGGGCCCGCGATGCTCTGGTATTTCCGCGGTGATCCCCACGTGCACACGTGGGTGCATATACGGAAACAGGCTGAGGCCTAAGTCGCACTTGACCGGAACAGCCGCTCTTACTAAGATGTCCGCGATGATTGACAACATTCGACTGGTAGTCACGCTGGTAGTCGTAAGGGACGCCGCCGTTGGCGCTTGTCGAAGGTAAACACCAATTTCGACAAAAACCCACGGCTGGCAACGGTCGTGGGTTTTTTGTTCGCCCGCGGCCGACGGCCAATCACAAACATGAAGACAAAGACAAAAAACAGTGCGGCGCCAAAGATAGAAACGAGAGAAACCGAGCGGGCGGAGGTCGGCCCGGCCATGTTAGGCTGCGAGATTCTCGTCGCGTGCCTGGAGCGTGAGGGAGTTGAGACGATTGTTGCTTACCCCGGCGGCGCAAGTATGGAGTTCCATCAGGCGCTGACGAAATCGAAGAAGATTCGCACAATTTTGCCGCGCCATGAGCAGGGCGGGGCGTTCGCCGCTGAGGGTTATGCGCGGGCGAGCGGTAGGGTCGGAGTGTGCATGGCGACAAGCGGCCCCGGCGCGACGAATCTCGTCACGGGCATTGCCGATGCCTATATGGATTCTATTCCGATCGTGGCGGTCACGGGACAAGTGCCGCAAGCAATGATCGGCAAGGGCGGCTTCCAGGAAACGGACTTTTTCGGAATGACCTTGCCGGTTGTGAAGCACAGTTATCTGGTCACGCAGATCGGGGACATCCCGCGCATCGTGAAGGAGGCGTTCTATATCGCGCGCACCGGCCGTCCGGGTCCTGTAGTCATTGACGTGCCAAAAAATATTCAGC
>Ga0193697_1000290_pt1 | contig 19513 bp, 12 predicted proteins | sample L3m2metaG_FD_145073 | JGI IMG/M metagenome (GOLD analysis project Ga0193697, IMG submission 145073) | Soil microbial communities from a riparian zone of the East river system, Colorado, United States - L3m2 | ecosystem: Environmental > Terrestrial > Soil > Riparian zone | place: USA: East River... | reverse complement strand
ACCGTCGCGCGCGCGTCCGTCACCCCGCTCACCGTCTCGGTCACATTTGTGTAAATGCGATCATGTGAAACGGCGAAGCGCCCGCCCCAACCGCCCCATTCGGGATGGTCTGGATCGTTGAATCCATGCGGCAAAAAATAAAACCACGACGGCGTGTCGCCCTCCTTGATTGCGGAGTGCGGGTTCGGTGCTGTCCAGGTGCGCGGCGGATACAACGCGCCCAGCGGGCCATGATTCTGGCGGATGTTCGTTTCCATCCATTCACGCGAAACAAGCGACTCGTCTCCACCGAGATACATCCCGCGGTAGGCTCCTTCTCTTTTGTCCCGGCCTTTGGGCGCGGTGCTCAAGACGTAAAACAAACCGGGAAACTCCTGCCACATCCATTCCACGATGTGGTCCTGATCATTGATGTCGTGCACTCGGATTTTCGCGATGAACTTTTTCAAGCCATCCCTGCCGCGGTCTTGCCGCACGCGCCAGAGCGCCTGGGCAAAATCGGTTTGACCACCCCAGATCGTGATGTTCACGGGCCGAGGATCGGGCCGATCGACAACTTCGATGATCCAGCGCGAAGCTTCGGTGTCGTGTTGTGCACTGATGGCGTCGAGGCCGCGATTGGCGTTGCCGGACTTGATTAGTTGTAAAAGCTGAGCGGCTGTTGGATAGCCATCGGCGTGTTTGGTGAGGTTTGTGTAAACCAAACCGTAAGCCTCGACCAGTTCGCGAATGAGTTGAGGCTTGACGACGGCTTCTTTCAATTCACCGAGCGTGCCCGAAGAAGACGCGATCAGCCCTTCGATATCGAACTCATTTGCATACAAGAGCAGCCGGATCATCGATTGCTGGTCATCCGGGTCGCCGCCAATGTCGGTCAGAACGATCAGTCGCGGTTTAGGTTGTGGAGCGGCCCACGTTGTGCAGCAAACGAGCGCAAAGATGATCGCCGAAATCAGTCGCACAGTCGTAGATTGCTGGGTTTAGATCACAAAACCAGCGGTTTTTCGGGGCTGTGAGCACAAAATCATTGCCTCGGCGATTGGCTTGGCCGATGTTCTGAGAGCACCGGTGGAGATCTCGCCGCCCATTCTAGTGGTCGATGATAACCCGCGCGACATTACGCTCTTCCAGGCCGCGCTGGAGAACTGCGGCATTCGTTATCCACTCCAGATCGCGTCGCACTCGCAGCAGGCGATCGCTTACTTGCGCGGGGAAGGCGCGTTCGCCGATCGTAAACAATTTCCATTGCCCACGATCGTTTTCACCGACCTGAACATGCCCGTGGCCGACGGCTTTGAGTTGCTCGCATGGCTGCGCGAGCACCCGGAACACCGCCAAATGCCCGTGGTCGTCTGGACGACTTCCCGAATGGAAACGGATATCCGCCGCGCGTATTCCCTGGGGGCGCATAGTTATCTCGTGAAGCCGGTGAACTTCGACGAACTCGAACGCATGATGCGCCTGGCATTCGACTATTGGGGCATTTGCGAAAAGCCCCGTTGAAGGGCCAGGCATTCGGAGGGGTGAGCTCTGTCCCATGGAAGCGGTCGCGAGCGGCGTCGCGACCCTACCTCCTGGGTTCGCACAAGGACGAACGTTTGGAAAACGGTTGACTTTGGCATCTATTTGGCTATGGTGCGGGTGAAGTGAACGGTATTGGAAACATTCGACTGCTGCTTAACGCGCTGCTGCTGCGTAGCGCGGCAGTTGGGTGTTAGGCGTTAACTCGTTTTCCAAACCCCACTGCCAAACCGGCGGTGGGGTTTTTGTTTTAGACCGCGCCGCCACAACGCGAAAGACATATGAAAAACGACCGCATTATTATATTCGATACGACGCTCCGCGATGGCGAGCAATGCCCCGGCGCGGCCATGACACCGCGCGAAAAACTTGAAGTCGCCCGCCAGCTCGCTCGCCTGGGTGTCGACGTGATCGAAGCCGGCTTTCCCGTGTCGAGCGAAGGCGATTTTGCGTCCGTGCAACAGATCGCGCGCGAAGTCCGCGGGCCGGTCATTTGTGGCCTGGCCCGTTGCGTGCCCAAAGACATCGATGCCGCGGGCAACGCCATCAAACCCGCGGGTGACCGTGGTCGCATTCATGTTTTTCTCGGCACTTCCAAACTCCATCGCGAATTCAAGCTCGGCAAGGCGCAGGGCGAGATTATCCGCCTCGCCATTGAAAGCGTGAAGCGCGCGAAGGAGTTCGTGGACAACGTCGAGTTCTCGCCCGAGGACGCCTCGCGCACCGAACTCGATTTTCTCGTGAAAGTCGTCGAGGCTGCCATCGAAGCCGGCGCGACCACGATCAACATGCCGGACACTACCGGCTACGCAACGCCCACCGAATATGAACAGATGTTCCGGCACGTCATTCAGAATGCGCGCGGCGCAAAAAAAGTCATCTTCAGCGCGCATTGTCACGACGACCTCGGTCTCGCGGTCGCGAACGCACTTGCCGCTGTGGCGGGCGGCGCACGCCAGGTCGAGGGCACGATCAACGGCATCGGTGAACGCGCGGGCAACACTGCGCTCGAGGAATTCGTCATGGCTCTCCGTACTCGCGATGACATCTTCCGAGGCCTTCACACCGGCATGAACATCCGCGAGATCGTGAAAACGTCGCGCCTCGTCTCGCACATGTGCAGTTTCCCTGTGCCCCGCAATAAAGCGATTGTCGGCGCCAACGCCTTCGCCCACGGCAGCGGCATTCATCAGGACGGCATCCTCAAAAAGCGCGAGACCTACGAGATCATGGACCCGAGCGAGGTCGGTTGGGGCCTCACCGAGTTGCCGCTCACCAAGCACAGCGGACGCGCCGCGGTGGCTGCTCGTCTCAAACATCTCGGCTTCAAGATGAATGAAGCCGATATCAACGCCATCTTCGCCAAGTTCAAGGAGATCGGTGATAAAAAGAAATTCGTGTACGATGACGATCTCACGGCGTTGGTCGAAGGCGTCATCACTGAAGTCCCCGAGACCTGGTCGCTTGAGTATCTCAACGTCACGTCCGGCAACCAAACCGTCCCTACCGCCACAGTGCGTTTGAAGAGGCCCTCGGCCAAAAATGGTGAAGTGTTTCAGGATGCCGGCATCGGCGATGGTCCTGTCGACGCCGCTCTGAAAGCAATTGATCGCCTCACCAAAACAAAGGGTCGCTTGATGGATTATTCCTTGCGCGCGGTCTCGCAGGGCAAAGACGCTCTGGGCGAAGTGACTGTGAAAGTCGATTTCGGCGACGGTGAACTCGTCACCGGCAAAGGCGCGAGCACCGATGTGATCGAAGCCAGCGCGCGCGCTTACTTGAACGCCGTGAACCGCTTCCTCTGTGACAATAATGGTAAGACTGGAGCGCGGGCAGCCTTGCCCGCCCGGTCTTTGTCGCGTGCAAGCTCTTTGGCGGGCAAGGCTGCCCGCACTCCATGAACGTGCTGGTGACCGGCGCGTCGGGGTTGGTCGGTTCGGCGCTCGTGCCGCACCTCACCCGTGCCGGCCATCGCGTCATCGAATTGAAGCGTGGTAGGGTCCCCGACGCCTCGGGGCCGCCGTCCGCAATCCCGCAGGGTAGGGTCGGCGCTCCGTCGCCGACCGCAAGCTCATCAAACCCGCCTGATCAGTCGGCGACGGAGCGCCGACCCTACCCGTCCTGGGATCTGCAAACTGGAACTGTTGATCTCGCTCCCGCCGGTCAAATCGACGCGGTCATCCACCTCGCCGGCGAAAACATCGCGCAGCGTTGGACGCCTTCGGTAAAAACCCGCATTCGCGATAGCCGCGTCCGCGGCACGGAACTGATCTGTCGTGCCGTTGCCGATCTTCAGCCGCGTCCTCGCGTGCTGCTCTCTGCCTCAGCCGTGGGCTACTACGGCAATCGCGGCGAAGAACTGCTCACCGAGGAAAGAAAACCCGGCACCGGCTTTCTTGCGGACCTCTGTCAGGAGTGGGAAGCTGCCAGTGCGCCCGCCGCGCAAGCCGGTCTGCGCGTTGCGCACCTTCGCTTGGGCGTCGTGCTCGATCCAAATGGCGGCGCTTTGAAGAAAATGCTGCCTGCCTTTCGCGCCGGCGTTGCCGGCCGCGTTGGCTCGGGACGGCAGTACTGGAGCTGGATCACATTGGGCGACACAGTAAGAGCGATCGAATTCTTGCTGAATAACGACACGCTGCGCGGCCCTTTCAATGTCGTCGCGCCGACGCCCGTGCGGAATTCCGATTTCACAAAAACCCTTGCTCGTGTCCTCCGGCGGCCGGCCATTCTGCCTGTTCCCGGCTTTGCCCTGCGTATGCTGCTCGGCCAAATGGCCGATGAAGCTCTGCTCGCCAGCGCTCGTGTTCTCCCTCACCGCCTGCAACAAAGCGGGTTCCTTTTTGCCGAGAATGACCTCGAGTCGGCCTTGCGCAAACTTCTCGGCAAAAATACTCTTCCCGCATGAGGGGATTGTTTTGCCTGGTAGTACTGTTGTCGTTGTGCGCGGGGTGCGGCACCTTCGAGCGCGAATGGAGCCGCGTCTCCCGCCAAACCGGGTGGACCAATGAAATTGCCGGCCGATGGACCGGCGAGTGGCGCAGCGAAAAAAACAAGCACCACGGCAAATTACGTTGCATCATCACTCCTCACAGCGACGAGGCGTACATGGCCCGCTTTCACGCGAACTTCTGGAAAATCTTCACCGCCAACTACATGGTCCCGCTCCACGCCACGAACGTGAACGGCGAATATAAATTCACCGGCAGCGCCAATCTTGGCGGCTTCGGTGGCGGCACCTACACTTACGAAGGCAATGCGGACGCGACGCACTTCCATTCCACCTACAACTCGGAATCCGATCACGGCATTTTCGAGATGAAACGTCCCGGACCAAAAGAGTAGTTGTCGGGTTAACACCGGCTGGAACTCCATCAAACCGTTTTAACGGTTTCCCGATGCCACTCTCGTTTGTGGTTACGGCCCGAGGCAATAGCGCGTTATACAGGCCAGGAGGATTTGATTGGTTTGGTGCATGCCACGGCTTACTCCGATGATCGACAGGTCATGGAGTACCTTGCGCGAACACTCGCACAACGAGGAATCTCCTCTTGCGGTCGCCGCGATATGGAATGTGAAAATGTGAAGATGTATATGCGATTTGGTCTATCGCGCGCTGGCGTTGATGGGATTGCGACGCAACAGCGCCGGTGCCGCAACCGGGCAGTAGTGGTTGAGGAGACTGTGCTTTTAGCCGCCGTATCGGACCAACTGAATGATACCCATCACAACAAAAAGCCCGACGGCGAGCACCTCAATGGCAGAAAGAACCAGGGCGGTATATGTCAGCGGGCGCGGGGTTGCGCGAGTGCGCGCGAACAAAGCATACCCGAAAGCAAACGGAGTGGAGGCGCCTGTGATGCCCGGACCGAGCATCTGCAGTGGGTGGCCTCAACAGAAGACCGGGGCGAGCGCGACCCCCGCGATGGGCAATAAAGAAAGACCCAGGGCGATTTTACCAGACATCGGCAAGCGTCCTGCGTAAAAAAATGCGCCGACTACGCCCGCGGCAACTAACGCAAGTAACAGAATCACTTGGCCCATATCTGGACTATCGTCGTCCCGGCAAAGAAGTCAAGCCAGAGGCAGAAGCGGGGTGACAACCGGCTTGCCGATGCGATGATGACTCAAGTAATACGGTGATATGACACACCGACCGGACGACACTATCGGATCGAAGATGAAGGCGAGCGGCATCGCGCCTCCGACGATTCGCGCGTTCCGGCGCGCCGTGCACCGCGTTATCGGAGGTGACAAGGGCTTAATCTCTGAAGCGAGCATTGAGCCAGCCGAGAATCTGACTCAGATCGAGGCGTTACCTTCGAAGACCGAGGCTTCACTGCTCAACGAGCTGGTTGTGATCAAACTCAACGGTGGACTCGGCACGAGCATGGGACTCGACCGCGCCAAATCACTTCTTCCCGTGAAAGGCAGCGATACATTTCTTGACTTCATTGCCCGCCAAATTCTCGCGCTGCGTCGCGAACGCAACTCGAAGCAGCCCGCTTTTTATTTGATGAACAGCTTCAGCACGCGGCGGGACACTTTAGAATATCTGCGCAAATATCCGGACCTGGACGACGATGGCACGCTCGATTTCCTGCAAAGCAAAGTGCCGAAGCTCGACGCCCGCAGTTTCGAGCCGATTTCGTGGCCAGAGAATCCAGACCTGGAGTGGTGTCCACCCGGCCATGGCGATCTGTACCCGTCGATTATCGCCAGCGGGTTGCTGGATCGTTTTCTGGATCGCGGGATAAAATATTTGTTCGTCTCCAACTCAGACAATCTCGGCGCGACAGTCGATTTGCGAATTCTGAGTCATCTCGCGGAAACGAATGCGTCGTTTCTCATGGAAGTCACCGAACGCACGGCGGCGGACCGCAAGGGTGGACACCTTGCCCGCCGGAAATCCGATGGCAGGCTGGTCTTGCGTGAGTCCGCCCAATGCCCGAAGGAAGATGAAGGAGAGTTCCAGGACATTACTCGGCATCGTTACTTCAACACCAACAACTTGTGGCTGCGCCTCGATCACTTGCGCGGCGAATTGGAACGCAATGCGGGAGTGATTCCGCTTCCGCTCATTCGCAACGTCAAGACGGTCGATCCGCGCAACGCTGATTCGCCCAAAGTCCTGCAATTGGAATCCGCAATGGGCGCGGCTATCGAGTCATTTCAACGCACGACTGCCGTTGTTGTGCCCCGCACGCGCTTTTCGCCCGTTAAGACCACGAGCGATCTGCTGGCCTTGCGTTCGGACGCGTACGTCGCCACGCCCGACCATCGCCTCGTCCTGGCCGAGTCGCGCAAGGGCCAGCCACCGGCAATCGAGTTGGACAACCATTACAAGATGTTGCCTGAATTCGATGAAGCCTTTGGCAACGCGGTCTCGTCTCTCATCGGCTGTGACAGTTTGAAAATCACCGGGAAACTGCGCTTCTCACCGGGCGTGATTTGCAAAGGGGCTGTGGAGTTTGTGAACGCTTCAGGCGAAGTTCGTGTGGTAGCCCCCGGGATGTATTCCAATCAACGGTTTCAGATTTGAAGCAGCCGAGTGGTGCGCGCGGGGAGACTTGAACTCCCACCCCTTTCGGGACCAGATCCTAAGTCTGGCGTGTCTGCCATTCCACCACGCGCGCAGGGAGCATCAAGATGCCACGCCACTTCCGAAGCTCAAGTTTGCGTTTGCCTCTATTCGCACTGGGCCTTGTGACGTAACGCGTGGTCCACGAGAACCAGCGCCGTCATTGCTTCGACCATGGGAACCGCGCGCGGCAAAACACACGGGTCATGGCGACCGCGAGCTTTGATCGTGGTGTTTTTCAATTCGACTGACACGGTGTCCTGATCGTGCATCACGGTCGCGACTGGCTTAAAGGCCACGCGGAAGTAAATCGTTTCGCCATTTGAAATGCCGCCCTGGATGCCACCGGAACGATTCGTTGTTGTGCGCACTCTCTTGCCCTGCATCCGATACGGATCATTGTGCTGTGTTCCAGTCATAAGAATCCCGTCGAAGCCCGAACCTATATCGAAGCCTTTGGATGCCGGCAAACTGAGCATGGCCTTGGCCAGATCCGCTTCAAGACGGTCGAAGACTGGTTCGCCCCAACCGGGCGGCACGCCGCGCGCAACTCCTTCGACAATTCCGCCGACACTGTCGCCGGCCTTGCGCATGGATTCGATCAGCGAAATCATTTTCTCAGCAGTCGATTTGTCGGGGCAGCGGACGATGTTTGACTCGATCTCAGCCGTGCGCACCTTGCTGGGATCAATCTGCGCGACGATTCGCTGCACCTGCTTCACCTCCGCGAACACTTCGACTCCGTAACGCTCGCGCAAAATCTTTTTGGCGACTGCGCCAGCCGCGACGCGGCCAATCGTCTCCCGCGCGCTGGTGCGACCTCCACCTTGCCAGTTCCGAATGCCGAATTTGGCCTGGTAAGTGTAGTCGGCGTGCGAGGGGCGAAACTTCGTTTCCATTTCGGTGTAGGCCTCGGGCCGCGCGTCCTCATTGCGTACCCACATACTGATGGGGGTACCGAGTGTCTTGCCTTCGAAAGTCCCCGAAAGGATTTGGACCTTATCGCCCTCCTTGCGGGGGCTGACGATTTTCGATTGGCCCGGCCGTCGCCGTTCGAGGTCGGGTTGAATGTCAGCCTCGGTGAGTTCAAGTCGCGGAGGACAACCATCGATGACGACGCCCACGCCGCCGCCGTGAGATTCGCCCCATGTGGTGATCCGAAACAATTGCCCGAAGCTGTTGCCCATCGGCGGGATTGTGCGGGAAAACCGCATCGAGGTCAAACGAGGGGCCGTATCGGGTGGCCTGGCAACTCAGACTAACGTTAAACTTCGGTAAATTCTTCTGCGAATCATTGATCGCGGCCTATCGCGCGGCTATAGTAATGTTCTATGGTCCAATACTCCCGTGCGCGCTTTTTGCTGTTGGTGGTGTTGTCGTGTGGCACGGCGCTAACAAGTTCAGCACAAGCGCCGCTCAACGTAGATAATGTGTCCGACCGCGGGACGTACAGCTTGCGGACGTGGTTTCGCGTGCCTTCGGCCGCGGGCTACACATATCGTGTGCTGCTCGATGGCAAGCTCGTGCCCACCGACGTGACCAATTGGGTTGAGACGGTTGATTACCATGAACTCCTGATTTCCCGAACGAACGTTGCCGCGGCGACCGTTACGAACCGGGTTGTTCGCTTCATTGTGCAGTCGGATCGTGGCGCACCTGAAAATGGACTGATCCGCTGGACTCCTTATCCCCCCATCAACTCGACCGCTGGGGAATTGGCTGGCGCGCAGATGCGAATTATCACGCCTGCCGATTATCCGATGCAATTGCCTGTCCCCGTCGTGGTCTGGCTGGAGGATGACCAGGGCCGCGCTCGGCGGGCCAACGGCTTTGTGACGGCGCCGGGGTTTGAAAGTAGCCCCGTTCAAGTACGACGAGGCGTTGGCTCGGGCTTTTTGCCGGCGGCGACCGGCGGTGGTCCGTTGGCTTACCAGGCCAGTCTGCCCGGATTGCAGACGAACAAACAAATTCAGATTGAGAGCGTGACGACCTGGACGACTCGCTCCGGCGTTCTCGCGGCATCGGAAACATGGCCGGCAAATTCGCGCATTCATCTCACGGGCGACCTGACGGTTCCTGCGGGCCTCACGTTGACGATTGGGGACGGGTCGATTATCAAGCTTAACCCGCTCGTAAACATTACAAACACGGGCCGCGTGGTAATTAATGGCACGCTGGATCGGCCGGTCGTTTTTACCGGAACGAATGTCGTTCTGCCCGAGCGCAACGCGGGGGCGTGGGGCGGCTTCGTCATGCGAGGTGCTACCTCGGCGCTCGAAGCGAACGGAGCGATTTTCGCAGGCGGGGCGGGCGGCACTGGCTGGAGGTTTTGATGGTTCATTCGGGCGCGAGGGCTTCGCTCACGAATTGCGCTATCCTCAACTCTGCGGGCCAGGTGGCGAACGGCTACAACTCCGACATCACGTACGACCGCACGCTATGTCAACGAGCAATCACGTGCGGCGAATACGTCGGCGGCACGATCATTGTAAATCGGTCGGCAATTATGGAATTCCCGAATGACGATGGCGTGGTGAATGGAGCGATTGCCGATGCCGATTACGATGGAATCTATTTCACTACTGGCACTCACATCCTGAGCGACAGTCTCTTTGGCTTTGCCAAGGATGACGCGATCGATTCCGGTTCCGGGGGACCCGGCACGATGTTTGTCACAAATTGTTGGGTTGAGTCCGCTCTACACGAAGCGCACGCGTGGTCCGGGGAAGGGCGTGTCGCCTCCTCGTACGATTCGGTGTTGATGAATTCCGGGCAGGGCCACGAATGCGGCTGGAGCACGGGCGCGGACAGCCCGAATTGTTTTGCCGAGCGCATGTTTACCACGGGAAACTCGGTGGGCGCGCGCATCGGTGACAATTACGATTGGAATTACACCGGCTTTTTGCGCATGACCAATTCGCTGATTCTCTACAACTACCGCGACATTTTCCTCAAGACGTGGAACACCACCGGATCAGGCTGGGATACAAACCAATGGGTGGACCGCTTGCAACAGGCCAATCTGCAAAGCAACTTTGTGACGGCCGCCGATGCGCGTTTCCCTGACAACCGTACCTGGAACCCAGCCACCGATGGCTGGCGTCTCGCGCACTGGATGACCACGCCACCGGATGCGCCGGTCGGTGTTGGTTTGGCCGTGCGCACGAATCAGTTTCCGATGACCAACCTTTTCGATGGTGTGCCGGTGCGGTTGAGCAGCTTCACGACGAACTTCGTGACGGTGAATTATGCTTTTGAGTCCGGCGGCTCGCAGTTGGCTGCAGGTTCTCTCACTTTCGCTCCGGGAGAGACCGTGAAGCGCATTTACCCTTTCGGGTTCAATCTCTCGGCCCAGAGTTCTGTTAACGTTGTCCTCAAAGGCGCGGTGCGCGGTGAACTGACGAGTCTCTCGAATGTCACTTTCCTTGGCACCGCGCCCTCGCCACAGGTCTCCTGCTGGGTCGGAACGAACGCATTGCCGTTGATTCGCCTCCCGGAAGGTTTGCTCGTAAAGCTCACTGCACCTTCTGCTCTATCCGTCAGCGTTGATTACGCCTATAGCGCGGATGGCAGCCCGCTGACCAGCGGCACGATCACTTTTGCTCCCGGCGAAACAGTCCAGTGGATTAATCCCGCAGGTGTCGATGCGTCGGCGCACGACCCGATTCGCTTGACGTTGAGCAACCCGGTCAATGCGCTCCTCTCAGGCATTGGGACCGTGACCTACGGCACGCCGCCCATCGAGGTCTCGCTCGCCGTTGGCGCCAGTCAGATAGACATCGCAAATTTTTCTGACGGTGTTTCGGTCGTGCTCAACCAACCGAGCTCGCAGAGTGTCAGCGTGAGTTTTCAATGCGAGGGGGGTGGGAGGGCGCTCACCAATGGCGTTGTGAATTTTACTCCAGGCCAAACTTCCTATGCGCTCTCATTGCCCACCGTGAATGCAGGCGCGTACAATCTTTTGCGAATCAGCCTCGCGAACGCTGTTGGGGCGCGGCTTGTCTCACCGAGCAACGTTGTGTTCGTTCGAATGGAGACCGGCCAAAGCCCAACTCTCATTGCGAGCGGTTCGACATGGAGATATCTGGATACCGGCGTTGATGCTGGCACCACGTGGCGTTTGCTCAATTACAACGATAATGCGTGGAAATCGGGATGCGCACAACTGGGCTATGAAGACAACGACGAGTGCACAGTCGTCAGCTACGGGCCCAATGCCAGCAGCAAGTACATTACAACTTATTTCCGGCAGAAATTTGTCGTGCAGGACCCGACAGTATTCACGAATCTCGCGCTTTGGCTGCTGCGCGATGACGGCGGCGTCGTGTATCTGAACAACACTGAGGTCTTTCGCAGCCCCAGCATGCCCGGGGGGACAGTCACTTATCTCACGCTTGCGAATGCTCAGGGCAGCACCGCGCCGCCTGATAACACGACTGACCGGACGAATGTTAGCCCAGCTCGATTGGTCGTCGGGACGAATATTGTCGCTGTGGAAATCCACCAGCACCGCGCTGACAGTTCCGATTTGAGCTTTGATTTTTCGTTGACCGGCCAACCGACACCACCGTTGCCGCCTCAACACCTGTTCCTCGACAGTTTCGGCGGCCAGCATGTCTTTGGTTGGGGTGATCCCTCACTCATCCTGCAAAGATCGAGCGACATCACCGGGCCATGGACGAATATGATCGGCGCTGCCAGCCCCTTCTATTTTTCTCCCGGTCCCGGCAACGCCTTTTTCCGCCTGCGCCGATAACTGCGTGGCACATAGCGTTCCGGGGTTGCCTGGTGGCACACAGAAGTGCTATTAAACAACGTGGCGCTCGTCTGGGCCTTCGGCATGTTAATCGATTTTGAGCTGGATCACGTCTTCATTTGCACCGAGGCAGAAGCGCCCGAAGCGATCCGCCTGACGGACATCGACTTGATGGAAGGGGCGCCTAACATTCACACGGGACAGGGAACGGCGAATCGCCGCTTCTTTTTTCACAACGCTTACCTTGAGTTGCTGTGGGTGCATAACCCCGCGAAAGCCCAGGCCGGGATCGTTGCTCGCACGCGCCTGTGGCAACGGTGGAAAGATCGCCGGGTTGGCGCGTGTCCATTTGGCCTGTGCTTTCGTCCGACGGCCCAGCACACGGGCAACTTCCCTTTTCCGAACTGGGAATACAAGGCGTCCTATCTCCGCGACTCGCTGAGTCTCTACATTGGCAATAACTCCGATACGCTCAGCGAGCCGATGCTGGTTTATCTTCCGTTCGTCCGCCGGCCAGACGGCGATTTGGAGGCCAACCGACAGCCACTGGACCATAAGCCGGGGCTCAAAGAAATCACGTCGATCGAACTCCTCAGTCCACACGCTGATAAGTGCTCGCCTGAGTTGCAAGCGGTAATTGATGCCGGACTGGTGAAATTGCGTTCGGCGCCTGAATTCCTTGTTGAACTTGCGTTCGATGGTCAGAAGAAGGGCAAGGAAGAGGATTTTCGGCCCGAACTGCCGCTGATTTTTCGATGGTAAGTTGGCCTTCCCGGCACGGGCTCAACGCAGAGTCCTGACACCGCGGCCTGGATCAACACCAATTTCGCGCGCGTTTGCAGGAATTTCGAGGAGATTTGTTTTTCCACCTGGCCAGCGGACGAACAAGTGCGTCGCGGGTTGAGAAAGAGACATGACCTGCACCGCGCTATCCTGCGACCAATAACCGGACCCCGCGTGGATTTCACGGATTGCACCCTGGCCGAAATCATTCTGGAGGCGTAATGCCGCACCAATGCCCACGGGATTCCCTGGCGAGCCGTGGAGGCGTATCCGCAGACCTGGCCGAGCGCTGACATTCTTGAAGAGCTTCGTTTCGCCACTGTTCTGCGTAACAACGAGATCGAGCCTCCCGTCGGCGTTGAAATCAGAAACGGCGGCGCCGCGTTGCTGGCCATATATTTTAATGCCAGTTTCGTCGCCATTCATCGCCTTGAACGTTCCGCGACCATCTCCTTGCAACCACAATCCGCGGCCCGCATCGTAGCGTGACGTTTCCGGCTCGACGTCGAAAAAGTTTTGGCTCAGGAACAGGTCTTCATTGCCGTCGCCGTCCATGTCACCGACGCTGACGCCAAAGGCGGGAGCAAATTGCACTTCGGCGGGCAGGGGACGAGCCTCGAAGTGATCGCCGCGATTGAGGAAGAGCATGGAATCAAGCGTGGTCACCTTGGCATGCTTCGCATTGGCTGCTTGTGGACCAAGAATTTCCTCGATGCCGGCGCTGCCGTAGGCACGATTGGAAGGAAACTGTTCCTGCACCAACGGCATGACTGCTGCGAGCACGTCCAACGCCGCCCAGGGTACGATTTTCTTAAGCCCTGGATCAAAGTAACCTTCCAGAACGTCAAAGCCGCCAAGGTGGCTGAAGTCACCCCAATAGGCGTGTAATGGTTGAGCGAGATGCGCCTGGTATTTCGTGTTGCGTCCCCAATTCGACGCGACAATGTCGAGACGGCCATCGCTATCGAAATCGCCGGTCGTTATGCCATTCCACAGGCCGGTAAACTTTGCGAGCCCAACCGACTCTGTTACGTCACTGAAGTTACCGCCGTCGTTTCGAAACAGGCGAACAGGACCCCACTCGCAAGCGAGGAGCAGGTCCGCATCGCCGTCGCCATCCAAATCGCTGAACACTGCGCCACTGACGAGACCAATGCGAGCGAGCCGTTGGCTGTTTTCGGCGTCGGGACGAAAACGGCCTGACTCGTTGCGAAAGATCACAGAGGAAACCGGCTCGGGATAACCGCGCGGCAGGACACGTCCGGCCAGAAAAAGGTCGAGATCGCCATCGTTATCGATATCAGCCATCGCGAGCGGACCGGCAGCGGCGCTGCGCGCGCGAAAACCATCGGTCGCCTGAGAGGCGGTGAGGTCAAAAATCCGGAGCATCGCGCCATTGGTCGTTCCGTCTTCGTAATTGGAAGCGCCGGCAAGAACAATCGTGTTCGTCGCATCTTTGTACCAACCGACTATGCCTGTGAGGTCACGATTCTCGCCCGCCTCGATACCTGCGGAAGGTAGAGGAACAAAGCCGCCCCTGGCATCATTGGTAAAAACCGCGAGTTTTCCGCCCTTACCGGTGCCGACGATGAGATCGTCCCATCCGTCGCGATTCACATCGAACCATGCCACTCCGGGGCCGAGCCGGCCGAGGCGTCGCGAGAGCAACGGCTGTTTGGCCGAATCGTCAAACGGGGCATCCGAATGATGGTGCTTGATCAAGTCACTTACATCCTCGAACAACGGCACACTCGGATTCTGGATTCTGGATTTTGGATTTCGAGGTGCCGAGACTTCGGTGATCTCGTAAACGCGGTTCGGCTGTGCATTCGAAACGAAGCTATGTGCGCCGGAACGCCAGGTGACATCGATTGTCAGGGTATTCGTCGGAGAGCCCGTTGCGAATGCGCGCATCGGGTCGTCGCCCGAAAGATAGCGGCTGCCGCAAATGACCGATTGGCTTTGCGGCACCGGCCCGCCGAGAACGCGGATTTTCGCGTCCGTCCCGGCGCCGTTCGGCGGATTGCCCTTCAAACGCACGGCAAGTCGAGGCGCTGCGCAGTCGTTGCGGTAAATGCCGGCGGCCTGGTTGAGATTATTTACCACGACGTCAAGATCGCCGTCATTGTCCAGGTCGGCCAACGCCATGCCGTGAGAAATGCCGCGAGTGTTAAACCCCCAGGAGGCCCCGACTTCTTCAAAAGTGAGATCACCGCGATTACGGAAGCAGAGGTTTTCGGTCTCAAGGCGCGGGAACTTCAGGAGATTCTTCAGATGGCTCGCGGCGCGATCTTCGGCGCTCGGAGCAGCGATCGCTTTAAGCGTGTCCGCATCGATGACGTCGTGCAGGTTGCCAGTGGTAACCAGCAGGTCTTCGTAGCCATCGAGATCAACATCCAAAAAAATTGCGCTCCAGGTCCACTCGGTTGCGTCGAGGCCGCTCAATTGCGCGATTTCGGCGTAAGTGTTGTCGCCACGATTCAACTGAAGCGTGTTCCGAAGCACCTCGGGGCGGAACGCCGCCTCATTTACAGGTTGATTGAGTTCGCGCATGTAACGCGCGTTCGCCCGCTGACGATGACGCGCGACATGATCGCGGCTGAGCATGTCCGCGACAAAGAAATCATCGTGGCCATCGCGGTTGATATCGGCCACATCGGCGGTCATCGACGACATACTCATGTTGCGCCAGGCCAGCCGGGGCATCGCGCGAAAGCGCCGACCGCCATCGTTGAGCCAAAGCTTGTCAGTCGAATAAAAGAAGTCGTTGCAGACATACAGATCGGGCAATCCGTCGCCATTGAAATCGCGAAACAAAACCGTAAGACCCCAATCGCGTGGAGGCTCGGCCAACGCTTTTCCCTCTTCATCGACGAACGCTCCACCCGTCCAGGAAACCGCGGTGAAATGACCTTTGCCGTCGTTGAGATAAAAGATGTCCGGCTCGCCGCGCTCAATGATCATCACACCGCCTCCCTTCGGTATCAGGGCGGTGAAGCGATCTGCCGGCGTGACGACGATTTTGCCGTTCACGCGCTGGGCTTCAGGCTTAACACCGGGCGGCGAATCTTTGAGAGTGTCGGTCCGATAGTTCGCGACGTACAAATCGAGATCGCCGTCGCCGTCGAAATCAGCAAGCGCAAGTGACGTGCTGCCCGATTTGCGATCGAGCCCAGAGTCTTTCGATTCGGTGAAACGCGCGTGCCCATCGTTAAGAAAAAGGCGTGTGCCGCCGCCAATCGCATTGACGAGAAGATCGAGATCGCCGTCGCCATCGACATCGGCAAAGACTGTGCCAGTCGAATATTGATTCGGGCACGCCACATTCGCTTTGGCAGTAATATCTTCGAATTTCCAATTGCCGAGGTTTCGATAAAGCACGTTAGGGCCGCCCAGTCGGCACAAGTACACGTCGCACCACCCATCTCCATCTGCGTCACCCAATGCGACGCCGGAGCCATTCTCGAAAATGCGGTTCTCGGCCGCTTTGGTCTCGGAGAGATAATTACTGAACGTGATTCCGGTAACTTTAGCATCGAGCAACACGAACCCTGCCTTGCCCTCTTTGGGAACCGCAAGGACCGCGCTGCGGAAGCCCGTACCCGGTTGCCAATCGAGCGCAACCGTTTGACCTGTGATCACGACCAATAACGATATACAGACTAACGAGGGCAGGGCGTGGTGTTCCCTCCACATCGTTTTCAAATATGACCGAAAGGCACTCATGGTTTGCGCAAACGAAAAAGGTGGCGCGGTGCGGAATGGTCATCGTTGACCGAGACCTCGTCGAGGTTGGTTTGCCGCGCATTCGTAACGTCCAGCCATCCGCTTCCGCCCGAGAAAGTCGTGGCACTTTGCAACTGATAACTGTTCGCCCACAGAGGCCATGACAGGACCGCCGCCGTCGCTGAGTTGCGGATACTCAACCGCGGCGGGCCGTCGACACGCACGACAAAGGCATCCCGGCCGGCGCTGCTGTTCGTGAGCGACAGCCCGCCCACTATGGTGCTGCTGCGAAAGAAGCCCGTTGCATAACTGCTGCCGGCGCGATCCACCGCAATGCCGTGACCGCTCATATAAGCCGGACCACCCGACTGAAAGGCCCAAAGCAGAGTTCCGGTTGAACTGTATTTCGTGAAGAATACGTCGGCTTGTCCGCTGCTGCTGGTCAGAATATTCGTTCCGAAAGACGCAGTGCCGATAAATAAGCCTGTGACGTAGCTATTAGCCTCTGCATCGACCGCGACCGCGTTACCCGCATCCTGGTTGCTGCCCCCGGCTCTTTGAATCCAAACTAACTCTCCCGCCGGGGTGAAGCGCGCAACAAAGACATCCATAGTTCCGGCGAAGCCGCCGGCGAAAATATTCGTATTGCCAAATGTGGCCAGCCCAACAAACCCGCCTGTGAGATTGGGATTCCCTGCCGAATCCAGAGCAATGGCGTGACTTTCATCTGCCCCGGCGCCGCCAGCCTGTCGAACCCAGAGGAGGGCGCCGTCAGAGTTGAATTTCGCGAGAAAGATGTCCGACCCGCCGCGGCTCACAAGGTTTGTACTTCCGAAAACAGCGGAATCAGTGAAGTAGCCGGTCACATAACAGTTTCCCTCACCGTCAACTGCCACGCCCCGTGCTTCGTCAATTCCGAGTCCCCCACCTGACCACGCCCACAGCCAACGTCCGCTGGGATCACATTTGGCGAGCATAATGTCAGATTGACCGCGACTGGTGAGGTTCGTTTCACCAACCGACGACGTGCCGAAAAAGATCCCGGCGACGTAGGAATTACCGGCAGCGTCGACGGCAATGCTGAGGCCTTCATCCGTGTTCGTTCCACCGGTTGTCGTCACCCACAACCAACGGCCCGCGCCGTCAAGTTTCGCGACAAAGAGATCTTCGAGTCCGCGGCTTGAGACCATGTTCGTTCCAAATACACCGGTATTCGCAAAATGACCGGCCAGGTACGAATTACCCGCTTCGTCTGTCGCGATCGCGCGTCCCTGATCATTCGTGGGGCCACCGGCATAAGCGGCCCAAATCACGTTTCCATTTTTGTCGAACCTGACGACGAAAATGTCCTGTCCGCCGCGACTCGTAAAATTCGTCGGTCCGGAGCCGGAGGTGCCGTTGAAGTATCCGGTCACGTACACGTCGCCATTCGAGTTTGCAGCGGTGGCCCACCCGTAATCATCGTCGACTCCGCCGACATGCCGCGCCCAGCGAGCCGTTGCGGCCTGCGCGATGGTGGATGGACCGACCAATTGAATGAACGCGGCGCAGAACAACAAGCCTGGCGTAACAGAAAAGCTGTGGCGCCAAAGGGTGCAAGCCGAGTCCCTAAAGATTGACTGGCCCATGATGATCGAAAAGCCTACCGCGCCAAAGCGGTGTTGGCAATGGCTGCTCAGCGCGGGTCGATTTTTTTCGCCCGGTCCGTCTTGTGTGTGCAACATGGCAAGGTATTTTCCGAACTTTCGGACGGCGATGCGGAGAGCCGGCGCCGAGGAAATTTCTCAGTCCGCGGCAATCCACGGAAAGGGCTGCGAAGGTAATCGAGTTCCCGCTAGAATAGGGAGGCAGGAAAGGCCGTCAAAAGCTGCAATTTGCGATGTCAGGAATAGCGAAAATCATAGTGCTGGCTGGACTTCTCGTTTGTTTCAACGTGTTCGCGCAACGTGGTGACCCCAAGGGAGAAGAGCAGGTGCCGCGAGTGCCGCCGGAACTGATCCCACCGGCGCCATGGCTGTCTCCCGAGCAGGCGCTGAAAAGCTTCAAGCTGAAGGAGGATTTGGAGATCGAATGCATCGCGCATGAACCGCTGGTAGAGGATCCTGTCACGTTGACGTTTGGTCCGGATGGCCGCGCCTGGGTTGTCGAAATGCGCGGGTTCATGCCGGATGTAGATGGAAAGGACGAAGCAGAGATTCCGGGGCGCGTCGTCGTGCTTGAAGACACGAATGGCGACGGCGTGATGGATAAGAAGACGATTTTCCTCGACAACCTCGTGATGCCGCGCGCGCTCGCCTTGGCTCGCGATGGGGTGCTGGTTGCCGAACCGCCGCACCTCTGGTTTTGCCGGGACACAAATGGAGATGGCAAGGCGGATGAAAAGACCGAGGTTGCTTCAGATTATGGCACGCCGAAAAATCCAGAACACACGGCGAACGGGTTGGTGCGGAACAGCGACAATTGGATTTACAGCCTCTATCACACGTTCCGTTATCGCGATGAGGGCGGCAAGTGGACGCGCGAAGCGACGCCGCAGCGAACCCAGTGGGGACTCGATCACGACGATTTCGGGCGGTTGTTCTACACCTCGAACAGCGACCAGTTGCGCGCAGACCTTGTGCCTTCGCACTACCTTGCAGGCAAATCTGCGGGCGCGCGGATGCCCGGAGTTAACGTCCAGATCGCGCGCAATCAATCGACATGGCCGGGGCGCGTCAATCCCGGCGTCAATCGCGCTTACGAGCGCGGAACCTTGCGAGATGATTATCGGCTGGGGAAGTTCACCGCTGCCTGCGGCACCCTGATCTATCGTGGCGATTTGCTCGGTCCCCATTTTTATGGGAATGCGTTTGTTTGCGAACCGGCGGCCAACCTCGTGCGGCGCAATCTGCTCACCGAGAATGAGGGCCTGATCACGGCGACGAATGCATACGACAAGGATGAGTTCTTGATCTCCACTGACGAACGATTTCGTCCGGTAAATCTCCGCAGCGGTCCCGACGGGGCGCTTTACGTCGTGGACATGTATCACGGCATCATCCAGCACCGGCTGTACGTGACGAGCTATTTGCGCGGCCAAATTGAATCGCGCGGACTCGATAAGCCACTGCATCAGGGACGGATCTATCGGATTGCTCCGCGAGACAACA
>Ga0193697_1000288_pt1 | contig 19622 bp, 11 predicted proteins | sample L3m2metaG_FD_145073 | JGI IMG/M metagenome (GOLD analysis project Ga0193697, IMG submission 145073) | Soil microbial communities from a riparian zone of the East river system, Colorado, United States - L3m2 | ecosystem: Environmental > Terrestrial > Soil > Riparian zone | place: USA: East River... | reverse complement strand
ATGCTTAGAGAGAAGCGCGTCTCCAGGTCACCACGGTCCTGGCGATCACGCGAATTCGAGGAAACGTAAACGGCCTCGCGGGGTTCCGTCACATCGACGACCTGGAATCGCAGAGCGCGCAGTTGCTGGAAAGGCAATTTTGTCAACCCGGCATCGATGAGTGTGCCAGGCCGCACGAGTGCCAGGGCATAGCCGCCAAGATTTTGCTGGCGATCAGTCGCGGTTTGGTGGGCCGCACCATTTTCGTAAATGGGCACGACCACCTGATACAAGCGCTCCCGCTGGGCCGCCATTTGGAGAAAGATAATCGGCATGCTGGCGGCATCGCCGCGCAAGGCGGCGGTGTTCATGGCATCGAGCACGGCCGGATCGGCAGACAAGTTCAGACCGAGCATGGCAGCGTTTGGCTTTTCGGGCTCGACGTACAAAACGGGAAAATACACGGCGCGATCTGGTGCGCGCTGCCGCGAACCAGTTGAGACAGACTCGACGATCTCGTAGGAGAAATAGCCATTGGTGCGTAACGTGTTTTCGTGTTCGGACCGACGTTCCGCCGGGATTTTCGGAGCCCAGATGAGTGCCTTGATGGCTGGCAGGCGGCGCAGGGCATCTTCGGTAAAGGCGCGGAATTCGTTGCGATCGACGGTATGAGAAGAAAAATAAAATGCGCCGATAGACCGCAGGAGCACGAGGTGTTCGTCGATGGCGTCCTGGATGGCAGTGACCGAAGCGTTGGCCCGCCGCTCAAAATCGGCCTGATCGCGCCTGGCCTCGGCCTGCCGAACTATAAAAAAGAGCAACAAAGAAACGCTGGTGCCGGCGATCAGAATGAAAGCGAGCGAGATGCCGCGATGTGAGACGGAGGCGCGACCGGACCTTGGAGCTTTCGTATGCTGATGCTCGTTCATTCGACAAGCGCTGAACAGCCTAACGCGCGGGTTTAACGCACCTTATCACACCGCTGCGTCAATTCCACTCCTAATAAACAAACATCATCATGAAACTCAGCCGTGCCGGTGAAGGTTTGAACGTCCTGAAGCAATTCGTCGAAGAGGCGGGGGATGGGCAACTGCACGCGTTGCTTTACCGCATTGAGCAGGCGGTCGAGGCCGTATTCCTCGTCGTTTGGCGCGTTGGCTTCGTACAACCCGTCGGTAAAGATCAGGATGGCGTCCCCGGAATCCAGCGGACAACGGCATGTCGGATAAATCGATTCTCCGAACAGGCCCAGGGCCGGGCCGTGCCGGGCGTCGATCTTTCGCAACGCAGTTACGGTGCCGTCCCCCCGCCGAACGCGCAACGGACTGGGATGACCCGCGTTGGCAAATTGGAACTCGGAAGACGCGCAATCGATGACCATATAAAAAGCCGTGGACATCATCGGCTGATCCGTCCGACGCAGAATAGTGTGCAGACTGTGGTTCACGTCCGTGAGAAGTTTTCCGGCATCCCACGTGATTGGCATCAATTGCTCAACCAGGCCGCGCAGAATCGCGGTCACAAGCGCCGCGCGCATGCCATGGCCCATCACGTCGCACATGAATACGCCGGCGGTCGTGTTGTTGAGCGGGTAGACGGTGAAAAAGTCTCCACCCACCGCCGCTGCGGGAATATAGCGGTGATAGAATTGCAACGCGCTCTTCTCCAAACTGGCGGCGCGCGGGAACGTGGGATATTGCTGAGGCAGAAACACCTGCTGGATTTCGCGCGCCATGTTGAAGTCGGCTTCCATCTGTTTGTTGCGCGCCCGCAATTCCTCCGCATAACGGGACAACTGATCGGCCGTTCGCATCCGTTCCATGGCGTAGCGCATGGCGCGCACGAGCAACGGTCCACTTACCTGGCCCTTGACTAAATAATCCTGCGCACCCTCGTGGACGGCATTGACGGCGACACGCTCGTCATCCAAACCGCTCATGACAATAATCGGGATACGGGGGAACTCCTGGTGGACACGCGCAAATGTGCCGAGGCCGTGCGAATCGGGAAGGGAGAGGTCGAGCAAGACCATGCCGAAGTTTTCAGTGGCCAGCCGCTCCAGGCCGCTGGAGAGGCGATCTGCCCGTTCGATTTCGAACGCCTCACCGCCGGCATCATTGACCATGATCTGGATAAGGCGGGCATCGACGAGATTGTCTTCGATGACGAGCACACGCAACGGCGCGGCCTGTGCCGCGGGTGGCGCTTCAGTCGTTGCGGGCGGATTTGTCATGTGCGGCGGGCGAGCACCTGTTCCTCATGGGACAATTTCAATTGGCGATCGTCCTTGTGCAAGTGGGCTTCTGTTTTACCAACTTGAACCAGTGTCGGCAGGATTGAATGCCGATTCAATCGGAAATTCGAGAGGCAACCCGGAAGTCGCTGAATGACTTCACGCCGCAGCTTTTGCGGCCGTCGAGAGCGCGCGATGGCCATGGCGCAAGAGCCGCGCAGTGGTTTCCCAACCGACACAGGCGTCGGTTACTGATATGCCGTAGCCGAGGTCTTGCGGATTTGCGGGCACGGCCTGGCTTCCCTCCTGGAGATAACTCTCAATCATCGCACCCACGATGGCCACGTTGCCTGAGGCCCGCTGCTCGATCAGGGAGGTCCAGACTTCTTCCTGTCGCGCGTGCTGCTTGCCGGAGTTGGCGTGGCTGCAATCGACCATCAGCGCGTTGCGCAGATTGTGTTTGAGCAATTGTGCTGATGCTTCCGCGATGCTCTGCGGATCATAGTTTGGCCGGAGTCGCCCGCCCCGCAACACGACGTGGGTGTCGGGATTTCCGGTGGTGCGCACGATACTGGTCGAGCCGTCCTGATCGATTCCGAGGAAGCTGTGCGGAGTGCGTGCCGCGCTCAGTGCGTCGATCGCAGTTTGCAGGCTGCCGTCGGTGCCATTTTTGAATCCCACTGGCATCGAAAGGCCGCTGGCCATTTCGCGGTGTGTCTGGCTCTCGGTCGTGCGGGCGCCGATCGCCGCCCACGTCACGAGTTCGGCGATGTATTGCGGCACAATCGGGTCGAGGAATTCGGTTGCGACCGGCAAGCCGATTTCATTGATGTCGAGCAACAGTTTGCGGCCAATTCGCAGGCCTTCCTCGATGTCGCATGAATTGTCCAGATGCGGATCGTTGATCAAGCCCTTCCAACCTACGGTCGTACGAGGTTTTTCAAAATACACGCGCATCACCACGAGAATCCGATCCTGGATTTCGCGCGCGAGTTCGGCGAGTTTGCCCGCGTATTCGAGAGCACCCTTGGGATCGTGCACCGAGCAGGGACCAACGACGACGAGCAAGCGGGCGTCCTCCTGACGGAGAATTTTCTGCACGGCAGCGCGACCACTTACGACCGTGGCGCTGGAGCGTTCGGTTGTCGGCAGCTTCTCTTTGAGAAGGCGCGGCGTACGAAGCCGCTGAATGCCGATGACGCGTAGGTCTTGTGTAGGCTGCATCTCTTTTACAGTAACAAATCGGCGGGCGCCGATCAAACCGTTTGTGGACGCCGCCTACTCCAGCGGAAGATCCAGCTTTTCGTCGTCACGGGCAGCGAGGTTGTTGCGCATAATAATGCGAGCGCATGCGTTCCAGCGCAGCAGGGCATCGTCATTCCCGGGCGGCCGGAGCGACTCGGCCTTTTCGTAAAGGTTCATCGCCTCGCGCAGCAATTCGTAAGCATTCGTCTGCGAGCCGGGTGTGTGCTGGTTTAATTGCGCCTTTGCCCCGCGCTCGGAAATAATACCGGCATAATAGGCGCGGTCGTATTCATCGCGCAGCCGCGGAAGGATTTCCTGCGCGCGCGTTACCCCGACGGCGTATCCGCGGCCAAAACGGTCGGTGAGCGCCAGGAGCAGGAGCACGAGCGCGTGCTGGTTCTCGGGATCAATTTGCAAGACATCGAGGCAAATGCTTTCTGCTTCCGCCGGCTCATTGAGCAGCCGATACCGCATGGCTTTATCAAGCGCAGCCGGGATTCCATCGCGAGAAAGGGGCTTTAACTCGAATACGGGCGTTTTCACGAGCCGCCTTAAAGAGTCTCGTTTGTGCCGTTGCCGCTCAGCTTGCGCCAGAGCATTTTCAACGGGTCGTAAAACTCGTCCACAACGCGTTCCTTCAGCGGAATAATGGCGTTGTCGGTGATGGTAATGCTCTCCGGACAAACTTTCGTGCAACATTTGGTGATGTTGCAGAAGCCAATGCCGTGCGCGCCCTTCAATTCAGCGAGGCGATTCTCCGTGTCGAGTGGATGCATTTCGAGCGCGGCTGCGTAAACGAGAAATCTCGGGCCAATAAATTCCTCGAACTTTTGGTGCTCGCGCAACACGTGGCAGACATCCTGGCAAAGGAAACATTCGATGCATTTGCGAAACTCCTGCACGCGATCGACATCCGTTTGTCCCATTCGCCATGTGCCGTCCGGGGCGTCGGGCGGACGCGGCTTGAAGGGCTTGATCTTCATCTTGACCCGAAAGTTCCACGAGACATCGGTGACGAGATCCTTTACCAACGGAAAGGCTTTCATCGGCTCAACTGTGATTGGCTGTTCGATGTTAAGCTCGCTCATACGCGTCATGCACATCAACCGCGGGGAACCGTTGACCTCGGCCGAGCAGGAACCGCACTTGCCGGCTTTGCAATTCCAGCGACACGCGAGATCGGGCGCTTGCTTTGCCTGGATTTCATGGACGGCATCGAGGACTACCATGCCTTCCGAAACCTCCGTCTTGTAATCGACGAACCCGCCGCTTTCCCTGGTTCCGCGCCAGATTTTGAACGTTGCCGTTTTCACTTACTTCATTTCTTCAATGACTTGCTTGAGCTCGGCGGGCATCTCGTGAATCGTTTCCCGACGAATCTGCATTGAACCATCCGGACCTTTGCGAGCAATGATGTTCACCTTTCCGAACGCGTCGTCCTTGTTCGGGTAATCCTCGCGAAATTGCGCGCCACGGCTTTCTTTGCGCTCCAACGCGCAGCGAGTGATTGCTTCGGAAATCGTCAAGAGATTCGGCAGCGAAAGGGCGCCGTGCCAACCGGGATTATACTCACGGTTGCCGGGCACCGCGACTTGTCTCGTGCGTTTCCAGAGTTTGTCCAGACCTTCCAGGGCGCGCAGCATTTCATCTTCCCGGCGGACAATTCCCACCAGGTCCTGCATCATTTCCTGCAAATCATCCTGGACAGCGTAGGGACTTTCGCCCTTGAGATCGGCCCCCCGGGCGAACGGCTCAAGAGCGTCGCGAGCGCCTTCATCGATCTGGGCGTAATTCACAGAGCCGAGTTTGTTTTCGCGCGCGTATTTAGCCGCGAATTCGCCGGCACGTTTGCCGAAAACCAGGAGATCCGAAAGCGAATTGCCGCCAAGCCGATTGGCGCCGTTAATACCGGCAGCGCATTCTCCGGCCGCGAATAGCCCCGGCACCATTGACATCTGCGTATCTGAATCCACGCGCACGCCGCCCATAATATAGTGCGTGGTCGGTCCCACCTCCATCGGCTCGCGGGTGATGTCGATGTCGGCAAGTTGTTTGAACTGATGATACATGCTCGGGAGCTTGCGTTTGATGTGCTCCGCCGCGTTGGGCAGCCGCTGCTTGATCCAGGAAATATCCAGGAACACACCCCCGTGCGGGCTGCCGCGCCCAGCTTTGATCTCGCGCACAATGCATCGCGCGACGTGGTCGCGGGTCAGCAATTCCGGTGGTCGTCGCGCATTTTTGTCACCTTGCGTATAGCGCCACCCTTCATCCTCGTTATCCGCCGTTTGCATGCGGTAGTTCTCGGGGATTTCCGCGAACATGAAGCGCTTTCCTTCTTTGTTCAGAAGAATGCCCCCCTCACCGCGTACGCCTTCGGTGACAAGGATGCCGCGGACGCTCGGCGGCCAGACCATTCCAGTGGGATGGAATTGGACAAACTCCATGTCGATAAGTTCAGCGCCAGCATGGTAAGCAAGCGAGTGGCCATCGCCGGTGTATTCCCAGCTGTTGCTCGTGATTTTGTAAGCGCGTCCTATCCCGCCGGTGGAAAGAATGAGCGCCTTTGCACGAAATATTTTGAAACGTCCCCGCTCGCGATCATAGCCGAAGGCACCGACCACGCGATCTCCATCCTTCAGTAATGTGATGACCGTGTGTTCCATGTGCACGGAAATGCCACGATGCACTCCGTGGTCCTGCAAGGTGCGGATCATCTCGAGACCAGTGCGGTCGCCAACGTGCGCGAGACGCGGATATTTATGCCCGCCAAAATTGCGCTGAAGGATGCGCCCATCACTGGTGCGGTCGAAGACCGCGCCCCAGGCTTCCAGTTCGCGCACGCGGGCCGGGGCTTCTTTGGCGTGCAATTCCGCCATCCGCCAATGATTGATGTACTGGCCACCGCGCATCGTGTCCGCGAAGTGGACCTTCCAATTATCCCGCTCATCCACATTGGCGAGCGCTGCGGCGATACCTCCCTCGGCCATGACAGTATGGGCCTTGCCGAGAAGCGACTTGCAGATGATGCCAACCGAGACACCCGCGGCCGAGGCTTCGATGGCCGCGCGCAGGCCGGCCCCGCCGGCGCCTACCACCAGCACGTCATATTCAATTGTTTCGTATTCGGCCATCGGTAGGGCGCGCCGTCCCCAGCGCGCCACACGAACTCTAATATATCGGCGCGCTGGGGACAGCGCGCCCTACCCACTCAAAAAATTCTGTAATCGCGCCAAATGCCCATAGAACAAAAGCGCACGTACAAATCCGCAAAACCGACCGTAAACAAACTGCACCATGCCCACACCATGTGGCGCCGGTTCAGGCAGCTCACACATGTGTATGCGGGCAATCGCACGCGCTTGCGTGAAAGTTCGTCGACAACGCCGCCGATCAGGTGCCGCAAGGAATGGCAACCGAAGGTATAGCCGCACAACATCACAACATTAGTCGCAAGCACGAGTGTGCCCACGCCGATTCCGAATTTGGTTGCGCCCGTCGCCGGATCGACGAACCACGTCGCTTTCCAGACATCCCAGGTGAGCACAACGAGAAAAAGGCACGCGAGGTAGAAAAAATATCGGTGCACATTTTGGACGATCAACGGAAACGAAGCCTCGCCGCGATAAACCTTTCGCGGCTCGCTGACGGTGCACGATGGCGGGTCCGCCCAGAACGCCTTGTAATATGCGCCGCGATAATAATAACACGTAAGGCGGAAGCCGGCAGGCGCCCACAGAATCAATAATGCGGGAGAAAATACCAACCACCCGGGCCACCATGTGGGCCTGCCACCAAACCAACTGTGTGGCGAGGACCCGAAGAGTTCAGGCGAATAAAACGGCGAAAGGTACGGACCGAAATAATAGTGGCGGCCCTGGAATCCCGCCCACGTGGAGTAAACGACGAAAGTCGAAAGCCCAAGGAACACCAGCAACGGCGTTGTCCACCACGCATCGCGCCGCATGGTTTGGCCAAACGGGCCTTGCTTTGCCGAGACTGCTGCTGATGCCATGATCGCTCCTGCCAGCGCGAGGGCCCGCAGGTCGCGAGTTCGTTTTACGCCCCGGACGCGTCCGACTCAAGCCAATTAGAACAGCGCATGCAAAAGCGCGAGAGCTACTCAGAATTAGCGCGTACTATCCTGTAAAATCTCGTTCCGGCGGGCACATCTGTGATCGATGCGGCGAAACCGCTGGCGAGCACCGGCGCGCCAAGCACAGTCCATTCAACGTCATCGTCCAAACGCTCTTTGTAGTGCACGCGATAAGCCGCGCCGGGGATAGCCGTCCAGGTGAGAGTTATTTGGCCATTCGCCACGATAGTTTCGCTGATACGTAGCGGTACGCTGAGAATATTCGAAGCGCGTGGTGTCCAGTTGGTCATGTAGTAAATGTTCGTGCTGCCGTCGGGGAAAAGACCCTGGCTCACGATCGGATATTGGGCGCCGAAGGCAATTGTATGTTGTGCCACGCCGGACGGGTTGAATAAGCCGATGGCTTCGCCGTTGCGGTTGAGCTGAAAGCCCGCGTGCAGATGGCCGTTGGTGTTGCCGTTCTGCTCGGGTTCGTTGTCAGCCCAAACGAGCAGAAAGTCCCGTGGACCGATGATGGTTGGTATCGGAATCTGCCACTTCATGGGCGACGTTAGATCGTCGGTGAGAAAAAAGCCGCCGATGTTCAGCGCATTGGTATTCGGATTGAACAATTCAAACCAGTCCTCGAAATCGCCGTCGGCGGGATCGGGAAACCCGTAGGGACCGGTGTTATCAGCCATCCATTCGTTGATGACGACTGGCAGTGGCGCGCCCGAACCGTTGTTGGTAACGGCGATGGTATCGATGGCATTCGTCAGCCGGACACCGGCAGAATTAACGCCCTGGACGCGAATGGAATTGGCCCCTGCAAAGAGCGGAATTGCAACGGACCACGCGGTGACGCTGGTCCAGGTAATTGGATAAGCGACACCGTTGACTTCAATGCTCTTCACGCTTAAGGCGCCGTTGCCCGTCAGGTTGATGGTGTTGTTGGTCGTCGAAAAATTATTGCCACTGTTGCTCGTGATGGAGAACGCCACATTGGGAACCGCGGAATTGACTTGCGAGGTGATGATGCCCGCACGCTGAACGAGGAACGCCAGGTGCGCGGCAAAGTTTTGCGCGGGCAACAGTCGCCCAAAATGGTTCGCCCAGCGCGTCATATAATTGGCGTTGTAAGTGGTACCAATGATATCCGCTACGTGAGAGTAGTAGGCGCGAGCCCATGCCGGCACTGCCATGAACTTGCTCAAGTCCGTGTTTGGAATGATGGGTCTATTCACGTCAAAGAACGCATCCACGTCGTGCGGGAAATAAACCACCTTTCCGTCGGTCGGTCTGACGTAGAACTGGACGTTGTGCTGTGAGCCGTCACCGCCGTAGCTGTCGCCCGCGCCAGACAACATATTGAGCGCGGTGCCACGCAACCAAAGATCGACATCGACATAATTTGTGATTTGGCTGGTAAAATTGGCGCCACTCATCTCCAGCGTTTTGCAAAACAACATCAACCGGCTGTAATCGTCGCCGTCCTCGTTGTTCTTGATCAGGAACGTCCACCGGTAATTTTCCTTGTCGTCGCCCATGTTCCGGATCGCCGTGCCCATGACTTGATCCGGGGCAGGAACTTTGTTGCCTTCGGGAGTTCCGGTGTCCGTCGTTACAAGTTGATAGATCAGTTCATATTCGAAGACGGTGCCAGCGCTGCCGTTTTCGTACTGATCGTCGAGAAATACGTCCGTGTAGCGGGCCAATTGCAGTTCCGCCGACCCCGTATATTCGGGCCGCGGCGCCATGATCTGCACCAGATCGTGATATTTCGTCGGCAGGCCGCCGGCGTGATTCAGAGTTTGATGGATGAGCATCTCGCGCTGGCCGAAGCCGGTGCTTTCAGAGCGATCGATCGCGACGGTATCGTGAATGCCCCGAAAGCGTTGTTCTGAATTGAACGCCACATTGAAACCCAACCGCGGAGTCGTCGTGCGACTGTGCTCGCTGCCCTTCAAACGCAACGCAGCATCGTAAAAAATCTCCTGTTCGTCGTAGATCACCGTGGCGCCGATGCGCTCATTGCTCATGAGATTGATCGTGCGAAATAGTTGATCAGCATCGCCGGTCAAAGTGACGATTCGAAAATTATGAAGCCCGTTGGTCGCGGCCAGGCCATCGTCCACCTTGTACAGAGCGCGCGAATTGCGGCCGTCCTCCGGGAAGGTAGAAGCGACGCCGAGCGCATCGGCAGCCTCAACATAGAATTGCACAACCGTGCTGGCCGCCTTTCCAGCAATTAAAGCCGCGAAGGACCCATCCGGCAGTGGAGCCATCGGCTGGCTGCTCCATGTGCCGCCGTCGACCGTACTCCAGAGGTTCACGGAAGCGACCCCATCGGGATCAGCGACGCGAACGGAAACGGTCACAGGCGCAAACGGCGCCGGCACTGCCGGATCATGGCGCAACTGAGAGAATGTCGGCCCGATGTTCGAGACGAAGGCGGTATTCTGAGATCCCGGCGTGCCACGGATGGTCGGCGCATCGAGGTAAGTCGTGTGCGCGACGCGATTGAAATAAAGCCGCGTGTGGAATTGCCTGCAACCGCTGATCCACTTGGCCCGAAAAGAGACCGCGTATTCGACCCCGTTCGTGATGTCGCGGTTGCCCACCAGTGTGGTTTCGCCGTGGTTGCTCATGTGCTCCGTTGAACCGGTCGCGACAAGGCGCAATACTTTATTGCCGGGTTGATCAGGGTCATCGATCGGTTCGCCGTGATGGTTCCCGATAATACGCCAGGCGTTGGTGCCGGTCTGGAATGAACCGTTTTGGATCAACTGCACTGCGTTCGGAGTGCCCGGCCTCTCGATGACACTAATGTCGTCCAACAGCACTTCGCCCGCAGCCAGCAACCCGATGACGAACTCGCGCCACTGTGAGTCCGGCCCCACCGCGCTTTGCTGGGCAACCGCCCGATAAGTGTAAGTTCGCCATGAGGAACGCGACCGTTCATCGCTGGCCGCCCACGCCTCGCCCGCCGAGTTATCTGCGCGCGGATCGCGTAATTCGAGGCTTGAACCACGTCCATCCGCAGTGCGCGGCCAGCGGCCATCGTCAAAATAGTGCACCGCGTCAGCCGGATTATCGGCGTCATCTCTGAGCAGAATCCGTTCGCCGCGATGAGTCAACGTGTTCAGATAGGGACCAACGACATTAATGCCCGGAAACTGCGCGAGCAAAGCGCCGGGGTCATTTGCGACCACGAGGTAACCGCCGGGAGCGATCACCGTGTTCGACGCAAATCGAAAGTCGATCCCTTCGTCGATGCGCCAATTCGTGAGATCAACCGCATTGCTGCTCCGGTTGAACAGTTCGATCCAGCCTTCATCCGACTGGCTGAACGGCACGCGAGGCACCGTTTCCACACGCGCCGAAAGCTCTGCAGCGAATACCACGTCATCGCCGGTGTTTAGCGCCTGGTGGACTTCAACGGCGAACACGTTGGTGCCGATCACGAGGTTCGTCAAAGCGACGTTCACAGGTGTGCGGAATGCGGCAGCGATAATCGGGGATGTGGCTCGATTCGTATAAACGATATTCCCCGCAGGCAGGTTGAAGCGGCTGATCTCATTGCCATTCAGATAGAAGACCGCGCCGTCGTCGACCAGGTGCCGCAGCGACAAGCTGAGGACCGTCGGGGCTCCTGCGTAAACGAAAGTGGTCCGAAAATAATACGTGATCGGACCAAGCGTCAGGGGCGTGTTCTTCGGCACGGAAAAATTGTTCGTGCTCACATAAAGCAGCGCCGCGCCAGAGGGCCAGCCGGAATCATTATAAGTTGGCGCCCGCCACCCCGTGCCCAGGTCCGTGTCCGATTGTTCGTACTTCCATACGCTGGTGGTGCTCACGAAGAAGTTTGTGCCGATAATTGCAGGCTCTTCCAGGATTGGAGGGCCGTGGTACATGATCTCGTTGATCACGAGTTCATCGCGCAACGCGAACCGGTTGCTCGCGCCCAGGGTCATCGCGCTGGGAGTCAGCCACTCGGAACCATCGGCACTCCGGGCACGAGGGCGTTCATGCACTTCAACAGCATCGGCAACGTTTCCGCCGGGCCGAAGGAGAAACAACTTGTCTCCGACTTGTGCTGAAAAGCCGAGCGCTGCCTGGTTGAGCACCAGAAATTCGCCGGGACCGAGCATGTATGGCCCCAAAGTCACCGCCGCATCCGGCGAAGGTCCTCGTCGTTGAATGATATAACCATCAACATCGATCGGCGCAGGTCCACGGTTGATCAATTCGACCGCGAAGGGTGAAGCGAGCGCAGCCGTGATCTCACTAAAGAACACGTCGCCCGGACTAAAGTCACCCAGAGTGCGCGGCGCGATGAGAGCCAGCAGTTCCATGCTGAAGACCATGTCTAGATCGCCGTTTGGCGCCCCCTGATGCACTTCGACAGCGAGCACATTCGTACCCCGGGCCAGACTGCCGCTCGGAACCACAATCGCGCCGCTGAAAACCGGGTTTCCGACAGGACTGCTCGCCACGGTGCTGTGCCCAATCGGACCTGATGGCATGTTGCTGCGGTAAATTTCGGCCCCATTGAGGTAAAAAACCGCACCGTCATCAATTGCGACATTGAGGAGCAGCGTCGTGCGCCGCGGGTCTCCAGCAAAATTGAAGGTTTTGCGGAAGTAGTACGTCACCGGCCCGAGCGGGACTTCCGTGCGATTGGGATTAGCGTCTCGAAAAAACTGGACCTCACTCAAGCCAACAAAATTGAAATCGCCACCCGGAAAATTGGTGAGTTTATCCAGTTTGACGTAGCGCGCGTTCACGTCACCCAAATCGATGATCTGCGAAAAATCAGTTTGCGTGCCGGGAGCTTTGTCAAACAACTGATCCGGAATCAGAGTATTCAATACCCCGCTCGAAATCCCGGCAAGCACATCACCCCGCGACACGCCACGCGAGAGCAATTCCGGCCGGCCGGCAAGATCCTCGTTGTAATTCCAAACTTTCATCCAGCGCAATGGATACACGGCGCCCAGATCGAAGGTGATGAATGGATTCAGATCATTTGGAGCGGCGAGTGTGCCGTTGTTGAGCCACATGGTGTTTGCGGGCGTATTAACGTGCGCGTTGCCCACCAGACCTGCGCCATTGACCGTGTTGACCGCTAGGCGACCGTCGGCAGCGTATTGGGTCGAAGCAGTCGCGCTGACCCCAATAATCTTTTCCGGCGCCAACCCGCCGACCGTGCCGCTGCCCGCAAAAATTGCGCCGGGACCCGCCAGCCACGTCGAGTCATTGTAAGCGGAGTCACGCCAGAGGGCGCCAAAGTCGATGTCGCGCGCGTCATACTTCCAAACGTCAGATACGGCGATCAGTGTCTGCGTTTCCGCGGGGCGTTCCGTATTCACAAAACCCGTGAGCGCCGCGCCGAAGACCATCCCGCTGTCACCAGGCGCCGCTTGATGCACTTCGACAGCCAAAAGATTCGTGCCGCGAACCAGGTTTGTTGCCGGGATACTTATCGCACTGATGATCGAAGCGTCACCAATTGCCGTGGAAGCAAACGTGCCATAGCCAATTGGCCCGGCGGGCATGTTGCGACGATAGACCTCCGTTCCGTTGAGATAAAGCACCGCGCCATCATCCACCGCAAGGTCCAACTTCAGTTCGGCCGCCGCCGGGTCGTCATTCAACACGAATGCGTTGCGGAAATAGTACGTCGTCGGCCCCAGCGGCAATGAGGTTCGGCGCAACTCATCCGCCGTGGTCAGGCGGCCATCGCCTGCAAAATAGACAGCGCTTTCAGGTCCCAGAAAATCGAGCGGGGTCCTGGTTTGCGCGGCAAGTTGTGAGATTTGGGGGGCAGTCAATGGTTGGTCCCAGATTGCAACGTCGTCGATGCTTGCCGTCGCAAAACCAGCTCCGTCCGGCGGCCACGCGCCAATGCCTAACGCAACCGAACTGTTGTTGTTCAAAGCCGCGCCCACCGCTGTACCCTGCGCAACACCGTCGACATACAGCGTGCTGCCGCTGTTTGCGAAGGTGACGGCAATATGATGCCAGTTCGTGCCAACCGTCGTCGTCCCGGTGATCAGCACCGGTGCAGGTCCGCCCGATTGGCGCCACACCACCCGCGCCGTATCAGGATTAAAACTGTTCAGCGCAAGGATATTGTCCGAGAACAACCCATTGCCCTGGCGTCCCAGGACCGCGCCGTAACTGCCGCAGCAATCCGCATCCTGCGTGCCGCTCCACTTGACCCACATGCTGATCGTGCCCGCGACTGCGCCGTTAAGACTGCCACCACCCGGTACCGACACATAGGTTTGGCCCGTCCCGTTGAAAGCCAAAGCGCCACCGGGGCTGTTGTTCCGATCGGTCGTGGCGGTCACAGGTCCAATGAAGTTGCCGGAGGCGCCGCGCGTGGCAGTCGCGTTGCCATCGAACGGCCAATACGAAACCAACGTGGCGTTGTTCCGCCCCGCCCAGCCAGAATCGTTGAAAGAAGCTTCGCGCCATGAAGTCCCGAGGTCGTTTCCTGACGCGTCGAATCGCCATAATGCGTTGAGCGCAATCAGACCTCGGCGGACGACTTGCGATCCCGGAGGAAAATTCCGTTCTCCCGGCGTGCCACCTGCGAGCACACTGGAAGTCCAGTTCCCGGGATCGCCACTTGTGGTGTTCTCGTTGGCTTTGGCCAGGGTCGCTCCCGAGCCGTCAGCCGCGACCGGCCACTTGCCGCGATCACGGTACTCCGTTTTGTCCATGAGACGGCGATTGCGGTCGCGCAGTTCCAGGTTGCCCGTCGCGTTGTTTAAGCGGCCAACGAATGGCCCGAGAACATTCGTCAGCCGGGTGGCGGCGCGCACCACCGCAGCATCACCGGCGATTACCAGGTAACCACCACCGGCAATGATCGTCCCCTCAGCGAACGTGTAGCGAATATCTCCATCGAGGAACCATGCGGAGAGGTCGATGTCGATCGCCATCTGGTTGTGCAACTCGATCCATTCACCCGCGACCTCATTTGTAGCGGGATGATAATTGATCTCGTTAAACACCACCACGCTGTCTGCCGCGGAGGCCCGTAAGGTTACGATCCCACTCGCAACCGCCACCCACCAGAGGTAATAAACAGCAACTCGCCTCATGATGGCTCTTTCAAATTAGATTGTGTGCAGCACTTAACGACTAGGGTGAGCGTAAACGATAAAACTGCTGCGTCGGTCCGGCAGGCACCGTGTAAGGATTGGTTTGGTTCAGCACATCTTCCCACGGCCCCGTTATATCAGTGGCATGTTGGAGAATCGCGCTTCCATCACCCCAGCGCAGCGTGATTCCGGGCGTTGCATTGCTGATCGTGAGGCAGTCGGGTTGGACGAGCAAATTCAACGGAGTACTGAACCCCGCAAACAGGTCTGAAATTTCCTGCGGACTCAGCACGCGGTTCCAGATTCCAACGTCATCGATTGTCGCGGTGCAGTACGATCCCCCGCCGCCGGTCCATGCGCCAATCGCCAGTGGCGTCACTGCATCGGTTTGTAATGTGCCGCCCGTTCCGGTGCTCTCCGGCAGCCCATCGACAAACAACTGGCTGCCCGTTGGCGTAAACGTCACCGCAATGTGCCGCCAGCTGTCGTCGCCCACGATTGTGCCGCCAGTGATCGCTGGATTGGCGTTGTTGTGCCGCCATTGGACCGTCGCCAGGCCAGGGTCAGCGTTGTTGAGATTGATGATATCAGCCGAAAACGCGCCGTCCCTCTGTCGGCCGAGTACCGCGCCGAAGCTCCCGCCAAATCCCGCGTCCTGGGGGCCTGTCCATTTCACCCACATGGCGATGGTGCCTTGCGTAGCGCCGCTCAAACCGCCACCGCCCGGAATTTCCACTCGCTGCGACAATGTGCCGTCAAACAACAGCGCGGCGTTCGGCGTGCCGTTGCGATCTGCCACTGCGACAGCATTACTTACCAGAACACCGTTGAGACCGACTACCGCATCAGCGTTTCCATCCAACGGCCAATAACCCACCAGGCCTGCCGGAGCGCCGGCACCCTGGACACACAGGGTAACGGTACTCGAACTCGTCTGCACCCCGAGGTTGTCAGTGGCGACAGCTCGAATGGTCATTCGGCCGCCATAATTCAATTGCACGTTCGCCGAGTACGGCGAGGTGGTATCATTTGTCGCCAGGCTGCCATTGACGAAGATCTGCACCCCCGTGATGGCGCCGTCAGCATCAGCGGCATCGACATTGATTGTGAAGTTGCCTGGCGCCTGAAGCACCTGGCCCACGGGACTGGTGATAGCAACGGTGGGGACCGCGTTACTGGCCGTGAGTGTCGCCGCCAGTCCGTATTTCTCGGCGAGGTAGCGTTGCACGGCCCTGCGCTCGCTGGCCGACAATGCCCGATCATAAATCACCAACTCCGCCATATCTCCCTTGAACCGCGTGACAAAATCCGGCCGCGTGCCAATCTTCAGTGGATTGCCGCCGTCGGTCATCGGCACGGTGATCGCTCACGTGCCATTGATCGCGCCATTCAGATAATGCGCGACCGCCGTGCCAGCCTGGCTGAATCCGCCAACCAAAAAGCTGTTGGCCGGAAATGGACGTGCGCTATCTACAAACTGAATGCCTGTGCCCGTGCCATTGCCGCGATAAAGCCGCAACCGGCCATTGTTCGGCAGAGCGTACATATCCGTTGGGGCAGGCAGATTCGCTGTGCCCTTTGCCCAGACGGAGCGAAACGTTGCAAAGTCGCTGAATTTCAACACAAAGAAACTCGTGATGTCTCCCGTGATGGAAATGCTGTCGGAATCGGCGACATCCATGAAATCGTTGACGCCGTCGAAACGAAGTACTGGCAACCCATTAACAGTGTTCGCCACCAGAGTGGGAGCCATTGTCTCGTCGAGTTGCCCGGCATTGTTTAAATTCCCCGACTGATCAGCCCATTGCACCACCGCATCGTTCGCTCCCAGCGTTGTGCCCGCACCCGCATCGAGCCAGAGTTGCAGATTGCCTGTGACCGGAAGAGTCGTTGGGCCGGTTGGACCGGCCGTAAGGTTGACCGGATTGGAGTTGCCGACTCCGTCCTTGTTGTCGATCGCGCGCGCCGTAAAAACCAGCGGTCCTGCCGAATCCACAATGACGGTCACCGCATAAGGCGGCGCAAAGGCTGTGCCGATCGGAGCGCCGTTGCCGAAAAACTCAACACGCGCGATCGTGCCGTCGAGATCAATCGGAGTCGCCGTAAGCCGCACCACGTCCCCGACATTTACGTTCGGACCAGCAGGACTGGAGCTGAGCGTAACACTCGGCGGAAGGTTTAGCAGGTTGTATTTTGTTTGCAGGTAACTGAACGCATTGCTCCGCTCGAGCGTCGACAGGCCGCGATCATAAATCAACAACTCGGCGATATCGCCCTTCATGCGCGTGAAGCCATCCGTTCGCGTGCCGATTTTCAGATCGGTGTTGCCGTCGGCGGTATTCGTAGTGATGGTGCCGCTGCCGTTTGGCTGCGCATTTAAATAATGCGTTAATATGTCGCCCTGAACATCCAACCCGAGCACCAGGTACGTGTTCGCACGGAGCGGTTGCGCTGAGTCAACGTTCGCCAGGTTGTCGAACGTGCCGTCTCCGCGATATGCACGCAGAACTCCGCTTCCTGGCACAGTGTAAAGGTCCGTCGGCGCCGGAAGATTTCCGCCCGGGCCCGCCGTCTTACCCCAAACCTCGTTGTAGAAGCCGAAGTCTTCGAACCTGACGACAAACAGCGTCGTGAGATCGCCGGTAAATGACAGGCTGTCGGAATCAAGGACGTTCAGGAAATCATCCGCCCCATCGAAGCGCAGAACCGGCTTGTTATTTAACGCCGCAGGCACGAACAACGGCGCCTGGGAATCGGTGATCTGCAGCGCGTTGTTGCCGTTGGTGGACTGATCATCCCATTGGACGACTCCGCCAGACGCATTCGTCGTGATGCCGGCGTCGGCCCTTAGCCAAAGCTGAAGGCCGTTGGTGACAGTTAGCGTTTGCGCAAAGGCGCCGGCGCTGCTGATGAGAAGTACGAGCGCTGCGAACGCAGCAGATGAACCATAGCGTTTCATGGCTGGAGTGGGTTAAGGTTACTTCGGATCGCCCAGGCTCCCGTGACCAGCGGCATCGAGGAAAGTGTTTAGGGGGCACACAAGCGTGATTGCACGCAAGCACCAACCATCGATGCATTCGCGGTTGAGTAACATGGGCTTGGTGCTTTCGATGTTACGCCTCCGCATCGAAGCTGCAAGCCCGTATTTTGCGCGTGCTTCGCGCCGGCTCGCCCAGGAATTGGAACAGACGCAGCCTACACGTTCGCCATTTCCGGATGCACCCACGGGGCGCGGTATGGCCGCCGGAGAAGTTTGTTCGCCTCTTCGTCGCCAACAACCTGGCCTTTTTCGTAGTCCACGGTCAGCGTGCGGCCAAGCTGCATGGAAATGTTCGCCAAAATACTCGCGATTGACGAAGCAGTGCCTTGTTCAATATCAGCGACCGGTTTGCTCCGTTTCTGGATCGCCCCCAGGAAATCTCTCATGTGCGCGCGAATCGCCGACGCCACATGCTGCTCCAGGTCCTTCTCAGTTTTGTCCTCGGGATACTTTTCGTATTCGTAAAGCGGTTTGCCGCTCATCGTGGCCTTCTTCTGTCCCTGTGGAATGAATTCGTAGCCCATAACGCCGGCTTTGAGCACGCCCTTCTCACCATAAATAAATGCCGCCCATGGATAATCCGGATCGGGCGCCGCGCCCCACGTCCGATGCGTCCACACCACGTTCAGTTCGGGAAATTCGAAGGTCGCCGTCTGCGTGTCGCTAATGTTCGCCTTGCTGTTCTTCTGAACGAATATTCCGCCGGCCGAACTGATCCGCTTCGGCATGCCCAGGTCGAGCATCCACCGCACCATGTCGAGCATGTGAATGCACATGTCGCCGATGATGCCGTTGCCATATTCCATAAACGCGCGCCAGCTTCGCGGGTGCACCAGTTCGTTGTAAGGGCGCATCGGCGCCGGGCCCGTCCACATTTCGTAATCAAGGTTTTCAGGCGGCTGCGTGTCGGGGGGATTTTTTTGCGCCCGCATGTGATAGTAACAGCAGATATCGACGTGCGAGATTTTACCGAGCTTGCCGGCCTTAATGACCTCGTTGCGTGCCTCAACTAAATGCGGCGTGCTGCGCCGTTGCGTGTTCACCTGCACCACGCGCTTATACTTGTGCGCTGCGACGTGCATCGCCTGGCTTTCAACCACATCGACACTCGTGGGCTTTTGCACCCAAACATCCGCGCCTGCTTTCACGGCTTCGATCATCGTCAGCGCGTGCCAATGGTCGGGCGTCTCCACGAGAACAATATCGAGGTCCTTTTCCTTGAGCATTTCGCGATAGTCGCCATAGGTGCGCGGCTTCTTCTTCGAAAGCTGCCGTGCAGCGACCATCTCCGCCGCCTCCGCGACCATCTTCTTATCCACGTCACAGAGCGAGACGACTTCCACCGGTGCGACCTGGATGAGCCGGAACAAATCGCATTTGCCATACCAACCGGTGCCGATGAGGCCGACCCGCTTCTTTTCATCCGCCAATTCCGCGGCGTAACCATTGAAAGCCGAGAGAGCCAGACTCGCCGCACCCGCTTTTACAAAGTCCCTTCGATTCATGGGTGTGTTTTAGTCCCAAACCAATTCCGCCGCAAGGCCTTGGCAGCGCTGCGACTTTACAGAACCGTGACAAGTTTTCCGTTGGCCATGCGTCAAATTCAGAGACGAAAGGAAATTAAAATGAAAATCGACATCAAAAGCCTGGTTCTCGGTGCGTTGCTGGCAATCGTAATCTTCGTTTCAGTGGGCGCAGCAATCGATGGCCCCGCCGCCTGGGAATACAAAGTAGTTACAGGACGCGTGTTCGGAGGTGACAAGCTGGAGACCGTGATCAACAACCACGTCGCTCAAGGTTGGCAATTCGTCTCCGCCTCGGGTGTCGGCGACAGTTCCGCTTTCGCCGTCATGCGTCGCGAGAAAAACTGATCACCGCTGATCTCTGGGCAAACTCTGCCTGTTGGCGAAAACAAGAACATTGCTACGATTTTCG
>Ga0193697_1000285_pt1 | contig 19744 bp, 21 predicted proteins | sample L3m2metaG_FD_145073 | JGI IMG/M metagenome (GOLD analysis project Ga0193697, IMG submission 145073) | Soil microbial communities from a riparian zone of the East river system, Colorado, United States - L3m2 | ecosystem: Environmental > Terrestrial > Soil > Riparian zone | place: USA: East River... | reverse complement strand
AACGACTACGGGGTACACCGAGATGCCGACGTTGATCGCGGGCCGGACGCCGGAGTGGAAGAGGTCCGTCTCGAGGAAGATCTGGCCGTCGGTGATGGAGATGACGTTTGTCGGGATGTACGCCGAGACGTCGCCGGCCTGCGTCTCGATGATCGGCAGGGCGGTCAGCGACCCGCCGCCCTTGTCATCGCTCAGCTTCGAGGCGCGCTCCAGGAGGCGCGAGTGGAGATAGAAGACGTCGCCGGGATACGCCTCGCGGCCGGGCGGGCGGCGGAGCAGTAGCGAGATCTCGCGGTACGCCGCGGCGTGCTTGGAGAGATCGTCGTAGATCGACCTGCGCGACGGTCGACTTCTTTTGACCGATCGCGACGTACACGCAGATGACGTTCTTCCCCTTCTGATTGATGATCGTATCGACCGCGACGGCGGTCTTTCCGGTCTGGCGGTCGCCGATGATCAGCTCGCGCTGACCGCGGCCGATCGGAACCATCGCGTCGATGGCCTTGAGGCCGGTCTGCAGCGGCTCTTTCACGGGCTTGCGATCGACGACGCCCGGCGCGAGACGTTCGATCGGGTAGCGCTCCGTCGTGTTGACCGGGCCTTTGCCGTCGACCGGGATGCCGAGCGGATTGACCACGCGGCCGACGACCGCCGGGCCAACCGGGACGGACATGATGAGTCCCGTGCGCTTGACCTGATCGCCTTCCTTGATCGAGCTCGCCTCGCCGAGGAGGACGACGCCGACGTTGTCTTCCTCGAGGTTGAGCGCCAGGCCCGCGATGTCATGTGGAAACGAGACGAGCTCGCCGGCCATGACGCGATCGAGGCCATAGACGCGGGCGATACCGTCGCCGACGGAGGTCACGGTGCCGACCTCGGTTACATCGACGCCGCGGCCGATGCCCGTTAATTGCTGGCGGATAATTTCTGTGATTTCTTCAGCTTTTAAATCGACAGCCATAAGGTCTCCGTTATTGGCGACGGGATATTGTTTACGCTAAAGAAGCGCGAAATTTGTTGATCTTGCCGGCGACGGATGCGTTCCAGATCTCGCTGCCCACCTGGGCTACGAATCCGCCGAGAAGCGTGGGGTCGGTCGTGAGCCGCAGCTCGACCTTCTTCCCGAGCTTCTTCTCCAGCGTCTGCCGGAGCTGGTTCTGTTCGTCGTCATTGAGCTCGTGCGCGGTGCGGACGTCGGCGACCGCGATCTGCAGCGCCTCGTTGACGTACGCCGCGAGCGCTCGATGCCGGGATTGGCGTACAGCTCCTGGAGGTCTTTTGACTTGCGGCGGTGCGCGTCGAACTGCTCGAGCTCGCGACGAAGGTCGTTGGCCGTCGCCGGCGATCCGGTGATGTCCATGATGGCGCGGGCGTATGGGCGGGCGAAGCGGCGAATCACGAGCGCACCCCTTCGAGCTCTTTCACGCTGTCGGCGAACAGGTTGTGGCGGTCCTTGTCGTTGATCTTGTCGCGGAGCAGCGCCTCGGCGCGCTCCGACGCCAGCTCGCCGGCGTACTCGGTCAGCTCATGCCGCGCGCGCTTCAGCTTGTTGTCGACTTCGTTCCGCGCGGCGGCGAGGATCTTCTGCGCCTCCGCTTCGGCCGCAGCGATCAGGTTGCGCTTCTGGCGCTCGCCTTCGGCCTCGGCACGCTCGCGGATCGCCTGCAGCTCGTCTTCGATCTGCGCGAGCCGCGACTGGATGTCGGTCGCGAGCTGGTCGGCTTTCTCGCGGCGGGTGCGAGCCTCTTCGGCCGCGCGGCGAATCTGCTCGCTGCGGGCGGCGAAGGCGCCCTTCACCGGACCACCGATCAGCCATCCGAGCACGCCGAAGAAGACGAGCATGTTGACGAGCTTCAGAATCCAGCCGGGAATGCCGAAGTAGGTCTTCGGTGCCTCGTGTCCTTCGCCGTGATGAGCGCCCTCTCCATGCTGCGCGAACATCGGAATCGCGATCGCGAGCAACAGGAGCATGAGAACGAGCAGCAGCTTGCGCATCACACCGCCCTCCCGAGGATTCGCTCGGCGGCCTCGCGGGCGAGTGATTCGGATTCGCGGACGATCTTCTCGCGCGCTTCCTTCACGTCACGGCTGAGATGCTCGTCCGCTTCGTTCACGATGCCCTTCGCATCGGTGTTGGTCTTATCGATCATCGACTGGCGCTGCGTGGCGGCTTCGCCGCGATAGCGCTCGCGCAGCTGCGCGGCATCGCGTTTCGCGGTGTGCAGGCGCGCTTCGATCTCGGCAGTCGCGGAGTTGAAACGGGAAAGCGCTTCCTCGTGCAGACGGTCGGCGGTCTTCGTCTCGGTCTCGCGTGCTTCGAGGACGTCGTTGATCGGCTTGAGAAAAAACTTACGCACGATCAGGTAGTTCAAAAAGAACATCACCATGATCGCGGGCAGAGACCAATCGGGCGCAAGATTGATTTGCATAAGTTCAGGAGGATTCGGCTCTGGCGGCGTAGGGCGGGCTCGGCGAGCGCGCTGCCCCAAAGCTGCGGGTATATACCACAAGGGAAACAACGGTGTCACGGGCCCGGTTGACGGACTCCGGTGGCCGACGAAACCTACAAACGCATCCTCTCGCGGGCCGATGAGTTCTTCGACTCCGTGATGCAGACGCAGCCCCGGAACCTGCAGTGCGGCCAGGGTTGTTCCCTCTGTTGCTACGGCCTGTTCGAGATCGGATCGGCCGACGTCTCGGTGATTGCCGACGGACTCGCGAAACTCAATCCCGCGCGACGCGACATGATCATCCGCCGTGCCGTCGAAATCGTCACGTCGAGCGGCCATCCCAACCTTCGAGAATGCTCGCCGATCGAGAAGGAGGAGTTCTTCGATCGCACCGCATCGACTCGCTGCCCGAACCTCGACGACAAAGGGCTGTGCATGATCTACGAGCACCGCCCGCTGGTCTGCCGCACGTTCGGACTGCCATTGCGCGACGGCTCGCGCTACATCGGCGACATATGCGAGCTGAACTTCGAGGACGCGACGAAGAAGGAAAAGGTCGCCGCCGCCTGGGACCTGCAGTGGGAGGACGAGCTCGGACCGGAAGACGAGTACACGATTCCGGAGGCGATCATCCTCGCGGCGCGGATGCGCCAGTGGCTATGATGACGCCTTGATGCTGGCGACGTTGCTGCCCTTCGACTTCTCACCCATCACGCAGTTGCCCTGGAAAATCGCGCCTTCTTCGATGATGAGCGCCGGCGTGTCGATGTCGCTGTAGACCTTTCCGTTGCGGTGAATCTCGACGCGCTGGTCGGCGACGATCTTGCCGATGACCGTGCCGCTGATCGCGACGCGCCCGACATGGATCTCTCCTTCGATCTGCGCGCTCTCGCCGACGACGAGCTCATTCTTCGATGTGATGCGGCCGTTGAAGCGGCCGTCGATGCGCATTGTGTCCTCGAACTCGAGCTCACCTTTGAATGAGGCGCCTCGATCGAGGAATCCGTTCAGTTCACCGCTCTTGCCCTTCGTGCTCATCGTTTTCTCCCCGTCAGATCATCGAACAGGCGAATCAGATCATCCTCGCTGGCGAAGCGGATGCGAATGACGCCCCCTCTTCGCTTGCGATCGATTTCTACTTTGGTTCGTAAAGTCCTTTGCAGTTTTTCTTCGGCGTCGCGCGTGAAGACGTCCTTCTCTTTTTCTTTCTTCTCGACCGTCTTCGGCGAGCTCTCCGAGGCGAGCATCTCCGTCTGGCGGACGTTGAGGTTGCGCTTCACCACGCGATCGGCGAGCTGCTCCTGCTTCTTCGACGATTCCACGGCCAGGAGCGCGCGAGCGCCTCTGCAATCGGGTTCAGGTCCTCGCGCTGGATGTTTTCGATGAGCGCGATCTGGAGAGCGTCGCCCTCGCCCATCATCTCTTTCACGACGACCGGCACGGTCGTGAGGCCGGCCTTCTGCGCTGCGCGGTAGCGACGCTCGCCGGCGATCAGCTTGTAGCGGTCGCCTGCACGAGTAACGACGAGCGGCTGAACAATCCCATGTTGTCTGACCGAGCGCGCGAGCTCCTCGATCGAAGCCTCGTTGAAGGTCTTGCGAGGCTGGTACGGGTTCGGCGCGATCTGATCGATCGCGAGCTCCATGAGGCCCGAGCTCGGTGTCGCCGGAGCGGGAGCTTCGGCCGGGCGCTGCGGGATGAGAGCACCAAGGCCACGGCCGAGGACTTTCTTCTGATTCACCGCATCCACCTCAGATCACATTCTCCGCGCGCTGGATGAATTCCTTCGCGAGGCTGATGTACGCCTCGCTGCCGCGGGAGCGAATGTCGTACAGGATAATTGGTTTGCCGAACGAGGGCGCTTCGCCCAGCCGGACGTTGCGCGGGATTTCGCCCAGCCGGACGTTGCGCGGGATGATGGTGTCGTAGACCTTTCCGACGAAATGCGTGCGGACTTCCTCGGCGACCTGCTTCGAGAGGTTCATCCGGTCGTCGTACATCGTCAGGACGATGCCTTCGATTTCGAGCCCGGGGTTGAGAAGATCGCGAACGCGCTCGACGGTGTTGACGAGCTGCGAAATGCCCTCGAGCGCGAAGTATTCGCACTGCATCGGGACGAGGACCGAGTTCGCCGCGGTGAGGCCGTTGATGGTCAGGAGACCGAGCGACGGCGGGGAGTCGAGCAGGACGTAGTCGAACTCCCCGTTGATCTCCTGAAGCGCGCGGCGGAGGTGGAACTCGCGTCCGATCGCGTCGCTGAGCTCGAGCTCCGCGCCGACGAGATCGACAGCCGACGGAGCGATGAACAACGTCGGCAGCTCGGTCTCGCGGATCACCTCGCGGATCTTCATCCCCTCGGTGAGCACGTTGTACATCGACTTCTCTTCGTTCTTGCTGATGCCGACGCCGGAGGTAGCGTTGGCCTGCGGATCGAGGTCGACGACGAGCACCTTCCGCTCACACGCGGCGAGCGAGGCTCCGAGGTTGATGGCCGTCGTGGTCTTCCCGACGCCACCCTTCTGATTCACGAGCGAGACGATCTTCGTCATTCGGTTGTTCCACGTGGAACGTTCAACGTGACAAGGAAGTTTGCGTCGCCGCGCGGCAAGCGGAAGACTTCCCCGCGCGCAAATCCTCGCAACTCCGGCACGTCCGGCGAGCCCTGAAACAAAGCCACTCGGGCATCCTCCGCCAGGTGCGACTCGAGCGACGGCACCCACTCCTCCGGATTTCCAACTGCGCGCGAAATGACGAGGGAGAACTTCAAATCAGGTGGGAACCGCGCCAGAGCGCGCGTCAATCTATCACCGTAAACCCGCGCGTTCAATCCGCATTCACGGACGACATGCTTCAAAAACGCCCATTTTTTCTGGTCCGCCTCGACCAGGTGAAAGGTCGCGCCGGGCGAAACGATGGCCATCGGGATGGCCGGCAAACCGCCGCCGGAACCGAAATCAAGGACGTCGCCGGATGGCTTCAGGAGCTCCGCTGCGGCAAGCGCTTCGGCGATGTGCTCGTCGAGATGCTCCCGCGCTTCGGGCCCGATGAGGTTGATCTTCTCGTTCCAGGTGAGCAGGAGGCGTTGATAAACGCTAATTAGCGGATTCATCGCGCTTCCACGGCTCGCCGGAGGTGCATCCGGAGGATCGCGATAGCGGCCGGCGTAACGCCGGGAATCCGGCTCGCCTGCCCTAGCGAAGCCGGCCGTACGAAGGAGAGCTTCTCCGTCATCTCGCGTGACAGGCCGGGCAAGGCGTAGGTCATCGTCGACGGGATTCGCAGCTCTTCGTCCGCCACGAGCTTCGTTGCTTCGCGTTGCTGCCGGTCGATGTAGCCGGCATACCGAAGGTTGCTGACGACCCCTTCCCGCTCTTCCTCGTTCAGCTCCGCGAAGGCCTCGCTGACTTCCGGAAGCACCTCGGCGGCAGCCACAATGAACGCATCGACATCGAATTCGTGCCGCTGCATCAGCCTCGCAATGGTCGCTTTCTCGTTGATCGAAACACTGGCCGTGGCGAGCCAGGCGACCGTTTCGCGATCGGGCGTGAGGGTGGTCTGGGCAGCGGTGCGTGCGCGATGCATTCGCGCGACGCGCGCCTCGACGCGGCGTTTCCGCTCGTCGTCGAGGATGCCGAGACGTTCGGCGATGGGGGTGAGGCGCTCGTACACGGAGTCGCAACCGAGGAGGAGCCGGTGCTCGGCGCGGCTGGTAAACATACGGTAGGGCTCTTCGGTGCCGACGGTGACGAGGTCGTCGATCATGACGCCGGCATACGCTTCGTCGCGGCGGAGGATGAGCGGCTCGGCGCCGCGCACGAACAGGAGCGCGTTGATGCCGGCGAGCAGACCTTGCGCACCCGCCTCCTCGTACCCCGACGTGCCGTTGATCTGACCGGCGAGGAAGAGGCCTTCCACGCCACGCACCTGCAGCGACGGCTCGAGCTGCTCCGGATTCACGAAGTCGTATTCGACCGCGTAGCCGTAGCGGGCAATCGTCGCGTTTTCGAACCCCGGCAGCGACCGAACGACGCCATCCTGCACATCGGCTGGAAGCGACGTCGAGATGCCGTTGAGGTAGAGCCACGGATGATGAAGGCCTTCCGGCTCGACAAAGACCTGGTGGCGCTCCTTGTCGGCGAAGCGGACGACCTTGTCCTCGATCGACGGGCAGTAACGCGGACCGGTCGCCTGAATCTGGCCGGAGTACATCGGTGCGCGGTGAAGGTTCGCGCGAATCAGCTCATGCGCGAAGGCGCTGGTGTAGGTCAGATGGCAGAGCACCTGCGGCTGAGGCAAGGCGTTGGTAAGGATCGAGAACGGGCGTGGCTGCGCATCGCCTGGCGCTTCGTCGAGCTTCGAGAAGTCGACGGTGTCGCGCGCGACGCGGGGCGGTGTCCCGGTCTTGAGACGGCCGAGCCTCAGACCGAACGCGCGCAGCGAATCGGAGAGGCCTTCGGCCGATGGCTCGCCGAAGCGGCCGCCACGGGTCTTCGACTCCCCCGAATGCATCAGCGCGTGGAGGAATGTGCCGTGTGGTAATGACGACCGCCTTGGCGTCGACGACAGTTCCATCGCCGAGGGTCACGCGCATGTCACGCGACACCGCGGTCACCGAGCCTTCGATGATCGTCAGGTTCGGCTCGGCTTCGAGAATCGAGCGTACGGCAGCCGCGTAGAGGTCGCGATCGCATTGCGCGCGGGGTCCCTGCACCGCCGGACCCTTCGAACGGTTGAGCACCTTGAACTGAATGCCGGACTGGTCCGTCGCTTCGCCCATGAGTCCGCCGAGGGCGTCGATTTCTTTGACGAGGTTGCCTTTGGCGAGACCACCAATCGCCGGGTTGCATGACATCCGGCCGATCGCTTCACGCTGCATCGTGATCATCGCCACGCCGGCGCCGCCGCGGGCACAGACGCGCGCGGCCTCCGCACCTGCGTGGCCGCCGCCGATCACGATCACATCGAAGCGGGTCATGTTCCACGTGGAACAGACTAGGAACTGGCTCTACTTCCCGATGCAGAATTTGGTAAATATCTCCGTAAAGACGTCGTCGCGCGTAATCGCGCCGGTAAGGAGGGCGAGTGCGTTCGACGCGCGGTAGAGATCGACGAGGATGACCTGTTCGTCGTGTGCGGCATCGAGCGATTGCCGTGCGGCGACGAGCGCGGCTTCCGCTTCCGCGACCGCGACACGCTGTCTCTCATTCACGAGCACCGCCGACGCTTCAGGTGCGGCGAATTCCTCGCGAACCAGCGCGTCGAGCCGCGCGAGCAACTCTGCGATTCCGCGATCCGCCGGCACGCTGATCCCCAACTCCCCTACCGGGGCCGGCGCCACGTCGATCTTCGTGTAGACGCGAACCGTGATGGCCGAGAACTCGAGCGCGTCCGGCTCGACGGGGTCACTCGCATCGATCAGATAAAGAATGATGTCAGCGCGGCGCGCTGCTTCGCGCGTATCGGCGTCACGATCGCTCGCTCGCTTCCGACGAGCCGGTTCAGCAGCGTCGATTTGCCTGCATTCGGCCGCCCGAGGATCACGGCGTCGAGTCCGCGCGTGGTGGCGCGGCCGCGGCGGAACGTGTCGCCGAGCTGACGTGTCGCTTCGATCGCTTCATTGATGCGCCGCAGCGCGTCGTCGCGCGTGATGAATTCGTATCCCTCTTCGCTGAAATCGAGCGCCGCTTCGAGTCGCGAGATCACATGCAGCAACGTCTCGCGAATCGAGGATGCGGTCCTGCTCAGCGCACCTTCGAGATTGACCAGCGACAACTTCGCCTGCAGCGGCGTGCGCGCGTTGATCAGATCGGCGACCGACTCCGCCTGCACAAGATCGAGCTTGCCGTTCAACACTGCGCGCTCGGTGAACTCCCCCGGCTCCGCCATCCGCGCGCCGAGTGCCACCACGGCCTCGATGACGCGCTGCACGAGCAGCGGATTCCCATGGAGCGTCAGCTCGACGAGATCGTTGCCGGTGAATGAGTGCGGCGCGACGTAGCGGATGGCGACGCATTCATCGAGCAGATCGCCATCGTGATGGAGCCGCGCGAATGCGGCGTGCCGTTCGCCCGGAAGGACGCCGGCAAGATGTTCGAGGATTGTGGAAGAAGCGGGACCGTCGATACGGACGATGGCGAGCGCGCTGCGGCCGACCGGCGTCGCCGGAGCGACGATCGTATCGGCCGGGACGCTGGTCACGACTCCGTCGCCGTCCGACGGATGATCGCCACCCGTTTGAAGAAGCCTTCGCCGCGCGACTCGGTGGTCACCTCGGCGTCCTCGCGTAGCGCCATGTGCACGATGCGGCGCTCGATCGGACTCATCGCCGGCAGGAGGAACTCGCGGCCGTGCGCATCGAGCAGCTCGCCGTGGCGATCGATCATCCGCCTCCCGTCCGCCCCGTAGAGACGCACATTGACCTGGGTGTCGTTCTCCTCGGTGCGAACCGCGAGGTTCAGCTTTGCGAGAGAAAGTACTTGTTCGCACCAGCCGCGAACCGACGCCGCCGTCTCCGACTCCGGACCCTGCTCCGGAATCTCCGCCGCGAACTGTTCGAAGTCACCCGGCTGCAGCGTGTCGGGATCGGGCGTGTCGTCGAGCTCCCGCCGCCGCCCGCCCCGCCGTCCACCGCGTCCCTGCGCATCGCCTCCTCCTCCGCGGGAGTCGCGTCCGCGTCCGCCACCACCGCCCATCCGCCCACCCGCCGGCCGCGGTGCGCGCTCGCGGCGAACCGGAGGCGCGGCCACGGCAGCCGCAGACGGTTGCGACTCCGGCGCAGCAGCAACAGCAGGTACCGGTGTCGGCGCGACGGCGTTTTCGTTGACTTCGGCTTCGATCACGATGCGCTTCACGCCACCGAGGAAGCCGCGCTTCTCAGCCACGATGGCGTGGCGCAGCTTGTACCGTTCCACACCGAATGTGTCCGCGGCATGGTTCAGCGCTTCTTCGAGACTCTTTCCTTCGAATCGCTGCATCGGCTCCTCGTTACGCGGGCTGTACGTCGTCGGGATGATCCGCCCACCACTTATTCATGATCAACTGCTGAATGATGGACAAGATGTTCTGCACAAGCCAGTAGATCACGAGGCCGCTCGGCAACTCCTTGAAGAAGAAGCCGAAGAGCAGCGGCATGATCATGAACATCCGCTTCTGCGCCGGATCGACGGTGCTCGGCGTCAGTGTCTGCTGGATGAACATTGTGACGGTCATCAGGATCGGCGTGATGTAGTACGGATCCTTCGTCGAGAGGTCGTGTATCCAGAGGATGAACGGCGCGCCGCGCAGCTCGATGGCGCGCGACAGCAGGCCGTAGAAGCCCCAGAAAATCGGCAGCTGCAGCAGCATCGGAAGGCAGCCACCCATCGGGTTCACGCCCTCCGTCTGGTACAGCTTCATCACGTCCGTATTCATCTTCTGGCGTTGTTCGGGATCCGACTTCGCCTTCTTGTACTTCGACTTGATCGCCTCGACCTTCGGCTGCAGCTTCTGCATCTTGCGCATCGAGACAATGCTCTTGTGCTGAAGCGGGTAGAGCACGATCTTGATGAAGATCGTCAGGACGATGATCGCGAAGCCCCAGTTGCGGGTCCAGGTGTTGATCCACTTCAGTGCGACAAGGAAGAAGCGGGCGATCACACCGAACGTGCCGAACTGCAGTGTGCGCTCGAGGCCGTAGCGATCGACGACGCCGGTCTCCTTCGGCCCGAAGAACGCGCTGCCGGAGACAACACCATCCGCCGCCGCGTTGATTGCGGCGTAGAGCTCGCGTCGCTTTTCGTTCTTCGCACCGAGGACTTCAATGCGATTCAGCACGGCGCCGTTCGCCTTCTCCGGCTTGAGGACGGAGAGGAAGTAGTTGTCCTCGACGCCGATGAACTGCGTGTCGCTCGGATAGATCGCGACGTTCTCGGCCTTCTCGCGCTTGATCAGCTTGAGGCTGTCGTCGCGCTGCACGACGGCGTCGCCGGTGATCGTGAGCTGGCTCTGTCCTTCCTCCGCGTCGAGCGTCCGGATGCCGGGACCGATCTGTATGCGATACGGCGCCGCTGGATTCACCGCCATGGCGAAGTGCAAGAGGTACTCGGGGCCGACGCGGAACGTCTTCGACGCCGACACGCCGTTGCCGGCGTAGCGGTAATCGACGATCGTGTTCGGCCCTTCGTGCGACTCGCTGACCGCCCAGAGCGCGCCGTTCAACTGGTCGGCGACCTGGCGATTCGCGGCGGCGATCGAGAAGGGGAAATCGGTGCGATCGGCGGGACGCGCTTTCACCAGCTCGACGTTGCCGCCGCTCTTGGCGCGATAGCGCTTCAGCTGGAACGAGACCATCTCCGCGCCGCGATTCGAGAAGACGGCGATGAAGTCGGGCGTCTCGACGCGTGTGAACTGCTGCGTCGACGCACTGACGTTCGCCGCGGGCGTGGTGATGGCCGGTGTCGCCGCAGCAGCGACAGGCGCGGGAGCGTTGGTCGTGGCCGACGTCGTGGAATTCGAGGTCGTCGAGCTCGTGGTACTGCCGGTCGTCGCGGTAGCGGTGACGGGCGGCTTCTTCGGCGCGAGACTCGGGAAGAGCTTCGGCGCGATCACTCCGTAGAGATAGAGGATCGCGAACGACAGCAGAACAGCGACAAAGATTCGTTTTTCCATTCGTCAGGGAACGGGGTCCCAACCTCCCGGATTGAAAGGATGGCAGCGGGCGAGCCGGCGCAGGCCGAGCCACCCACCGCGGATCAATCCGTATTTTTCGATCGCCTGCATCATGAAGATCGAGCAGGTCGGCTCGAATCGGCACATCGGCGGCAGTAATGGAGAGATGAAGCGCTTGTAAAAGCGAAGGAGGAGAAGAGCGGCCGCGCGCATGGAGAGGAGCTCACTCGGCAGCGCTCGTCACGACGCGGCGCAGGACCTTGGTGAGGTCCGCGCTGTAATCGAGGAAGGTTGCGTCGGCGGCATTAGGCTTCACATTCACGACGACGTCGAGCATCCGCGCGTCGAGGTCGAGCGGCTCGCGCTGCTGCCGGTAAACCTCACGCGTCCAGCGCTTGAGACGATTGCGAACGGTCGCTTTTCCGACCTTCTTCGTCGCGGTGATGCCGACTCGCGAATGCGGCAGACCGTTTCCGGCGAAGAACACGACCGCATATCGGGAAAAAATCTTTCGGCCTGTTTCGTAAACCCGAAGAAACTCGCGGCGTTTCGCCAGCCTCTTGTCTTTGGGTAAAGAGGCGTTGAGGGCGGCGTCAGCCACTGGCTGACTAGACCGCCAGGCGCTTGCGGCCCTTGCGGCGACGGCGGGAAAGAACTGCCTGTCCGTCCTTGGTCCGCATGCGGACGAGGAAGCCGTGCGTGCGCTTGCGGCGACGGTTGTTCGGCTGAAAAGTACGCTTCATTACAGTAACCCCTTGAAAAGACAGCGTGAAAGAAAGCGCTGAGTATAGTCACCGCCCAAGGGATGGTCAAACACAGGGCGGAAAGCATGCGGGCAAACTGCTCTGAACGGGGCCTTATTCCAGTGTAGCGACGGCGGTTTTTGCGTGCTAGACTCGCAGGCCCATCAAAAGGGCCACATTTTCCGCAGCTGTGGAAAACCTGTGGATTTTCAAGCACATAGCTCCGGTCCTTCCCCCTCATGAACGTCTGGAATCAGCTCCTTGCCCGGATCGAGCAAACCATTGACCGGACGGACTATGAAACGTGGTTCGCCCCGACCCGGTTTCTCGCACGCCGTGGTGACACGATCGATGTCGGCATCCCGACTCAGAAGCATGTCGACGCCGTCCGCGACCGCTTCGGCTCGCACGTTCGCGAGCTGCTGAACGAGCTCTCGTCCCCAGAACGGGTGCAGGTCCATTTCGTGGTCGAGGCCGCCGGTGACGACCTCCCGATGCTCGCCGTCCAGACCGTCCGCGACGAACTCCCCCCGTCGATCTTCAACCCGCGCTACGTCTTCTCCACGTTCGTCGTTGGCAGCTCAAACCAGCTCGCCTACGCCGCGTCCCTCTCGATCGCCGAAAACCCGAGCGGCTCGTTCAATCCGCTCTTCATCTATGGTGGCGCGGGCCTCGGCAAGACCCATCTCATCCAGGCCATCGGCCAGAAGATGCGGGAGAAGGACGCGAAGAAGAAGGTCGTCTACATGTCGGCCGACAGCTTCGTCACCGACCTGATCACCTCAATCCGCTACGACAAGATGGCGTCGTTCCGCGATCGCTACCGCACGCTCGACGCGCTGCTTCTCGACGACATCCAGTTCCTCGCCGGTAAGGAGCGAACGCAGGAAGAGTTCTTTCACACGTTCAACGCCCTGTACGAGAACCAGAAGCAGATCGTCTTCACCTCGGATGCGCCGCCGAAAGACATCCCGACGCTCGAAGAACGCCTTCGCTCGCGCTTCGAGTGGGGACTCATCGCCGACATCCAGCCACCCGATCTCGAGACAAAGGTCGCCATCCTTCGCAAGAAAGCGGAAGAGCGCAAGATCGATCTGCCGCAGGAAGCGGCGATCTTCATCGCCGATCGGGTTCGCTCGAACATCCGCGAGCTCGAAGGGCATCTCAACCGGGTCGTCGCCTTCGGATCGATGGTCGGTCACTCCATCGACATCGACCTGGTGAAAGAAGCGCTCAAGGATCTGCTGTCGAAAGAGAACAAGCCGATCACCGCGCCGGAGATTCTAAAAGTCGTTGCCGCGCACTACGGCATCAAGGTGATGGACCTGAAGTCGAAATCGAACGCGAAAACGATCGCCTATCCGCGTCAGGTCGCGATGTACATGTGCAAGCACCTCACCGATCTCTCGTATCCCGAAATCGGAAAGCTGTTCAACAACAAGCACCATTCGACGGTCATGTACTCGGTCGACAAGATCGATCAGTTGATGCAGGACGATCAGCAGCTCGCACGCACGATCGACATGCTCACGAAGCAGTTCAGGTAAGGCTGTGGAAAGCACCCACCAAAAGCTGCGGATGAAAAACGACGAGATCGGGCAGACCTCGGAAACTGCGGAAAACGCTGAACTTTTCCGGCGTTTTTCCGCGACGTAAAGATTAGGTTCTGAAGGAAGAGACATGGAGCTGACAGTCGGAAAAGCTGATCTTCAGAAAGAGTTGCAGCTTTGCCAGGGCGTCGTCGAAAAGAGATCGACGATTCCAATCCTCTCGAACGTGCTGCTCAAAGCGGCCGACGGAAAGCTCCAGGTCGCTGCGACCGATCTCGACGTCACGATCCTCACATCCTGTGCCGCGAAGATCATCACGCCCGGTGGTGTGACGCTCGAAGCGCGCCGTCTGTTCGACATCGTCCGCAGCCTTCCGGATGAAGACGTCCACATCGCGCTCCAGGAAAACAACCAGATGCTGATCGAGTCGGGAACGGCGAAGTTCCGCCTCCTCGGATTGCCCGCCGAGGATTACCCGACGCTGCCGACGGTCAACGTGACCGAGGGCTACACGATCCCGCTCGACGAGCTGAAGACGATGGTCGCGAAGGTGAAGTTCGCGATCACGCACGAAGAGACGCGCTTCCAGCTCAACGGCGCATTGCTCAAGATGCAGCCTCAGAAAATGGAGATGGTTGCCACCGACGGCCATCGCATGGCGTTGATCAACTTCCCGTACGCGAGTGCCGGCAACGGCCGCAAAAAAGGGAGCGATCTGACGATCCTCATCCCGCGCAAAGCGCTCGATGAAATCCTACGGCTCGAGTCCGGCGAAGAGGGAAACGTCCTCTTTGGCGTCTCCGAAAACCAGCTCTTCTTCGACGCCGCCGATCGCCGCCTGATGGCGCGCATGATCGACGTCAACTTCCCGAACTACATGGAAGTCATCTCCCGCGACAACGACCGCCACGTGATGGTCGATCGCGAGCGGTTGCTGTCGACGATCAAGCGCATTTCACTCGTCGCCAACGAGCGGACGCGTGCCGTGCGCTTCGATTTCGCGCCCGGCAAGTTGACCGTGTCGTCGACGAATCCGGAGCTCGGCGACGCGCGCGAGACTGTTCCCATCGACTACGCCGGCCAGCCGTTCTTCGTCGGCCTCAACGCGGCGTACGTGATGGATTTCCTCAGCGCGACCGATACGCCGAGCGTGTCGCTCGATCTCAAGGACGAGAACAGCCAGTGCATCGGACGTCCCGCGTCGACGGCGGAAGATCTGCCGTATGACTACCTGTACGTCGTGATGCCGATGCGGCTGGCGTGATCCTCGCGCGGCTCACTACTCAGACGTTCCGCGACCTCGACGCCGCGGATCAAGCGTTCCATCCGCAGGCGAACATCGTCGTCGGCCGCAACGGCCAGGGGAAGACGAACCTCCTCGAGGCGATCTACTTTCTCGCCACCACGAAGTCGTTCCGCACATCGCGCGCAGCGAGTCTGTTCCGCTTCGACGAGCCGAATCTCTTCGTGAGTGGTGCCGTCGAACGCGACGGAATTGAGCGGACGATGTCGGTGGGACTCGAAGCGCAGTCGAAGCGCCGCGTGCTGACGATCAACGCCGAGAAGGTCCCGCTGGCGGCGTACCTCAACGCGCTGACCGTATTTGCATACTCGTCGTCGCGGCTCGACATCCTGCGCGGCGCGCCGGAGGAACGGCGGCGTTTTCTCGACCGCGGCATCGCGAGCATCAATCCGGCGTACCTCGAGCTGTTGACGCGTTACGGACGCGCCCTGAAGCAGCGCAACGCGCTTCTGCACGACGTTGCGTCCGGCAGCGCGTCCGCGTCGATGCTCGATCCGTGGGACCAGGAGCTCGCCGCGGCCGCCGCCCCGGTGTGGAGCGCGCGTGCGGCGTACGTGCAGCACCTCGCGGAGACGTTTCGCGAGATCGTCGCGATGCATCGCTATCACGTCGGCAATGTCGAGCTGGCGTACCGGCCGGCGACGAGCGATGTGCCGCGTGGCGCGGAGATTCGCGCGCGGATGTCGCTCACCGGTCCTCAGCGCGACGTGCTCGATTTCGAGGTCGACGGGCGTCCTGTCGCCGAGGTGCTGAGCGGCGGGGAGCAGAAGATGATCGTGCTCTTCCTGAAGTTCGCAAAAATCGAGCTCTTCCGGCGCCGTACGGATGAGTCGCCGCTCTTCCTCCTCGATGACATCGATGCCGAATTAGACCTCGATATCCTGCAGGAACTATTGCAGAATCTGCCACCGAAAACGCAGGTTTTTGCCACCTCTGCAAAAGAGCGTTTCCTCGATGTTCTGGAGACCGCTCCGCACCGTCGCTTACTCATTGAAAATGGACGAGTTAAAGGCACACAAGATTTCGCCTAACACGGGATTTTCATAGTAAAATTCAGCGTTTCCAACTGCGACGTAAAAGCCCGCTTGTGACCTGCCGGCAAACACACCTACTGCAGACCGAAAGCTAACGACTGAATGGCAGACGACTACACAGAAGACGGCCCGATTACGCCAGAAGAAAAACGCGTCGCGCAGGATGCTGCTGACGTCCTGAACGGAACGACCTACACCGCCGAAGACATCAAAGTCCTCAAGGGACTCGACGCCGTTCGCAAGCGTCCCGGGATGTACATCGGCGACACCGACGACATCACCGGACTGCATCACATGGTCTACGAAGTCGTCGACAACGCGATCGACGAGGCCCTCGCGGGCTACGCCGACCGCGTCTCGGTAACGATTCATCAGGACAACTCGGTCACGGTCGAAGACAACGGCCGCGGCATCCCGGTCGACCTGCACAAGGAAGAGAACCGCTCCGCCGCCGAAGTCATCATGACGGAGCTCCACGCCGGCGGTAAGTTCGACAACAACTCGTACAAAGTCTCCGGCGGTCTGCACGGCGTCGGCGTCTCGGTCGTCAACTTTCTCTCCGAGTGGCTCGAGCTCGAGATTCATCGCGACGGCAACATCTGGCGCCAGCGCTACGAGCGCGGCATCCCGGTCGCGCCGATCGACAAGGGCGAGAAGACCACGCGCCGCGGCACGCGCGTCACGTTCAAATCCGATTCGACGATCTTCTCGGTCACGGAGATGAACTACGACACGCTCACGCAGCGGCTGCGCGAGCTGGCGGCTGGCGTTCCTCAACTCCGGCGTCCACATCGAGATCCGCGACGACCGCACGGAGAAGCACCACGAGTTCCGCTACGAAGGCGGCATCGTCTCGTTCGTGAAGGATCTGAACAAGAACAAGACGCCGCTGCACGAAGAGCCGATCTTCATCCGCGATGAAATCGACGGCGAGGCGATCGAGATCGCGCTGCAGTGGAACGAGGGCTACTCCGAAAACATCTTCTGCTTCACGAACACCATCAAGAACCTCGACGGCGGCACGCACCTCGTCGGCTTCAAGGGCGCGTTGACGCGCACCATGAACAAGTACGTCGAGGAGTCGGGGATCCTGCAGAAGCTGAAGCTGACGCTGGAAGGCGACGACATCCGCGAAGGACTCGCCGCCGTCATCTCCGTCAAGGTCCGCGACCCGAAGTTCTCGTCGCAGACGAAAGACAAACTCGTCTCCTCGCACGTGAAGACGTGGGTGGAGCAGGTCGTCGGTCAGCGCCTCGGCGAGTTCCTCGAAGAGAACCCGCGCGAAGTTCGCAAGATCGTCGACAAGGTGATCGAGGCTGCGCGTGCGCGTGAAGCAGCGCGCAAGGCTCGCGATCTGACGCGCCGCAAAGGCGCGCTCGACTCCGCGTCACTCCCCGGCAAGCTCGCCGACTGCCAGGAGCGCGATCCGCGTTTCTGCGAGATCTACTTCGTCGAGGGTGATTCGGCAGGCGGCTCGGCCAAGCAGGGACGCGATCGCCGCTTCCAGGCGGTCCTTCCGCTCAAGGGCAAGATTCTCAACGTCGAGCGTGCACGTCTCGACAAGATGCTCTCCTCCGAGGAAATCCGGCTGATGATCACGGCCCTCGGCACAGGCATCGGCGCCGGCGACTTCGACGTCGCCAAGCTCCGCTATCACAAGATCATCATCATGACCGACGCCGACGTCGACGGCTCGCACATCCGCACGCTGATCCTGACGTTCTTCTTCCGCTACATGCGCGAAGTGATCGACCGCGGACACCTCTTCATCGCGCAACCGCCGCTGTTCAAAGCGTCGCAGGGAAAGAAAGACACCTACCTCAAGGACGAGGTCGAGAAGTCGCGCTTCCTTCTCAACCGCATCGCTGCCAGCGTGCAGGTCACGCCGCAGGAAGGTGGAGCGATCGCGGGCGACACGCTCGTGACGATGCTCCAGCGGATGGAGGAGTACCGCTCCCACGCGAAGAAGCTGCAGTCGCGCGGTATGCCGGGCGAAGCGCTCGACGTCCTCTTCGCCGAGGGCTTCACCGATCGCACCGCGCTCGGCGATCCGGACAAGGTCGATTCGCTCTCTCGCGCACTCATCGCGCATGGATTCGAGCACGTCCGGCCGATGACCGACGAAGTGACCGAGACGCCGATCGTGCAGTTCTCCGCCGGCGGCAACGGCACCGGACGCAAGGTCACGATCAACAACGAGCTCCTCTCGCAGTACGAGTTCCGCCAGATGGCCAAAGCGTACGAGCAGCTCTCCGCGTTCGGCCTGCCGCCGTACGCGCTCGAGCACGACGGCGAGACCACGACCTTCGCCCGCGTCGACGATCTCATCTCCGAGATCTACCGCCGCGCGGAGAAGGGGCTCGCCATCCAGCGCTACAAAGGTCTCGGTGAAATGAACCCCGAGCAGCTGTGGGACACGACGATGAATCCCGAGACGCGGCGCCTGTTGCAGGTGACGATCGAGGATGCCGTCGGCGCCGAGGAGCTGTTCACGATCCTCATGGGCGACCAGGTCGAGCCGCGACGGGTGTTCATTCAGGACAACGCATTAGAAGTAAAAAACCTCGACATTTAATCGTGACGAATATTCATGGCTGATTCCGATTATCAAAATTTCAACGACCAGCGTGTGCCCGTAAACATCGAAGACGAGATGCGCAAGTCGTATCTCGACTACGCGATGTCGGTCATCATCGGCCGCGCGCTTCCCGACGTTCGCGACGGCCTCAAGCCGGTGCACCGCCGCATCCTCTACGGCATGTACGAGCAGGGGAACACCGCCGGCCGCGCCTACAAGAAGTCGGCGCGCATCGTCGGCGACGTCATGGGCAAGTACCATCCGCACGGCGACTCGGCGATCTACGACTCGGTCGTGCGCATGGCGCAGGAATTCTCCATGCGCTATCGGCTCGTCGACGGCCAGGGAAACTTCGGCTCGCTCGACGGTGACAACCCGGCGGCAATGCGTTACACCGAGGTCCGCCTCACGCGGCTCGCCGAAGAGCTGATGCGGGACGACATCGACAAGGAAACGGTCGACTGGGTCCCGAACTACGACGGCACCGAGCGCGAGCCGGCGGTCCTCCCTGCAAAGTTCCCGAACCTCCTGGTCAACGGCTCGTCGGGCATCGCCGTCGGCATGGCCACGAACATCCCGCCGCACAACCTCGGCGAGGTCATCGATTGCTGCCTGATGATGATCGAGAACCCGAAGGCGACGGTGAAAGAGCTGATGACCGTCATGCCGGGACCCGACTTCCCGACCGCCGGCTTCATTCACGGCATCGACGGAATCCGCCAGGCGTACGAGACCGGCCGCGGCATCATCCAGGTCCGCGCCCGCGCCATCATCGAAGAGTCGAAGAAGCAGGACAAGCAGCAGATCGTCGTGACGGAAGTTCCGTACATGACGAACAAGGCGCGCCTGCAGGAAAAGATCGCGGAGCTGGTGAAGGACAAGCGGATCGAAGGCATCTCCGATCTGCGCGACGAGTCGGACCGCGAAGGCATTCGCGTCGTCATCGAATTGAAGCGCGGCGAAATCCCGGAAGTCGTGCTGAACAACCTGTACTCGATGACGCAGATGCAGACGACGTTCGGCATCATCTTCCTGGCCATCGTCAACAACAAGCCGGAAGTGATGGATCTCGCGACGATGATCCGCCACTTCATCGAGCACCGGAAAGAGATCGTCGTCCGCCGCACGCGCTATGACCTGCGCAAAGCGGAAGAGCGCGCCCACATCCTCGAAGGACTGGTCAAGGCGCTCGATCATCTCGACGAGGTGATCGCGCTCATCCGCGGCAGCAAGACGCCGCCCGAAGCGAAGGAAGGCCTCGTCTCGAAATTCGAATTCAGCGAAGTGCAGGCGCAGGCGATCCTCGACATGCGGCTGCAGCGCCTCACGGGACTGGAGCGCGACAAGATCATCGCGGAGTACCAGGAAGTGCTCGCCCTCATCGCGAAACTGCGCGAGATCCTCGCCTCGGAGCATCTCGTCCTGGAGATCATCTCGAAC
>Ga0193697_1000284_pt1 | contig 19782 bp, 12 predicted proteins | sample L3m2metaG_FD_145073 | JGI IMG/M metagenome (GOLD analysis project Ga0193697, IMG submission 145073) | Soil microbial communities from a riparian zone of the East river system, Colorado, United States - L3m2 | ecosystem: Environmental > Terrestrial > Soil > Riparian zone | place: USA: East River... | reverse complement strand
TGGCGCCGACGACGAACTGGGAGAGGACCCAGCGGCCGGCGAGGAGGTCGTAGCTGACGACCGGGTCGCCGTCGTTGTGCGTGGAGCAGGGGGCGCCGAGAGACTGGAAGAGGGTGTTGCCGGCGGCCGGTCCGTATTGCAGCGCGCCGGTGGCCTTGTCGAAGATGGCGAAGCTGGTGTTGTTCCACTGCACATACTGCGTTGCACCGACGCGGCCGTTGACGTCGGGAGGATTGCTGCTCGGGTTGTAGGCGCCGAGGCCGACGCCGACGCCGTCGAATGCGAGACTTCCAGCCGTGGGCGCCGAAAGCTCCGGTCCAAATTCGGTCTGGATCGGCCCGTTCGGTCCTCCGACTTCGGTCGGGGGAACGGGGCGGATCGGCTCGGGATGACCCTCATCGTGGCCGTCGCCGCGGTTGGGCGGCGGGAGCGGATGGATCTTGCGGAGAGGAGGAGTGCGGATGCCCTCTACCGGCCGGTGATCGACGGGGGGACCGGCGTAAACGGTCGGCGTGAATGAGCCTTCCGGCAGTGCTCTCCTGCCGGCCGCGGAGAGAGGGCCCCCGGTCAGCCTTCCCGCCTGCGGGTGCACCTGCTGCCACATCGCGCTTTCGCATGCGACCTTCGCGGGCGCCTTGCGATGCTTCTTCGCGTACGGTTTGGCCGGATCGGTTTTCGATTCGCGCGCTTCCTCACGCATCTTCCAGGTGATGGAGATGCCGCGGCACTGCGGAAGGTCGTTGGAATCGGGAGACGCGGCATACGCCGTGCCGAAAAGCGAAAAGAGTGCAACGGCCGCAAGGGCAATACGCTTCATGGAGCTTCCTCTCGTGTGGGTCAGGGGGACGGGGCCTGCGCGCATCATCCCTCGGGCTCGAACCCACGAGAATCGGTAATAGGAGGTTTTTTCCGGCGTGAAATACCGACAGAGATGTAGGTAAATTACCTACAAGGTCGGACGGACCTTGCGCGTCCCCGCCCCGTTCGAGAGAAGCGTCAGCTCAGGATCGAGCTCGATCTTCTCCCCGCGCGGGCGCTCCGCCAGCTCGATCTCCGCGACGACCGCGGAGCGGTTCGCGTCGAGCGCGAGCGGCGCATCGAAGACGGCAATGTACGAGAGGCGGTCGCCGAGACGGCGGGTGATGGCGAAGCGCATTTCGGTAGACGCGGGGTGGTGGATCGACGCAGGGCCGGCGTTGCGGAGGGCGATGGAGATGGCTTGGGGCGCGGTCGATCCGGCGGCGGCCGTGAAGATCACCGGCACCACGTCGTGGCCGTTGCGATGAACGGGCTCGCCGAATGAGAGGGCGCCGGCAATCGGGGCGTCATCCGATGCGGACGGAGGCGTGATCGCGTACGGCGTGGAGCCGCCGGCGAAGAGGTAGTTGACCAGGTAGAAGATGTCGGCCGGATCGACGACGGCGTCGCCGTTCGCGTCACCCGACAAAATGCCCGACGTGCCGACCGGAGCCGGACCTCTGGTGAAGAGGTAGCTGACGAGATAGAAGATGTCGGAGGGATCGACGACGTTGTCGCCGTTCGGGTCGGTCTGCTGCGCATACCTGAACGCGCTCGACATCGTGGCGCTCGCGGCGTTCGTGTTGGTGACGGTGACGTTGGAGTAGCCCGCGGCGTGAGCGGGAGCTTTCGCGGTGATCCTGTCGGAGGCGACGAGCACGACGTTCGTCGCGGCGGCGCCACCGATCGTCACGGTCGCTCCGGACAGGAAGCCGCCACCGTAGATCGTGACGTTCGTGCCGCCCTTGATCGAGCCGCCGTTCGGAGAGATCGCGTAGAGATACACCGACGGCGTGTATGGCGTGACTGTGACGGTGGCACTCTTCGTATCGGAACAGCTGCCGTTCGTGACCGTGCAGGTCAGGGTGAGCGTGCCGGCCGCCGCGGCGGTGAAGTAGATGTAGCTAGTGGTGGCACCGGAGGTGATCGTGCCGTTGGTGATGGTCCACTGGTAAGTCGCGCCGCTGGCGGCGGTGCTGACGTACGCGTAGCCGGTACTGCCGAGGTAGAGATTCGTCGAGGTGCTGATCGTGGCGTTGGGCTGGGTGCTGATGTTGACGGTGGTGACGGCCGACGGCGCGCTGCTGCAGCCGTTGCCGCTGGCGATGACCATGTAATCGCCGGGAATCGTCACCACCAGTGTCTGCGCGTTCGCGTCGTTGATGGCGCTGCTGTTGCGGTACCACTGGTTACCGCTCGCGCTGCTCGACGTGAGCGTCACGCTGCCGCCGCTGCAGAACGTCAGCGGGCCGCTGGCCGTAATGACCGGCGTGGGACTCGGATTGACGGTGACGGCCGTCGCCGGCGAGACGGCGCTCGCGCAGCCATTGTTGACCTGCACGGTGTAATTGCCCGAGGCGGTGGCGACGTACTGCTGGCCCGTCGCGCCGTTGATCGCATTGCCATTGAGGAACCACTGATTGCCGGTCGCGTTGTTCGAAGTCAGTGTGACGCTGCCGCCTGCGCAGAACGTCGTCGCGCCGCCGGCCGTGATCGCGGGCGTTGGCGGAAGCGTATTGACCGTGACGATCGTGGCAGTTGATGCGGCGCTGCTGCAGCCGTTTGCAGTCACTTTGACCGTGTAATTGCCCGACGCATTGGCGGTGTATTGCTGATTCGTCGCACCGTTGATCGCGTTGCCATTGAGGAACCACTGATTGCCGCTCGCGCTGCTCGACGTCAGCGTGACGCTGCCGCCGGCGCAGAACGTCGTTGCACTGCCGGCGCTGATCGTCGGCGTGGCCGGTGCGGGATTCACGGTGACCGACGTCGCAGCCGATGCCGGTCCGCTGCAGCTGTTCGTCGTCGCGATGACGGTGTAATTGCCCGTGGCCGTCGCGGCGTATTGCTGATTCGTCGCGCCGTTGATCGCGTTTCCGTTGAGGTACCACTGATTGCCGCTCGCCGCGCTGGACGTCAGCGTGACGCTGCCGCCGGCGCAGAACGTGGTCGCGCCGCCGGCGGTGATCGTCGGTTGTGCGGGGACGGCGCTGACAGTAACGCTCTTGATGGCTGATGCGGTGCTCGCGCAATTGCCCGCGGTCACAATGACGGTGTAATTGCCGGAAGTCGTTGCGTTGTAGGTCTGCGCGGTGGCGCCATTGATGGCGTTGCCGCCGACGTACCACTGATTGCCGGTTGCGCTGCTCGAGGTGAGGATCACGCTGCCGCCGATGCAGAACGACGTGGCGCCGCCGGCGGTGATGGTCGGCGTCGCGGGAGTCGGGTCGACGGCGACGGCAACACCGGATGATGCGGTGCTGCTGCATCCGCCGCTGGTCACGATGACCGTGTAATTGCCGGCGGTGGTGGCGGTGTACTGCTGGCTCGTCGCGCCGTCGATGGCATTGCCGTCGCGGTACCACTGATTGCCGGTTGCGCTGTCGGACGTGAGGACGACGTTGTTGCCGCTGCAGAAGGTCGTCGGGCCGCCCGGTGTGATGGTCGGATTTGCCGGGACTGCTGACGACGACACGGTGGTCACGGCCGACACGACGCTGTCGCAGCCGCCCGACGTCACGACGATGGTGTAATTACCCGACGCCGCGGCGACGTACTGCTGGTTCGTCTCGCCATTGAGCGGATTGCCGTCGAGGTACCACTGGTTGCCGGTCGCGCTGCTCGAGGTGAGCGTCACGCTGCCGCCGGTGCAGAACGACGTCGGGCCATTGGCGCTGATCGTCGGCGTTGGCGGCAGTGGAATGACAGTGACCGTCGTTGTATTGGACGCCGCGCTGGCGCATCCGGCGGCCGTCACAATGACGGTGTAATCGCCGCTCGATGTCGCCGCGTATTGCGGATTCGTCGCCCCGGCGATCGGATTACCGTCGCGATACCACTGATTTCCCGTTGCACTGTCGGACGTGAGCATCACGTTGCCGCCGGCACAGAAGGTCGTCGCGCCGCCCGCAGTCACGGTCGGTGTCGCGGGCACGGGACTGATCGCCACTGTAGTCGCGGCCGAAGCCGCGCTCGCACAGCCGTTGATCGTGGCGATTACGGTGTAATCGCCCGCGGCGGTGGCGGTGTATTGCGGATTCGTCGCGCCATTGAGCGCGTTGCCGTCGAGGTACCACTGATTGCCGGTCGCACTGCTCGACGTCAGCGTCACGCTGCCGCCGGGACAGAACGACGTCGAGCCGCCTGCTGTAATGACCGGCGCCGTCGGAATCGGATTGACCGTCACCGTAAGGGCGACGGAGCTGCTCGCGCATCCGTTCACCGTCGTGGTGACGGTGTAGCCGCCCGAAGTCGTGGCGTCATAGGTCTGCGCCGTTGCGCCGGCGATGAGCGTTCCGTTGCGATACCACTGATTGCCGGTCGCGCTGCTCGACGTCAGTGTCACGCTGCCGCCGGCGCAGAAGACCGTCGCACCGCCGGTGCTGATCGTCGGAACCGGAGGAAGCGGCGTGACCGTGACGGTCGTCGCGCTCGAAGCCGGACTGACGCAGCCATTGACGGTGGCGATGACGTGGTAATTGCCGGTCGCGTTCGCCGTGTATTGCGTCGCGGTCGCGCCGTTGATCGCGCTTCCATTGAAGTACCACTGATTACCGGTCGCACTGCTCGAGGTCAGAACGACGCTGCCGCCCGCGCAGATCGTGGTCGAGCCGCCGGCGCTGATCGCCGGCTGCGCCGGAATCGGATTCACCGTGACCGTCGTCGCCGCCGATGCGGCGCTGGTGCAGGTCGCGGTCACTTTGACCGTGTAATTGCCCGAGGCGGTCGCGCTGTACTGCTGGCTGGTCGCGCCGTTGATCGCATTGCCGTCGAGGTACCACTGGTTGCCGGTCGCGCTGCTCGAGGTGAGCGTCACGCTGCCGCCGGCGCAGAACGTCGTCGGACCGCCGGCGGCGATCGTCGGAGTGGCGGGCAGCGGATTGACTGTGACGGTCGTCGCCGCCGAGGCCGGGCTGGTGCAGCCATCCGCGGTCGTCGTCGTGACGGTGTAATTCCCCGACGCGGTCGCGCTGTATGTATTGCCGGTCGCGCCATTGATGACATTGCCGTTGAGCGACCACTGATTGCCGCTGTTCGTGCTCGACGTCAGCGTGACGCTGCCGCCCGCGCAGAATGTGGTCGGACCGCCGGCGCTGATCGTCGGCGCCGCGAGCGAATTGCAGCACGAGCCCGGTCCCGGAGTCAGATCGACGATGCCGGAGACGAGTCCGTCGAATTGCGCGCAGGTGCCGCCCCCGTAGGCGGCCGCCACGATGACGACGAAGTTCGAGCTTGCGGGGACATTGAACGAATACGAGCCGCTCGCCGTCGACGTGCCGAGGCCGCCGATCGCGCTGTCACCGAGATAGTTCTTGCAGCGGTTCGTCGGATCGTAGCTGCCGAGATACGCCACGCTTTCGATCTCGGTCACCGATGAGCTGGTGCCGCACGCCGCATTGATCTTCACGGTGACGCAGGACGTGGCGGCGCCGGAATTCGTGAAACTAAAACTCTTGTAATTGTAGTTGTCGAAGCTGTAATCGCCGGGACAGGTCTTGCCGCCACAGGGGCTGGGAACACCATCGCGGTAGATGCGATTGGGCTCCGTCGGATCGGATGCGCTGAGAGAGCTCGACGGAATGACCTGATTGCCTGCGCAGGTCGGAAGGGCGATGGGGATCGACTTCGTCCCGCCGGTGTACGTCAGGTTGAGCGTGAGGTTGATCGTCGTGCAGGCGAAATTGGCGGCGGTCTCGAGCCGGAACGGCGTCGCGTTCGTGCCGCTCGCGTCGACGGCCAGGTTCGAATAGGTCGAGCTCCCCTGCCGCACGGTCACACCCGCGGTCGACGTGGTCAGTGTCGCGGCGATCGCCGACTCGTTCGCGCAGCCTTTGTTCTTCAGCGTGACGTTGAGCTTGAAGCACTCGTTGACGTTGATGATGCCGTTGCCGTTGCCGACGGTCGCATCGTCGACGGCGCTCGCCGTCCATTGCAGACTGGAGGCGCCGTTCATGCAGAAGTTCTGCGTCGCGGTGCCGCCGCTCGACACATTGACCGCAACCGTGGCGGGCGAGGAATTGAGGCAATTGCGCGATGAATCGGTGGCCGATGCGCTGTAAGAACCGGCCGGGACGAGAATCGAATAATGCCCGGCCGCGTCGCTCGTGGCGGCGTATCCATTGCTCAGAGCGATGATCACGCCCGCGATCGGCGCGCCGTTACTGCACGAGGTGATCGTCCCGCTGACCGTTCCCCACGCCGCGGCGGGCGTGCACGAGGGGAACTTGTATGAGGCGACGCGCGTCGCCCAGTTCCAGCTGCTGTTGGTCTTGTAATACTCGCCGGTGAACCAGAACGTGCACTGGTCGATCGGATCGAGCGTCATTGCGCTGTAATCGCCCCAGCGGCTGCCGGTGCCGTACTGCACGCCGCCGCCGGCCTGCACGGTCGTCTCCGTCCCCATGATGTTGAGGGCGTCGGTACCGAGGCGGCCGGTCATGTAGAGGCCCGGCTTGATCGACGTGCTCGATTTGCTGTAGCCGAGCGCGATGTTGTGATCTTTGTCCATCGCGATCGAGCCCATCCAGCGCCAGGAGAGGTCGGGGTCGTATGTGCTCTGTTGATGGACGGTCGGCACGCTCGTCGAGCTGCCGGCATTACGGAGCTCGTACCAGCGCAGGACGTCGTGCACATCGCCGACGGCGCTTCCGCCGGTCTGCGTGGCGACGATCGATTCCTGCACCGGCGATCCGCCGAAATTGCGGTATGCGAGCCGGTACATGAAATGGACGTCGATGTCGTCGAGATAGTCGTAAGACGACGCGGGGGGCGGTTGCGGGACGCACGACCGTCCGCCGCAATTGCCGAGCGGCAGCGGCGTGACCGGGATGCGCGTGGTCGCCGACAGCGTGATCGACGGCGTGGTTCCCCAGGTCACCGCGACGCGCGTCGAGTCGATGAAATCGTTCGAATAGGGATCGGGCCCGAGGACGAATTCGGCTTCACCCGCGGGAGGGGGCGTGAGGCTGTCGACGTCGGCGGCGAGCATGCCGTACTGCTGACGGCTGTTGACCGCCGGCAGGTTCGCGCTGAGCAGCCGGGCCGGCAGTCCCTGCAGCATCTTCTCGCGCTCGAAGGCGTAGATCCGGCCGGCGAGATAACTGTAGGTGTAGCTGCTGAAAATGTGCGCCGCCATGTAATAGCCGTCCGGCCAGACGGCCATGTGCGGGTAATCGACGAAATTCGAGGCGTCGGTGACGAAGTCGTAGAGGTAATACGCCCCCAGCGCATCGCTGGTGGCCGAGACGGCGACGCATTGATGCGAGAAATCCGGCGAGGCCTGGATGACGAACTGCGAGAGGACCCAGCGGCCCGCGAGGATGTCGTAACTGGCGACCGGATCGCCGTCATTGTGCGACGCGCAAACGCCGCCGAGCGATTTGAAGAGCGTGTTGCCCGCGGCCGGTCCGTACAGCAGGTTGCCGCTCTTGTCCCAGACGGCGAAGCTGAGATTGTTCCATTGCACGTATTGCGTTGCGCCGATGCGCCCGTTCGTGTCTGGCGGCGCGACGCCGGGGAAATATCCCGGAATTCCGACGCCGACTCCTTCGAAGCTGACGCCGGTGGCGACGGGCGCGGAGGCCGGCGCTCCCATTTCGGGCTGCCGCGCGAGATCGGGAGCCGGGACTACGACCGCGGGCCGCGGCAACTCCCCCTCGTTGTTCTCGAGCGTCCTCGCCGGATCCTCGGAGCGCGGCGTCGGCAGCGGCTCGATGTCGCGCAACGGCGGCGTCTGGACCGGCTCCACCGGATTGGTGTCGTTCGTCGGCGTGGCATCGGCGATGACGCCCGGTACACGCCGGTCGGCGCTCCTCCGTCCGGCAACCGATTTCCCATGCGGCGCGCGAATCGCGCGCCATAGCGCGCTTTCACAAGCGACTTTCGCCGGGACCTTGCGGCGCTTCTTCGCGTACGCCTTCGCCGGATCGACTTTCGACTCGCGCGCGATCTCGCGCACCTCGCGTGTCAGTGCAATCCCACGGCATTGCGGAAGCTCCCCCGCATTGGCGGGCACAGCATTCGCGGCGGTGGCGAACCACAGGAGAGAGAGAATGGGCGTTAGGAGACGATTCACTAAGGACCTGGACGATGAATACTACGCGATATTGGCGCGGTAAGGGTGGCCTCGCTTACATCAGGATGTGTTGAAGGTCACCTGCGACGGGACGGTAACAGATCGTGCTCGATCGCGTATTGCACGACTTCCGCGTTGTTCTTCAATCCCATCTTCACCAGCAGCCGCGCGCGGTGCGTGGCGACGGTCTTGACGCTGACGTTCAGGTCGGCGGCGATCTCGCGCGGCGGTTTGCCCGCGGCGATGAGACAGAGCACCTCGAATTCGCGAGCCGAAAGATTCTGATGATGCGCGCCGCTCGCCGGTTGCATCAGATCGAACGCCAGGCTCTCCGCCAGTTCGGGCGTCAGGAAGCGCTCACCACGCGCGACCTTGCGGATCGCGGTCACCAGATGCTCGCGCGCGTTGTTCTTGCTGACATAGCCGAGCGCGCCTCCCTTCAACGCCCGCGCGGCATACGACGGCTGATGCTGCATGCTGAGGATGAGCACCGGGACGTCGCTGCCGAGGGCGCGGATCTGCGCCAGGACGTCGAGGCCGGGGCGGTCCGGGAGATTCAGATCGAGGATGATGACGTCGTAGCGCCGCGCGCGCGCCTGTTCGATTGCTTCCGTACCGGTCCGGGCTTCGCCGCCGACGACGATGTCGGGCGTCTCGGAGACGATCTGGCGGAGACCTTCCCGCACGATGTCGTGATCGTCCGCGATGAGTACCGTGATCAACCGTTGCTCCTCGGCGTCGATGAAACGGGGATGCGCACGGAGACAATGGTCCCACGTCCGCTCACTCCTTCGAAGTGCACCGTGCCACCGACGAGATCGGCGCGCTCCCGGATGCCGAGCAATCCGAGGGAGCGCGGATCGCCGACTTCGTCGATCGTCACTCCCCTGCCGTCATCGCGGATCTCCAGCAGCAGCTCGCCGGTCCGCTCGCGCAGGCGGATCTCGACGCGGCTGGCGTTCGAATGCCGCGCGACGTTGGTCAGCGCCTCCTGCACGATGCGGTAGATCGCCGTCGCGCAATGCGCTTCGATCCGGGCGTCGGGCGGCAGCGAGAGCTCGCATTCGATGCCGGTGCGGTCCTCGAACATCATCGCCTCCGATTCGAGCGCCGGGACCAGCCCGAGGTCGTCGAGGATGCTCGGGCGGAGCTCGGAGGAGATCCGCTGCACCGAGGTCACCATCGCCTCGAGCGTGCGGAGAATTCGGTTGGCGATCGGCGAGCGGCCGTACTGCTGCTCCGTCTTCGCCAGCAGGCCGATGATGTCCATCTTCAGCGCGGTGAGCGACTGCCCGAGGTCGTCGTGCAGCTCGCGCGCGATGCGGCTCCGCTCTTCTTCCTGCACCACCAGCAGGCGGTCGGAGAGCGACTTCAATTTGCGCTCGTCGTCGAGCATCCGCTTTTCCGCCGTGCCGACCATGATCCTGATCGGCCGCTCGATGCCGCGCGACAGCGTCGCGGCGATGGCGATGACGACGATCAGGATCACCACGCCCCCCTCCACGCCGCGCACGAACATCTGCCGCACCGGCTCCATCACCACGGAGCTCGGGATGCCGACATAGACGTACCAGCCGATCTCCGGAATGGAGGTGAATCCGTACTGGCGGATGACGCCGTCGATCCCCTTCGCCTGCGCCAGACCCTGCCCGCCGCGCCGGGCCAGCGCCACGATGGTGGCGTTTCCGCTGCGCCCCACCCACTGCTGCTGGCGATCGGAGCGCGCGACGATCGTTCCCCGCTCGTCGACGATCGTGGTCAGCGCGTCGGGGGCGAGCGTCTCGTCGAATGCGTCGGTGAGCTGCATCAGCGCGAGCGTTCCGCGCAGGACGCCGTCTTCGCCGTGCACCGGATGCGACACGACGGAGACCCAGCGCCCGTTCACGACTCGCATGATCGGGACGCGCGGCCGCAAGGCACCGCTGCGCAACGCATCCTCGATCCACTGCTGCACGGCGGCGGAGACCGCGAGCGCCTCCTTGCGCGGCGAGCCGCTGCAGAGGAGGCGTCCGTCGGGGAGGAAGAAGAAGAGGTTCTCGTCCTCGGGCTCGAAGTCGATGACGGCGAAGAGCGACTCGCACGCCGCGGCGTCGAAGTTGCGGAAGGCGGGGCGTTCCGAGAGGCGCTTCAACAGGCTGTTCGCGTCGGCGTTCTGCTCGCGCAGGCGGAGCGCCGTCGCGTGCGCCACGCGCAGAGCCAGCTCCCGCGCGTCTTTCCGCTCGCGCTGCACCTGCGAGCCGAAGAGCCAGATCAAAAGGAGGATGAGCGGCAACGCCACCGCGGCGACGAGGACGCCGAGCCACCATCGCAGCGAGATCGGCCGGGCGGGGAGCATGGGGAGGAGTGTACGGCACCCCCTTCTCCCCCGCGCACGGGGGAGAAGGTGCCGCAGGCGGATGAGGGTTCTCCCCCTTCGTGCGAAGAGAGACCCTCACCCGGCCTTCGGCCACCCTCTCCCGCTGCGGCGGGAGAGGGGAGTGTCACCGCACCGCGCGTCTCCGCGGACCGACCTCCGCCCCCACCACGAACAACTTCCCGTCGTTCTGAGTGTAGATGCGGCCGTCGCCGCCGATGGAGAGCGGGGTGTAGGCGGCGCCGAGGGCGAGGGTGAGGAAGATGCGCTCGCGGAGCGTGCCGCCCTGGTCGATGGCGTAGACGTTGCCGTCCTCCGCATTCGCGTAGACGACGCCGCGGCCGTCGACGGCGACCGCGTTCACGCACCATTCGAAGCCGGCGGGGTGATCGTCGAAGCACTGCAGCACGTTGTCGACGCGGGCGCAGCTCTTCGTCTCCGTGTTCCTGAACTTCCACTCCACCTGCAGCGACGGATTGAGCTGCGTGATGAAGTACTGCTCCGGATCGGACGGCGTGGTGAACGTACGGTTGCCGGGACAACTGGCGGAACCGGAACAGTACGCCGGTGCGTTGTAATGGTTCTCCTTCAACAGCAGCGAGTACGTCCCGTCATGGCGCCAGACCGCCGGCGTCAGGTCCCATCCCCAGCCGTACGACGCGACGAACGTGCCGTCGGGATTGAACGACATCAGATGGCCCTGCGAGTAGTTGTAGCGGGTGTACGAGCCGTAGACGATGCGGCCGTCGGGCGCGACCACCGGCGACGACGTGCCGTTGTCGCTCACCCTTCCCGATCCAGGCTGGTTCTCCGCCGGATCGACGCCCGTGAACGCACCGCTGCGGCATCCGCCCGGCGTGCCGTTCGGCGGGATCATCACGTTGCAGCCGTCATTGAAGCGATTGCGCAACGACGCGGTCCATTTCGGCGTGAGATTCGGATTGACGGCGACGAGATAGCCGTAGCGATCGTTCATGTGCGCGCGGCTGATCGTGTAGACCGTGCCGTCCGCGGCGATCGCCGGCGCGACGTTGACACCCGGACGCTGCAGACCGCAGGTGATCGTCGGCGCGACCGCGGTGGGACTCGGCGGCCACGGAAGCTGCGAGTTGAGGAACGAGGTCGTGCATTGTCCGTTCGCCGGCGGCGCACCGCTCACGATCGACGGGAACGCGACCCGCGAGGCCGTTCCGTTCGCCGCGATCTTCACCAGCCACGCGCCGCGCGCATCGCTCGTCCAGGGCGACGAGGTGTCGAGCTGGATGGCGTTGTAATAGATGTTGCCGGCGTCGTCGACCGACGGCGGTCCCGCCATGTAGATCGAGTCGTCGACGGTCGTCCCGAACGGGTTGAAGCGTTGGATGCGCGAGCCGTCGATGCGGCTGACGCGGTCGATCGTGCCGCCTGCGCCGGGAGCCCACACCGAATCGGCCGTCAGCGCCGGGTGATAGACCGCCTCCCACGACGGCCCCGCCGCGCCGCCCGGCGTCGGCAGCGGCTTCCAGTCGCTCGCGTACGTCCAGCGCGTGGTGAAGCCGAGTCCGTTGCGCCGCATCGCGTGCACCGACCACGTCTGCGACGAGCGATGCTGGAAGTCGATGAAGCTGCCACCCTTTAGAATGACGAACAAATCGTCACCATCGACCAGCGGCACCGGGTAATGCGTAAGCAAACTGCCGCCGGCCAGCGTCTTTTCTGCGATGACAAACGGATCGATGACAACTTCGGCCTCGATGCGATCGAGTCTCTGCCCCGACGCCCCGACCGCGCTCTCATGCCGCGCATTCGCGCCCCACTGCATCCAGCCTTGCGCGGAAGCGACGGTGGCCAACAGAAGAGAAACGACCAGCAAAACCAGGACACGGGTCATCGTTCGATTGTAGATTTGTGAAACACCCAAAGGAGTGAATTGTGAGAAACGCATTTGCCATAGCTCTGCTGACCGCTCTCGTTGTTCTGCCCGCCGACGCCGCGCGCGTCACCCGCACGCGCGTCACGCGCCACGGCGTCACCCGGACCCGCGTTACGGTCCGTCCCGGCTTCCCCATCCATCGCACGCTGCCCGTCGTCGTCGTCCGTCCCGCCACGATCCGCGTCGCGCCGCGCGTCTATCTCGCGCCGGTCGTCTTCACCGCGGCGGTCGTCGCCTCGATTCCGTCGTCACCGCAGAACTGGCGCGGCACCGAGACGATCGAGCGTGAAGACGGCTGGACCGATTTCACGATGAACGTCGATCGCCGCGGCGGAAAGATGATGCTGGAGATCGGGCCGGGCGCGGCGCAGATCAGCTTCGCCGAGGTCGTGTTCGAGAATGGAGAGACGCAGGTCGTCGACTTCAACGATCACGTCCACGCGCGCGGCACCTACAAGCTGCTCGATTTCGCGAACGGCCGCAAGATCGATCACGTGCGCGTGGTGGCGAAGGCCGACACCGCAGCGACCGACATCACCCTGCATCTCATCGGTTGAGCGCCTGCGCGATCTCGGTCGCCAGTGCGACCGGATCGAGCGGCTTCCGCAGCACGATTGCCGGCAGGCCTCCGTTGGCCTGCCGCAATTGCTGCGCGAGCGTGACACCGTCGGCAACCACGACTCCCACATCGGTGATCACGAGGTCGTAGTGCACATGCAGCGAGAGGATCGCCTCGGTTGCCGATCTCGCCGCCGTCACGCGCGCCCCGCGCTCCTTCAGCATCTCGGTGATCGCCGCAATCGACGCTTCGTCGCGATCGACCACCAGCACATGCTTGCGGCGTAAATCGCGAACGACAGGCTCCGGCAATTCCAGTGGGGGGACAGGCGAGGCGCCTGTCCCCCCACTGGACTCAACCGTTACCCCACGCACCCCGCCGTCAACCACGCTCGAACGCGATTCCACCCAGATCGCGCGACCGTCCTTCGTCATGCAGCGGAACGGCGCATTGTTCGCGACGGCATCGCGGTCGTCGGGATGGGCGATGCTCAGCCAGAAGTTCGGCGTGGAGAGGCACTCCTCGACCGAATAGCCGAGCATCCGCGTCACGTGCTCGCTGATGAAGGTGATCCGCTGCTGGCTCGACGCCTCCCACACGACGGCCGGGACGCTGGCCAGGATGCCGAGGAGCCGGTCGTCGTTCGAAGCGACCTGCCGGTCGTCGTTTCGCGTCCAGCGCCGGGTGAAAGCGGAGAGGAGGGAGGTCAGAAAGGAGGTCACGAGGGTGCGAGAGTTTAACGTCTCTCCTCCAATCGCGACAGAAGGTGTCTACTGTGACGATGCGCGAGGCGAAATCCTCCTCTCCCGCCTACCACCTGCTGATGCTGGTCCTCTGCCTCTTCGCCCTCGGCGTCCTGGCGATTCAGACCGCGGTGAAGCTCGATCCGCAGATCCGTCTCGTGCTCGAGTACGCCGACTACGCCGTCTGCATGATCTTCTTCGCGGACTTCGTCGTGTCGTTGTGGCGCGCGCCGTCGCGAATGCGCTACCTCGCGACGTGGGGCTGGCTCGACCTGCTGTCGTCGATCCCGACGGTGAGCGTCGCGCGCTGGGGGCGGATCGGGCGCGTCCTGCGCGTCTTCCGCGTCCTGCGCGGACTGCGCGCCACGAAGCTCATCTCCACCGTGATCCTCAGGAAGCGCGCGCAGAACACGTTCCTCGCCGCGGCGCTGCTCGCGCTGCTGCTCGTCGTCTTCTGCAGCGTGGCGATCCTCGAATTCGAGACCGCGCCGGAGTCGAATATCAAGACCGCCGAGGATGCGGTGTGGTGGTCGTTCGCGACGATCACGACGGTCGGCTACGGCGACCGGTTTCCGGTGACGGCGGAGGGACGGTTGATCGCCGTCGTGCTCATGTGCGCCGGCGTCGGATTGTTCGGAACGCTGTCCGGATTCTTCGCGTCGTGGTTTCTGGAGAACGAGGTGGCCGAGGAGACGAACGAGATCGATGCGCTGCGCCAGGAGATCGCGGCGTTGCGGCGAAGCATCGATGAGCTGGCCGCGCGATGATCTCCATATCTCCAGTGGGGGGACAGGCGCGCTCACATGCGCCCGTGCGCGCCATCACACCTGCGCATGCGCCCGCCCGGTGAAGCTGCCGGAAATGCACACCAAAGCGATTCATGCCGGCACGTGACGTCGACGTTCGTCGCGGCGACCGACGTCTCCGAATTGAAACGCTCCGTGCGTCCCGAGAAGCGTTTGATCTACATCGAGACGCCGGCGAATCCGAACCTCGATCTCGCCGACATCGCCGCCATCGCGGCGATCGCGCACGCGGCGGGGATTCCGCTCGTCGTCGACAACACGTTCGCCAGTTCGCATCTGCAGCGGCCGCTCGAGCTCGGAGCGGACGTCGTGCTGCACTCCATGACCAAGTCGCTCAACGGACACAGCGACGTCGTCGCCGGCGCGGTGATCGTGGAGCGCGCGCAGGCGAACGCCATCGAGATCGCGCAATGGCTGGAGACGCATCCGGAAGTGGCGTGGGTTCGCTATCCCGGACTGCCGTCGCATCCGCAATACGAGCTGGCGCGGCAGCAGATGTCGGGGCCGGGCTCGGTGATCGCGTTCGAGCTGCGCGGCGGCGTCGACGCGGGACGCATCCTGATGACAACGTCCGCCTGATCACGCTCGCGGTGTCACTCGGCGGCGTCGAGTCGCTGATCGAGCATCCGGCGTCGATGACGCACAAGAGCGGCGGCGACGGGATCACGCCGGGACTGGTGCGCCTGTCGGTCGGCTGCGAAGACCTCGACGACATCAGGGCTGATCTGGCGCAAGGGCTGGAGGCTGTAGCGGAGGCACTGCTGTCTGTGCCGGCGACGGGCTCACGTACCACGCCGCGATGATGTACTTCGTCCCCTCCACCACCGCCTCCCCTTTGTGTTTGTACATCGACGGGAAGAGCAGGACGTAACCGGTGCGCGGAGTGAAGGCGTAGTCGAGTTTCGAGAACGACGTGGCGCCGCCGCTGAAGTCTTCGTTCAGATAGACGACGACAGTGACCTCGCGATGGTTGTTCCGTTCGCCGCCGGGGTTGTCCTTGTGTGCGCTGTAGAAACCGCCGGGCTTGTACCGGATGAGTTGCAGTCCGTCGAGCGCCGCCACGCCCGGCGCGAGGCCGCGGGAGAACGATTCGGTCGCGGCGAGCACGCGGCGGCGGATCAAAGGGATGAGCTGCGGCAGGTCGCGCTCGTACTGCACCGCGGCGGTGCGGAGGTCGCGCCGGACGACGTGTCCTTCCAGGCTCCAGACGCGCGCCTTGCGCCACTTGTGCCGTCCGGCGATGGCCAGGATCGCCTGCGTCTCGCGCTCCGAGAAGAGCGGAGCGGCGAATATGCCGCGCGCGACTTCGGTGAATGTTCGTTCGCCGATCATCAGGCACCGATTGAAGGGAACGCGAACGATTTTACTCCAGCGAGCGGACGATGCTCCGCGCGATGAACGCCTCGTCGGAGTAGCGGATACCGAGGCGGTTGTTCGTCATGTGGACGAGACTCTGGATGGCGTTCAGCTCCGTGTTGCCGAAGTCGCGCGCGATCTCGCGCATCGCCTCCAGCCAGCGGACGTCGCGCGGCGCAGGCTCGACGTGACGGGCGTCGAATTCGGCGATCCTACGTGCCTCGGTATCGGGATCGCGCGGCGCGTCAGGCGCTCTGAGAAATCGCTTCACCGTCCTCGTGAAGAACGACCGCGCATCGAGCGCGAAGGCCTCGGCGAGATCGACGTGCATGCGCATGGCGACGCTGAGCGCGATCTCGTACGACCAGTCGGGCCGGCTCATCGCCTCGAGCACCGCACGCGACGAGATCTCGAACTGCCGTTCCGCGATTGCCACGTGCACGTAGCGCCCGACCTCGGGGACGTACTCGACGATCTGCGCATCGGGGAACGCCTGGAGCACACGCGCGTCGAGGCCGTCGTCGGATTTCAGCCGCAGGCGGATGTGATCGGCCGGCACGTTGTAGCGGATGAAGAAGAACGCGTCGTGCGGAATCGAGTCGACGAACGGCTTCAGCTCATCGACGAGAAAGCGCTCGTGCGGACGTGGCCGGAAGAGGGAGTACGAGTGCCACATCACTCCCTCCGGTTCCAGTGCACGATGAATTCGATCGCGTGACGCCGGCCGTTCCACTCGAGCATCTCGTCCGGCCCCGGAAGCATCTCCTGAAATTTGAGGAGGCCGGCGACGCGAGCGAAGAGCTTCTCCAGCAAGGCGACGGAGTGCCAGCTGGCGAAGGAGATGAACTGCGGCTTGCGATCGTCGCGCTTCGCCGCGCCGCGGATTTTCGCGAAGACGTACGCGGGCATGCCGAGCGATTCGCGCCAGGCGTCGACGCGCCGGAAGAACGCGGCGTCGCTCTCCCCTCCGGCGCGCGCAGGCAGTATCGCGTTCGGCACGACCCACGTCCTGCGCCGGATGACCAGGCGGCGGTCGTAGATCACCCGCGGCCGAACGATCAGCCGGCCCGACACGGCGAGCGCCGCGTCGAGGAGCGGCTTGCGGATGAGCTCCTGCGCAGGCGAGAAGAAGGTGTTGAGGAAGCGATGCAGCGGCGAGCGGGTGGCGGGGTCTTGCAGCCCGAGGTCGACGACTTCGATGCGCTCGTTCGTGGGGACATGCCAGAGCCAAAGCGTGTCGTCGCCGCCGATCTTCACGACGAGATCGGGGACGTCTGCCTCGCCGATCTCGCTATCGACGAGCGGCGGATGGACGTTCATGTTCAGCAGCGAGCCGTCGTTCACCTCGACCAGACGCGAGCGCCCGGCCGCGCGGCGGTTGATGGCACGCTGCTCCTCGAGCATCTCCGGCGGAAGCAGATCGAGGAACCGGCTGACCTGTTTTCCGTAACCGGGGCCGAATCCGTTCAGGACCGCGCCGTCCGCCGTGAGCTGCAGCATCGCGGCGACGGATTGCGGCAACTCTCTGCGCAATTCGGGGACCACTTCGAAGGCGTGGTCAACATGTTGACGGTCGATGTAGACGCAATCGTCCGTGACCTCGATCTGCGAGGCGAGCGCATTCGTCCAGCGCTTGACGGCGTCGTCGCTCGCCGGCGGCCACTGGTCGAGGATGTCCGCCAGCGGCATCACCTCACGCGTTCCGAACCAGCACCGCAGCTCGCGCCGCCGCGCGAGCGCCGGATCGGAGAAGGAGAGATCGCGGACGTAGCTGGAGATCGTGTCGGTGAGCGCGTCGATCACCCGCTGGTCGCAGACGACCTCCCCGGCGAGCACCGAATCCTCGAAGTAGCGCTCTTCCTCACGAAGCGGCTCCAGGCGGTTCGCCCGCCTGGTCACGGTCGACGCGCCGAGGCGCGCGGACGTCAGGCCATGCGGCAACGGCGCGAACGTCACGGGCGCGATGTGGCAAAACGTGCTGAACGGCGACGTCTTCGCGTGCATGCGTCCGGCGTACTTCATCAGCGCGCGCTCGGTCTGCGGCGTGATCCGCTTCCGGATCTCGGCGAGCAGCGTGAGACTGGAAAGCGCGAGCGGACGCTGCAACGCCTCCGACCGCGCGAGCGCGTGCAGCTTCTCGCGTGCCGCCGCGACCTCGCGCTCGAACATCCGCGCGAACCGCTCGTGCAACGCGTCGCACTCCGCGAGTGCAACCTCATATTCGCCCGCACGCGGCAACGCGAGTGACGACGCATCGATCCGCCGCCCGTTGAAAAGATCGCGCTTCGCGGCGAGCAATTGCCTCCGCAACCGCGCGTCGTCGCATCCGCCGATCGAGGCAAACGCCTCGTCGCGCAACTGCTCCGCCAGCACCGCCGCGCGCTCCTCGGCGGACCGCAGCGATGCGAGCGCGCACAACGTCTCCGGCAGGTCGATCGCGGCCAGATCTTCGAAGGCGCCGGCGGCGATTCGGACGATTCCGAAACGCTGTCGATCGAGCTGCGCCGGGCGAAACGGCATGTGCCATACTAGCGAGGGTTCCCAAAAAGGAAGGAGTACGGTGGCGCAACGCGACCTTGCGGTGCGAGTTCGCCCCGTCACCCTCATCAGTGAGGGCCGGCGAGGGCAGGTATTTGTCGGTGTCGACGACCTGCTGCGCCGTCGTGTCATCGTCAAGAAGCTCGCCTCCCACGCCTTCGAGAGCGTCGACACCCGCAAGCGAATGATCGACGAGGCGCGCGTCATGGCGCAGATCGATCACCCCAACCTCGTCCGCATCCACGACTACAGCGAGCGCGATGGTCACGACATCTTCACGCTCGAATGCACCGACGGGAAGAAGCTCTCCGACGCGCTCGCCGACGGGATGACCTTCGCGGAGAAGGTGCGCGTGGCGACGGCGGTCGCGAGCGCGCTCGCGGTCACCCATCGCAATGGCATCCTGCATGGTCCCCTTTCGCTCGACAGCGTGGTCGTGGGAAAGAACGAGATCAAGGTCGTCGACTTCCGGTCCACCAGCACGAGCCTCGACGGTCCGGCGACGCTGGCGCTCGTCCGCAGTCCGGAAGAGCTGCGCGACGAAGAGCCGACGACCGCGTCGGACATGTACTCGTTCGGATTCCTGCTGCTGAAGCTTTTCGGCGACCGCGATCGCGACGTCCGCGCGCTGGTCGGCTCGCTGCTCCGCGTCGCGCCCAGCGAACGTCCCACCGTGGCCACCGTCCTGGCGAAACTCGACTACCTCTCGCGCCGGCATGTGCGGCGGATTCGTATCGCGGCCGCGGCCACGGTCATCGCCATCTGCGTCATCGGCGTCACGCGCTACACGATCGACCTCCGCCACGCGCGCAGCGCCGCGGTCATGGCGCGAGCCGAAGCCGAGGCAAGGCGGGCGAAGGCAAATGAGCTCGTGGCGTTGCTGATCGAGGATCTGCATCCGCGGCTGGAATCGGTGGGGCGGCTCGACATCCTCGATGCCGTCGACGCGAAGGCGCTGCAGTACTTCGCGTCGATGCAGCAGGATCAGGTCTCGCCGCGCGAGATGGCCATGAACGTCACGGCGCTATCGCATCTCGGAGAAACGCAATTCAAGAGGGTGAACGTCGAAGCATCACTGAAGACGCTTCGCCATGCGGTACGCACGATCGACGGTGTGGTCAGACGCCGGCCGGATGACGAAATGCTTCTGCTCAGCGGCGCCGAAGCGCACAGCAAATTGAATTACGCCCTCCTCCGGAACGGCAACACGGTCGAGGCCATGGAGGAGGGACGCGCGCTGTCGCATTACACCGCGGAGCTCGTTCGCCGCAAACCGAACGAGGTCCGTTATCTGATGCTGGATGCATCGGCGCACGGCACGCTCGCCTCGATGCTCGACCGCGCGGAAGACATTGAAGCCGCGCTCCGGGAGAACGAGATCGCCGCCGGCATGAAGCGACGCGCACTGCGGATCAGAGACAGC
>Ga0193697_1000283_pt1 | contig 19814 bp, 16 predicted proteins | sample L3m2metaG_FD_145073 | JGI IMG/M metagenome (GOLD analysis project Ga0193697, IMG submission 145073) | Soil microbial communities from a riparian zone of the East river system, Colorado, United States - L3m2 | ecosystem: Environmental > Terrestrial > Soil > Riparian zone | place: USA: East River... | reverse complement strand
GACGATCACAGGGGCGCGGCCGGCGTAGGAATAGACGTTGACGAGTCCGTCGAGACGGACGTCGAGTCCAGACTCTTCGCGTGCTTCGCGGATGGCCGCGGCGGTCAGCGGTTCGCCGCGATCGACGTAGCCGCCCGGAAACACCCACTTGCCATATCCCGGCTCGATGGCCCGCCGGACGAGCGCGAGCCGGCCTGAATCGGTGGCGATGATGGTGCCGACCGCGATCTTCGGGTCCAGATAGAAGATGAACCCGCACCGCGTGCAGACCGGACGCTCGGGCTCGGTTGCTTTCAGCAGCCGCCGCTCGAGTGCGCCGCCGCAGCGCGGACAGAACTGGTACGCGTGCGTGTCGTCGTGCGGATGCAGGAAGTTCACTCGCGCCAGTATAATTCCCGAGTCATGTCGATTCTGAAGGTCGCGCGGATGGGTCATCCGGCGCTGCGCGCCAAGGCGCGGCCGCTGGAGAAGGCCGATCTGAAAAGCGCGGCGGTTCAAAAGCTGATCGACGACATGATCGACACGATGGTCGAGTACCACGGCGTCGGGCTGGCCGCGCCGCAGGTCCACGAAGGGCTCCGCATTTTCGTCGCCTCGCTCGACGTCGAGGACGACGAGACGCCCGACTCGGATCCTGAGCCGATCGCGCTCATCAACCCCGAGATCACCGTCGTCGGAAGCGACGTCGTCGAGGACTGGGAAGGCTGTCTGAGCATTCCCGACGTGCGCGGCCGCGTGCCGCGGGCGCGCGAGATTCGGTTACGCGCGCTCGATCGAAACGGCGGACGTCTCGAGCTGAAGGCGCACGATTTCCCCGCGCGGGTGATGCAGCACGAAACCGATCACCTGGACGGCGTGCTGTTCTTCGATCGGATGCGGTCGTTCGAGTCGCTCACCTTCCTCGACGAGTACTCGCGGTACTGGGCCAAGGACTAAGAAGGCGCGCTAAGAACCTGCCATCGAAGATCTTTTCTTCTCCAAGTGGCGTTCGGACTGCAGACGCTCGAGCTCCACTTCAGAGTGATCCGCGAACTGCATAGCGGCGGCGATCGCCCGATGGCCGGCGACGTCGGCAATCGCGCGGTGCATCAACTGGCAGACCCGCCGGTATGAGGGATGCCCCTGCGGCGAGGTGCGCAGCTCGATGACGTGCATCGCTTCGCGGGCGTTCATGTCCATGTAGAACCGGACCCGGTACGCCATGACGACGGCGTAGGGGGCGGCGTCGCGGAGCCCGTGCGCGAGCATCGCTTCGTGGAGATCGGCTGACTGGTCCATGACCGCGCGCCATTCGCTGAGAGCGCCGGCATCCTCGATCGCGGCGGGCTCGGTGTATCCGTGGCGCGTGCTGAGGGGTTGCCACTCGAGCGTCAGCAGGCGGTGCCGCTGCAGATCACGGAACGCGCCGTAGTCGGCGAGGACGTCGAAGCGGTAACCCGTCCGCTCGAAGGCGCGGCCGGGTTTGTGCCGGCGGTTGGTGCGGCCGCCGACATAGGCGCGAAGCAGCGCGGCCCGGTCGTCGGCGGTCATTCGTTGGGCGATCGAGAGCAACTGGTCGTCCGGCAGCGCGGACACGGAGTACAGCGCCGCAGCCACCACCTTCGTTTCGCCGTCCGGGTCGAAGTCCGTCAGGGTGACTTCGCCCCGATCCTCTGCCGGTACATCGTCCACGAACGGTTGCGCCGCGGCCTCGAACGTGCGCCGCGTGTCGGCGAAGTACTCCACCCATCGGCCGCCGCGGTTCGGCTGATCCAGCCGCGCCAGGAACGCCGGAATCACCTGCCGCAGCTCGGCGAGCATCTGCTGCGCGCAGCCGCGGACTTCGTCGAGCGGGTGCGCGAACATGCGCAGCAGTAGCGCCTCGAAGGCCTGGCCGGTGCCGAACAGGCCGACGTTCGATCGCGTGGCGGCCGGCAGCAGTCCCCTCAACGTATCGAGCGCCTTCGCGCGAATCACCGAGCGATACACGGCGTCGGAATCCTCGGGCGATTTCGGATGTTTCGCCCGGAAGTGGGCTTCCATCGCCGGAATCCACTTCGCATAGGTCTCGAACGCGACGTCGAGCGTACGCGTGAAGCGCTCGCGCAGCGGCGACTGCTCGATTTCCGCCGGCACGTGGTATTTCCAGCGACCCTCCGGCCGCTCCGTGTAGGGCACGTAGCGCGTCGACTGTTCGAGGTACGCCATCAGGCGTCCCCACTCGAGCACCTTGGTCAGGACGTTCGAAACGCCTTCGCACGCAACGTGGGCGCCGCCCAGCTGCGCGACCGAATCGTCGCCGTAATCGCTCAACACGCGCGCGTACAGCTTGTCGGCGCGTTCGGTGCCCACCGTGCTCGTGGCGACGGCGACGGCGGTCCCGCCTTCGCGACGTTGTTGCTCCGGCGCGCCAGGCCCGATCTGACCGAGGAATTCGTCGAGGAACAGGCGCCGCACCGACTTGGCGGAGCGCGAGTAGCGCGCGAACAGCGCGCCTTTGACCGTTTCGGGAAGGTTCGTCAGCGCGAACACCGGACGATCGGTGTTGGTGAAGTAGGGCGCGAGTGCTCGAACTTCGTCGGCGGTGAAGGATTCAGCGGCAGTGGCGGGGAAGCCCACGGTGGTCGGGTATTCTACCTCGCTATGTCGAACGAGTACGTCTATCGTCACCGGCTGAGCGTGCGGTTCCGCGACTGCGACGCGATGGGCCACGTGAATCACGCCGTCTACTTCACCTATTTCGAGCAGTGCCGGCTGACGTTCTGGCGCGAACAGACGGGAGCGCCGTCGCCGCACGCGCGGATCATCATCGCGCGCGCCGAGTGCGATTACCGCGCGCCGGCGCATTTCGGCGACGAGCTCGAAGTTCGGCTGGCGGTCGCGGCGATCGGGCGATCCAGCTTCACCCTGCGATATGAGATTGTTCAGGTTGGAAAGGAGATCGTGGTCGCCGCCGGCAGCACGGTGATGGTGGCGTACGACTACACGGCCGGGAAGTCGGTTCCGCTGCCCGAGGCGGCGCGCGAGCTCCTGGGGCGCCTTCAGCGCTGAGCCGGGGACGCCTTACAATTGATCGCATGGTCACGATCTACGGCAAGGACAGCTGCCCGTACACCCAGGCAGCCCGCGACGACTACGAAAAGCGGAAGGTGCCGTTCACCTACGTCAACGTCAAGAAAAACGCGGCCGAGCTGACGCGCATGCTCGAATTCAGCAAGGGCCGCCGCGCCGTCCCGGTCATCGTCGAGGACGGACGTGTGACCATCGGCTTCGGCGGCACCTGAGGGGTCTGATCGACCGCCAGGACGGCGGTCTTCACCATGTTCTCCCCCATCCTGCTGCGCGCCCACAATCCCGGACCGATGACCGGATCGGGCAACAACACGTATCTCATCGCCGGCGCCAACGGATTGGCCGCACTCGTCGACGCCGGCGTGGGCGAGCCGCAGCATCTGGCCGACCTCGACGCCGAGCTCCAGGCGCGGCGCGCACGTCTCGATCGCGTCCTCGTCACCCACGGCCACCGCGATCACGCCGGCGGTGCTCCCGCGCTCGCGACCGCACACCCGGGCGCGCGCTTCATCAAGCGTCCGTGGGACAGTGAAGACGCCCAGTTCCCGGTGCCCTGGCAATCCGTGAGCGACGGCGATCTGGTTCCGGCGGGAGACGACCAGCTGACGGTGATTCAGACGCCTGGCCATTCGCCGGATCACCTGGCGTTCTGGCACGAACCAAGCGGCACCATCTTCAGCGGCGATCTCGTCGTGCGCGGCAGCAGCGTGATGATTCACACCAGCCGCGGCGGCAATCTGTCGGAGTACTTGCAATCGCTGCAACGGCTGCTGATGCTGGAGCCCGCCGTGCTGCTGCCGGCGCACGGCCCGCGCGTCGACGATCCACGCGCGCTCCTCACCGGGTATCTCGAGCATCGCCGCATGCGCGAGCAGCAGGTGCTCGACGCCTTGCGCGCCGGCCGGACGAGCGTGCAGGCCATCGCCGAATCCATCTATGATGGGCTCGATCCGGCCCTGCTGCCGGCCGCGCACGAAAACGTCCGCGCCCATCTCGAGAAGCTCGAGGCCCAGGGGGTCGTAAGCCGGCAGGCCGATCGATGGACATGCTGATACTCGCCTGCCGGCCCCGAAGCAACGCTCAACGCTCACGTGTCAACTCTCAGCGCTGAGCCTTGAGACTTGAAACTTGAGACTTGAGGAACACATGGACAACGTCATCGATTTCATCAACGTGAACCGCGACCGCTATCTCGAGGAGCTCAAGGGATTCCTCGCGATTCCGAGTATCAGCGCGCTGCCGCAGCACGCGGGCGACGTCAAACGCTGCGCCGATTGGTGCGTCGAAGAGATGCGCCGCATCGGGCTGCAGAACGTGCGCCTCATCGATACCCCTGGCAATCCGGTCGTCTACGGCGACTGGCTGGGTGCGGAAGGCGCTCCGACGATCCTCTTCTACGGGCATTACGACGTGCAGCCCGTCGATCCACTGGAGCTGTGGGAATCGCCGCCTTTCGAGGCGACCGTCCGCGACGGCGAGATCTACGCGCGCGGATCGGCCGACGACAAGGGTCAGGTGTTCATGCACTTCAAGGCGGTCGAAGCGCACCTGAAACAGAACGGCCGGCTGCCGGTCAACATCAAGTTCATTCTCGAAGGGGAAGAAGAAGTCGGGAGCGTCAACCTCGACGACTTCATCCGCGCCCACAAAGGCGAGCTCGGCGCAGACGTCGTCGTCATCTCCGATTCGGGGATGTTTGCGCGCGGCGTCCCGTCGATTTGTTATGGCCTTCGCGGCCTCGTCTACTTCCAGCTCGACCTTCGAGGGAGCAGCACCGACCTGCATTCGGGATCGTTTGGTGGCGCGGTCGCGAATCCGGCGATGGTACTCGCGCAGGTCCTGGCGCAGATGAAGGACCGCGGCGGTCGGATCAAGATTCCCGGCTTCTACGACGATGTCGTGGCGCTACAGGAGGAGGAGCGAAAGGCGTGGGCGTCGCTGCCGTTCAACGAGAAGCAGTACAAAAAGGACTTCGGCGTTCCCAAGCTGTTCGGGGAGAGCGGCTACACGACGCTCGAGCGCACGTGGGCGCGGCCGACCTTCGAGGTGAACGGACTGCTGTCGGGATTCACCGGAGAAGGCGCGAAGACGGTGCTGCCGGCGATCGCCATGGCGAAGGTGAGCATGCGCCTCGTGCCGAACCAGTCGCCCGACACCATCGCGCGCCTCTTCGAGGAGTACGTGAAGAAGGTGACACCGAAGACCGTCGAGCTCAAGGTGACGCGGATGCACGGCGGCAAGCCCTGGATGACGTCGTACGACAACCCGTTCGTCCAGGCCGCGGCGCGCGCGATTGAAAAGGGGTTCGGGCAGAAGCCGGTGTTGACGCGCGAAGGCGGGTCGATACCGGTGGTGTCGACGTTCCAGGAGGAGCTCGGCCTACCGTCGGTGCTGTTCGGCGTCGGGCTACCGGACGAAAACGCGCACGCGCCGAACGAGAAGCTCGACGTCGGGAACTTTCACGGCGGGATTATTGCGTCGGCGATTCTGTATCAAGAGATCGCCGACGGCAGTCGGGGCTAGGGGCTAGAGGCTAGCTGCGGGCGAATCAGCTAGCCCCCAGCCCCGACGGAGCTCAGAATCCGATAACGAGCCCGACGCGGAAGATCCTCGGGCTCAGGTTCTGCGCCAGCGCGTTGAACGTCGGCGACGTGATGTTGTTGTTCCTGACGAGAGCGGTGTTCGCGTTGAACACGTTGAACGCGTCGAGGATGCCGCGGAACGTCACCGCGTTCACCTTGAACGAGCGCGCCGCCCGCAGGTCGGTGTTCCAGAGGTTGTCGTAGCGCAAGTAGTCGATCGCCGGCGTGATCAGGATCTGGAGCGACGAGTCGCCCCCGAGCGCTGCGGTCGTGCCCTGCCGGAAGAGCGGATACGGATATCCCTGCCGCCCGAACACGTTGCCGCTGACCTCGATCCCGTATGGCGCCTGGTACATCGCGTTGGCGTTGATCTGCCATTTCGCGTTGATGTAGATGCTGCCGGCACCGCTGCCGCCGCTTTGCGGCGCGAATTGACCGCCGTCCTGGAGCGGTTCGCTGAGCGTCGGCGTCGGGTTGCCATTGGTATCGTAAATGGCGGCCGCGCTGCCGAAGTGCTCGCGGGCGTTGTTCCACGAGAACGCCGCACGCGCCATCCACCGGTTCGACAGCCGTTTCACCAGGCTCAGTTCGAGGCCGTGGTAATCGGTCGCATAGTCCGGAATGTTCGTCGTCGCGAAGCCGTTGCCGCCGGCCGTCACTTTCGCGGCGTTCGGGATGAAGGTGGCGACGTTGTAGGCCGTGCCGTCAGGCAGCGTCCCGGAGAAACCCGAGCCTGGCGCGTAGTCGGCGAGCGTGACGCCGACGCGGGGCGTGATCCGGCCGGTGAAATTGCCGAAGAGATCCGTCGTCCGCGTATAGCTGTAGTTCACGTTCACGGCCAGGTTCGCCCTGATCTCGCGCTCCACGCCGGCGACGAAGCTCGAGGTCTTCGGCGCCTTCAGGTTTGGATCGAGCGTGTTTGCTGACGTGACGGCGGTGGGCGCTGCCGGATTGAACCCGCCGGCGGCCGTGATGAACTGCGTCAGGTTGACCTCGCTGGCCTGCGCGAAGTGGTCGCCGTTGGTGTCGACCCAGCGGTAGGTCGCGGAGCCGGCCGTCGAGCTCGGATTCAGGACGCCGATCGTGCCGGTCTCGAGCTGGCCGGCGTAGCGGCTGAAGCTCGCTCGTGCGATCGTCTTCCGCGACTCGTCGAGTGCGTAGGTTACGCCGGCGCGCGGCGAGAAGTTGGTCCAGGTGAACGGAGAGTCATAGCCGGCAAACGAGACGCCCGGCACGGCACTCGGGAACGCCGGATTCGCGGCAATCTCGCTGGCCAGCGCCTTGCCCCACTGCCGGTCGAAGCGGACACCCACATCCACGGTCAACGCTCCGCGCTGAATCGTGTCGCCGGCGTAGAAACTGAGATAGTCGGCGCGGTTGCCGCCGAAGCCCTGGCGGAACACCTGGGCCCGCAGGTCGGTCGGCGAATTCTCGATCGCGAGAATCCCGTTGCCCGGCCACAGGGTGCCGCTGACCGCATCCACCGTCCGGAAGCCGAACCCGTACTTCAGATCGTGGCTGCTGCCCATCGCACTGATGAAGTTGTTGACGTCAACGTTGGCGACCTTCTGCGGGCGCACGTTCAGGCCCTGGCTGACCGAGCCGTACGAGGTGGCGGTCGTGAAATTGCGGCCCGCCTGCTGGGTGAGGCCGCCAACCGGATCGAGGATGAAGCCGTTGTTGAAGAACGCGTACTTCGCCGACACGAACATGTTGGCGTTGATCACACGATCGTCCGCAATCTTCCACAGGCCGTGCAGCGGGTTGTCCGTGTAGGTGTTGTCCTGGTGGAACGTCGCCGTCGGCGCATCGAACAGGATCCCCGAGACGCCGGGGCTGCGGCCTTCCTTGATCTTGAACCCGTCGAAGTAGAGGAAGCTGACCATGTCCTTCTTGGTCGCCTGCCAGTTCAACTTCACGTCGGGATTCTTCAGCTGCGTCCGGTCGACCAGCGCGCCGGCGCGCCGGACGAGCCGCACGTCCTGGATCGAGTACGAGTTGTAGAACCAGGCGTGGTCGCGGAGGATCGGGCCGCCGATGTCGTAGCCATAGTCCGAGATCTGCTTGTTGTGGTCCGAGGTGGCGTGCGTCGTGCCGGTCGCGGCGAGTTCCGCAGGCACGTTGCTCGATTCCATCGACTCGTTGTCGAAGTAGCCGCGGAAGCCGCCGTGGAACTGGTTGGTGCCGCGCTTGACGACGAGGTTGAGGCCCATTCCGCCGGTGGGCTGCTTGATGTCCTGGCCGGCCGTTGAGACCTGAATCTCCTCGAAGTTGTCGTAATTGTAGTAGCTCGGTGACGCGCCGGTCGCGGTCATGTCCGTGATGTTGATGCCGTCCATCGTCCACACCGCGTCCTGGGGCCGCGTGCCTTTCGACGCGAAGTTCGACTGCTGCCCGGTTTCGTTGCCGCCGATGTTCACGCGATCGACGAGCACGCCGGGGACCGAGCGCATCAGCGCGAACGGATCGCGCGACGTCGGGATTCGCGTGAGCTCGTCAGATGTGAAGTTGGTGGACGTGCCGGTGGCCTTGATGTCGATGACCGGCGAGTCGCCGTTGACCGTAATCGTTTCGGCCACTGCCGCAATTTTCAACGCGAGCGGCAGCTCGACGTTGCGGCCGACGGAGACGATGACGTTGTCGCGCACCATGGTCGTGAAACCCTGGAGCGCGGCGGTGATTTTGTAGGGCCCCGGTGCAAGATTGAGAAACCGGTACTCGCCGGTGGCCTCGGTGATGAACGTTTGCGTCGCGTCGACGCCCTGCGCCGTGACGGTGACGCCGGGCAGTACGCCGCCCTGCTCGTCCTTGACAGTTCCGGAAATGGTGCCGCCCTGGATTTGCGCGAACGCGGTTCCGGCGGTCGCGATTGCCATCGCCAGCAGAGCGAGCACAAAGATCACACGCTTCATTCGGATGTTCCTCCTGGAGTTCATTGGACGGATTTCGAGGAGCATCCGATGTGCCACTGTCCGCGAACGATCCGGACACCGTCCGGATTGTTCAGAGTCGGGAATCGTCAGCGGCTTACGCCAGCGTCGCAACGTCCGGTCGCTGCGCGATCACGATTCGTTGAATCGTGGGATCCAACGAACGTCAACCTTGTCTGCGGCGAGACACCGTCCGAAAGCGAGAATCATCGGTGGTACAGTCGTCACCCGTGTCGAAGCTGGAGTGCGGGATCGAAGCCTTGCAGAAGTTTTACGGCACGCTGCCGAGGCCGCCGCGCGATCCATTCACGCTGTTCGTCTGGGAAGTCCTGTCGGTCCATTCAACGCCGCGAAAACGCGATGTGGCGCTCGCGGCGCTGAAGCGTATTCGGGCGCTGACGCCGGACGCGATGTGGCGCGCACCGCAGAAGAAGCTCGAGGAGAGCGTGGCGCTTGCGGGTCCCTATCGCGAAAACCGGCTGACGGCGCTGAGGACTGGTGTCGATCTCTTCCGGCGCTCGCCCGAGCTGCGGAAGATCCTCGCCGGCCCCCTCAGTCCGGCGCGCCGGGCGCTCAAGCCGTTTCCGCAGCTCGGCGAGTCGGGCGCCCATCGGATGCTGTTGTTCGCGGCTGACCACGCGATCCTGCCAGTGGACGCGCGTATCAACCGCGTCGGCCGCCGCCTGGGCTACGGCGAGCCGGCCGGCGATTTCAAGAAACAGGCGCGATCGGTCCAGGCAGCGTTGAGCGCCGAGTTGCCGGATTCAGTGGAGGCGTATCGTCGGGCGTTTCTGTATCTGTCGCATCACGGCGCGGCGACGTGCACGGAGGCCGACCCGCACTGCACAGTCTGTCCGCTGTTAAACGACTGTCCGGAAGGTCAGAGGCGGGTCGGGAGTCGGGGCTAGGGGCTCGGGGCTAGTTGAGACGGGGATCGGGGCTTCCAGCAAGCTGATGACGGCGGTCGGGCTGCGGCTCTGGGACTGGAATAGCAGCCAGCCCCCAGCCCCTAGCCCCGACTCAGTTCAGTGAGGCGACGCGCTTCCGCAGCGCTTTCACGTGCTCCCAGATCTGCTCGTGCTCTTCGCGCTCTTCTTCGTCGAGGCGGACCGCCGACGACAGCTGCAGATACCGTTGAAGATCGCGCAGCGCGCCTGAAAAATCTCTCAAGTGATAGGCGAGCAGGCCGCGATCGCGCAGCTCGTCGATGGCCGATGGGTTGACCGCCACCAGCAGGTCGGTGATGTCGCGGGCCTGCGGGAACGAATGCATGCGCACGTACAGCCGCTTCAGATTGGCGAGCATCCGCGCCAGGATCTGCGGCTTGGTGGCGTGCACGAACAGGCGCGACTCGAACAGCCCGTCGTCGTCTCCCGGCGTCGACTCGTCGCCCGTACCGGTACGCAACAGGTCGCGGCACGCGTCACGGGTGAGCAGCGCGCCGCCCCGGAAGGCGTCGATGATCAAGTCCTCCGAATACGGCTGGCCGCGCCGTGCCGGGCATCGGAGCAGAAAACGTCCAGGAAAATTGATCCCTTCGACGTAGAGGCCAGCGCGCCGCGCCACCTCCAGGTAGACCAGCGCCAGCGTGACCGGGATGCCGGTTCGCCGTTCGAGCACCTGATTCAGAAAGCTGTTGCGCGGATCCTCGTACTGCATCTCGTTGCCGACGAATCGCAGCTCCCCGAACAGGTAATCGTTCAAGGCCATGACCCGGGCGTACCGATCGGGATCCACCTGCTCCGGCACGTCGTCGGGGACGACGACCGCCGACTCGACGCGCCGGCGCGCCTCGTGGCCGAGGGCGTCGAGCTGATCGAGGTACGGACCGGCGTCGAGCTTCGGGTACTCAACCCGCGCAATCATGAGAGCGGCTACGGCGAGGTCGGGGTCCGGGCTGAGAGCGGCGTGGGTGAAGCTGTGGACGAGATGCGGTTGCAACGGCGTCAGGATAACAAAAAAAGGGCGGGGCCGCAGCCCCGCCCTTCGAGAACGTGAGAACTCAGTCTTACCAGTTCACGCGAACACCAACCCTCGCCACGCGCGGCGCGAGAATCTGGCTGATGTCGTTCGCGATCCCGGAGTTCTGCTGACGCTGCAGGGCCAGGATCGTGTTCCCGTTGCCGACGTTGAAGAGGTCGAGCGACGGAATGAACCGCACGGTGCCGATCTTGATCGGACGTTCGACGTGGAAGTCGATGTTCTGGTAGGTCGGCAGCCGGTTGTCGCCGACGCCGTCCAGCAGAATCGTCGCGATGCCGGCGCCGTTCAGACGCGACGGGCTGTTGACGCTCGCCTCGAACGGATAGCCCTGGCGCGCGTTGTAGAACGCCGACACGTTGACTGCCCCTGGCAGCTGGTACAGGCCGCTGATCTTGAACAGGTACTTCGCGTTCACGTAGATGTTGCCCAGACCGCTGCCTGCGCTGGCGTAGTCGTACTGGAAGCCGTTACGCGTCGCCAGGTTCGTCGGGTCCTCGCCAATCGTGTTCGCGACCGCGCCCGCGAAACCGTTGTTCACGATCGTGCTGTTGTACGAGAAGCTCGTGTTCATCAGCCAGCGATGCGACATCCGCTTCCGCGCCGTCAGCTCGAGTCCGTTGAACGTCCGGTTGTAGAGGTCCGATGAAAGAGACGTCCGCTGCTGAATCGTTGGCAGCTGGAACAGCGGCTGGTAGTAGGTCACCGTCGGGCAGCGGGCGTTCTTGGCGGCTGGACAGGTGCTCGCAGCCGGCGTGAACTGGAGTGCTGCGTAGTCCGACGGCTGAAGACCCAGCGTGTCGTCGAACGTGAAGTTCGTATACCGGCGCCAGATGTAGTTGGCACCGGCCGCGAACCCAAGGCCGATCTCGCGATCGAAGCCGACGATGAACTCGTCGGTGCGATCGTTCTTCATGTTGGGATCGACCGAGTTGGTCGACTGCGTGTTCGCCGGGTTGTTCGCATCCCAGTTACCGGCGGCGACGGCCAAGAAGTTCCGGCCACCGTTGCGAATGTCGATTTCGTTCGCCTGGATGGACTTGTCGCCGTTCGCGTCGTTCCACGGATACCGGAGGCTCGTGCGCGACACCGGGTTGACGATGCTCGAGATGCCGCCGGTGCCGACTTGACCCCAGTACATCGCCCAGTTCGCCTTGGCGATCGTCTTGCCATCGCCTTTCACGTCGTAGGTCAGTCCGACACGCGGCGAGATGTTGTTGAACTTGACGCCCGGATCGACCCCCGGGAAGTTGATCGCCGGCAGAATCGCCGGCGCGAGCGGGTTGGCTCCGACGTTGGCAGCCAGCGCCTGATCGTGGTTGAAGTCGTAACGAATCCCCAGGTTGGCGTTGAACCGGCCCCGCGTGAATGAGTCTTGCGCGTACGCCGAGATGTTCTTCAGGTCGTAGATGCTCAGGCCGTCGCGCGCGATCTGCGCCTGGCACCACGCCGTCGGGGTATTCGGGTTGGCCAGCGACAACGCCAGACAGTCGTTTGACACTGCCGTCGGGAAACGGGCCGCCGCGTAACCCGCTGTATGCGTCGAGTTGTAGCTGTAGGCGTCCTTCCAGTAGCCGCCGATCTTGAACGAGTGATCGCCGCCCATCCTGCCGGGCAGGAAGTAGCTGACGTTCACGTTCACGCTGTTGACCGGCCGGATGTTCACAGACTGCGAACCGTCCGGCGTCGACCGGCCGTTGATGCTGCCGGCGATGAGGAACGTCGGCTGCACGTCGCGCAGTGAATCCTCGTGGTAGTCGAGGATGAAGTTATTGCCGACGTGCGCGTACTGCACGTCGAGCAGCAGGCGGTCGCTCACGACCCACTGATCGCCGAACTTGTAGGTCGGGCTCGGACCGGTCGTCCAGCCCCACTGCCCGTACAGGCTCGATACCGCCGCCTGGCGGACGGTCGATTCGGGCGGCGTCGTGTCGCTGGCGTTGCGGGCGTTGCGGACCTTCTTCGAGAACAGGTTGTAGAGGCTCAGCTTGTTGCCCTTGAACAGCTGAATCTCGCCCTTCAGGTTCGTCGTCTGCAGCTCCGTGAGGTCGGTGTTCAAGCACGCGTTGACATCCTCGATCGACGAATTGAGCGGAGCGGCCTTGATCGCCTGGCAGGTTGCGGTCGGCAGGTAGAAGCCGACGACGCCGGTCCCGACGGTCTGCTTGCCGATGGCGCCCCAGACCCACGCCCTGCCCTTCTTGATCGGGCCGCCCATCTCGATGCCGTAGTCTTTGATGTTCTGGATCGGGCTGCCACCCGCGGCGTTCTGCTGCCGTTGCGCGTCGGTGATGTTCTGCGATTCCAGCTTCTCGTCGGTGACGTAGTAGCGTGACGAACCCTTGAAACGGTCGGTCCCGCTCTTCGTGACCAGGTTGATGCCGACGCCGCCGGTCTGCTGCGTCACGTCGACGCCGCCGGTGTTGATCGTCATCTCCTCGAACGCGTCGAAGTCGTAATAGGTGGGCGACGCGCCGGTCGCGGCCATGTCGGTGATATCGATGCCGTCAACCGCCCACTTGTTGTTGAACGGGTTGCCGCCGCGCGAGACGTAGTTGGACTGCTGCCCCGACATGTTGCCGCCGACGTTCTCGCGGTCCATGGCGATACCGGCAGTCTGCTGGAGGATCACCCACGGGTCGCGCGCAGACGGAATGCTCTGCAGCAGCTCGTTGGTAAAGGTCTGTTTCGTGCCGGTGTTCCTGGTGTCGACGATGGGGCTTTGGCCGGTGACGGTGATCGTTTCCTGCACCGTCGAAACGCCCAGCTGCGCATTCACGGCGGCGCTGAAGCCAACCGTGACGAAGATGTCCTCGTTGACCACGGTCTTGAAGCCTGCGAGTTCGAACTTCACGGTATAGGTGCCGATCGACAGACGCGGGAACTGGTAGGTCCCCGTCTCGCTGGTGACGGCGGTGAGCGGCTGCAGGAGCACGGGGCCAGAGAGGGTCACCGTGACACCTGGCAGGACGGCGCCGGACGAGTCCGTTACCTTGCCGAAGATTTCACCGGTCTGCTGCTGCGCGCTCGCCAGCGAGCTCGTGGCGAACAGCGCCGCGAGTGCCAGGACGATTGCCCGAAGTCTCATTCTTCCTCCTCAAACGTGGATAAACAGATCCCGAAGCCGCACGGTGTATGAAATCGATCGCTGTTCGGGACAGACCAGTATCACCAGGGGTTGTAAGGGGTGTAAAGCTGAAAGGCCGTAAAAATGGCCGGATCTGCCCTAATATCCAAGTGTTTGGATTGTGAAAGGATGTGTTCGCTCAAACGGAACAGATTGACCGGAGCGATCCAATTTCCAGGCTGTCCAGCCCATCGACCACGAGATCGGCGGACAGGGCGTGGCGGTCGTAGGTATGCGTGACGGCAACCGTCCTTAGCCCGGCCGAACGGGCGGATTCGAGTCCCCAGTGGGAATCTTCGATGGCCACGCACTCTCCTGGAGAGAGCTGACCGCCGCAGGCGGCGCCGAGCCTTGCAACCGCGTGCAGATAGGGATCCGGCGCTGGCTTGTTGTTCGGCGCGTCTTCCGCCGCCACCACCGCGACGAAAAACTGCGCCAGATTCTCGCGTTCCAGCACCCGCCGTATCTCGACGCCAATCGCCCCCGATGCAATCGCGAGCGGCACGTCCGCCGCCAGCCGCCTCACGGCCGCGGCGGCACCCGGAAACAAGATCGAGACGTCTCGCTCGAGTGCCTCGATCCGGACCGCTTTCTGTTTCGCCAGATCGTTGATGCGACGCTCGTCAATCCCGAGCGCCCGGAACACGCCGACATCGTCGAAGCCGAGATACCGGTCGTAGTAGTCGCGCTCCGAGAGCGTCACGCCTTCGGCCGCGAGCACGTCGCGAAACGCCTGAAAGTGCAGCGGCTCGCTGTTGGCGATGACGCCGTCGAAGTCGAACACTATCGCTCGTAACAAGTCTCAAGTCTCAAGTTTCAAGTCTCAAGTCAGGCGTCAAGTCTCACTGAGACTTGACACTCGAGAGTTGAGACTTGTGCATGCGTTCACCGGCGTGGATCGGAATCTTCAGGCGATTCTCTCGCGGCGGCAGCGGACACTCGTAGGTCGGGTTGTAGAAGCAGTACGGAAAGTAGGCGCGGTTGAAATCGAGCTCGTAGAGGCCGGTGGCGTTCCGGTTGATGTCGAGGAACCGTCCCGCGGCGTAGGTTTCGGCGCCGCTCGTCAGGTCGCTGAACGCGACGAAGAGACTCGAGGTTTCTCCGAGCTCGATGAACGCCAGCAGCGACAGCGGTTGACCCTTCAGCATGAAGTGCAGCGTGCCGACACGACGCATCTTCCGGTTCGTGCCCGTCGACGTTGGCATCTCGATGATCGTCGGATCGTCGATCCGTTTGAGCTCCGCTGGCACGTTGAACTCGGGATCGACGGGGTAGTACGCCAGCGGCAGGAACTCGCCGTGCTTCGCCTTCGGGATCGGATCGTCGCCGGCCATGAAGGCCTCGTCCTTCGCGGCACGGTCCGCAGCGATCCTGGTCGCGTAGTCCCGATCGTCCGGCGGTTTCGGGGCGCTGCAGGAGATCGCGAGCAGTGCCAAGATCGGAAGGCCACGAAGGCACGAAGCCACGAAGAGAGATCCTGGGGTTCTTCTCGCGGTCACGCCGCGAAAGCACCAGATCAGGAGAAGAAATTCTTTCCTTCGTGTTTTCGTGTCTTCGTGGCGATCCATTCGCCGCGCCCTACGCGAACGGGTACGCACCGCGCGCCACCGTTTCGTCCGCAAGCCGTCGCCGCATGACGACCGTGTTGACCGGCGTCACTTTCAAGAGGCGACGCAGCGCGGCGAGCATCGTGCGCAGCGTGTCGCCTTCGGCCATCGCCGCGAGTGCCTGGCGCGCGGAGGCGTCGACCCGCAGGGCCGCGTCGTTGACGAACGTCCGCGCCGCGTCGACGTGGAGCGCCGCTTTGGCATGGCGGCTGTCGGAGGCGGCGCGCGCACGCAGCGCCGCGCTTTCGGCGCTGAACACGTCGATCGCGATGTCCGCCAGGTGCATCAGCACTTCCTGTTCGTCGGTGAGCTTCTCGCCGTAGGTCTGCACGGCGACGCCGAAGACCATCAAGGCGGTCTTCTTGAACGCGTCCACCGCGCGAAGTTCCTCGCCGAGCACCGCGTCGTCCGCCGCCGGCATCGCCGCCGGACCCATGAGCTCGTCCTGCAGCGCCTTCGCCGCGGGGATGAGCGGCAAGTCGCCTTTCACCGCGCGGCGGATCAGCATGCCGGGAATCAGCAGGCGGTTGATCTCGTTGGTGCCTTCGAAGATGCGGTTGACGCGCGCGTCGCGGAAGTGGCGCTCCGCCGGGTAATCGCGCACGTAGCCGTTGCCGCCGTGAATCTGGATGTTTTCGTCGAGGACGTAGTTCAGCGCTTCGCTGCCGGCCACTTTGGCGATCGACGCTTCGACGGCGTACTCCTCGAACGCAGCCAGCGCCGGCCCGCCGTCCGTCGCTTCGTGCGGCGTGGCGTCGATGCGCGCGTCCACCAGCCCGGCAGTCCGGTAGAGCAGGCTTTCGATCGCGTAGGTGCGGACGACCATCTCGCCGATCTTGTGCTTGATCGCGCCGAAACTGGCGATCGGCTGTCCGAACTGCCGCCGCGACGCCGCGTATTTCGCGCTCTCGGCGATCGCACCGTACGCACCGCCGCCGCACATGGCGCCCAGCTTGAAACGCGCGAAGTTGAGCACGTTGAACGCGACCTTGTGTCCCTTGCCGACCTCGCCGAGGACATTTTCGGCCGGCACCTTCACGTCCTGGAAAATCAGCGCGGTCGTCGACGAGCCGTGGAGGCCCATCTTGTGCTCTTCCTTGCCGCTCTTCACGCCGAACGCGCGCTCCACGAGGAAGGCGGTGAACTGCTCGGCCCTCGACTCCGCTCGGGCCGACCCTGAGCCTGCCGAAGGGTCGCCGTCCACCTTCGCGAAGACGACGAACAGATCGGCGAAGCCGCCGTTGGTGATCCACATTTTTTCGCCGTTCAGCAGAAAGCTGCCGTCGGCTTGCCGTGTCGCGCGGGTGCGCGCACCGAGCGCATCAGAGCCCGATCCGGTTTCGCTGAGGCCGTACGCGCCGATCAACTGTCCGGCGAGCAGCTTCGGTAGATATTTCTGCTTCTGCGCCTCGCTGCCGAAGAGCACCAACGGAACGACCGTCAGGTTGGCGTGGGCGCCGAACGTCGCCCCGAACGATGCGGACGCCGCCATCTTCTCGCTGACGACGAGCGAGCTGACCTTGTCGAGACCGACGCCGCCGTAGGCTTCAGGCACGTCGACGCCGAACAGGCCGAGGTCGCCGCCGCGCTGCACCAGCCGTCGCGCGAGCTCCCAGTCCTTCTGTTCCAGCTTGTCGAGGACCGGCAGGATTTCGTTCTGCACGAACTCCTGCGCCGTCCGTCCGATCAGCCGATGTTCGTCGGTGAGCTTCTCGGGCGTGAAGAGACTGTCACTGGATGACGGCTGCAGGAGCCATTCGCCGCCGCGAAGCATGGAGGGAGCTGTCGGAACTGCCGCTGTAGACATACGTCACATTCTCTCAAAAATGCCGGCGGCCCCCATGCCGCCGCCCACACACATGGTCACCATGCCGTATCGCGCCTTCCGCCGTTTCATCTCGTAGAGGAGCGTCGTCGTCAGCTTCGCGCCGGTGCACCCGAGCGGGTGCCCGAGCGCGATGGCGCCGCCGTTGACGTTGAGCCGATCGGGATCGATCGGCAGCTCTTTCAAGCAGGCGAGCACCTGGGCGGCGAACGCCTCGTTCAGTTCGACGAGGTCGATCTGATCGAGCGTCAGTCCGGCGAGCTTCAGCGCTTTCTTGATTGCCGGCACCGGGCCGACGCCGAAGCGCTCGGGCTCGACGCCGGCGGTCGCAAAGGCCACGAACCGCGCCAGCGGCGTCAATCCCGCGGCGCGCGCCCGGTCCGCCGACGTCACGATGACGGCCGCGGCGCCGTCGCTGGTCTGCGAGGAGTTGCCGGCGGTCACGGTTCCGGCGGCGTGAAACGCGGGGCGCAGCTTTGCGAGCGCCTCGGCGGAGGTGTCGCGTCGAGGTCCTTCGTCAGCGGCGAACGTCACGGTGGAGACTGCGGGGCCGCCGTTCACCAACCGCGCCGTGACCGGAACGATCTCCTCGGCGAAGCGGCCCGCGTCGATCGCGGCAATCGCGCGCTGATGGCTGCGGAGCGCGAAGGCGTCCTGTTCCTCCCGCGAGATCCCTGACTCGCGCGCGTGGTTCTCGGCGACCAGGCCGGTGTTCAGGTACACGTCGGGATATGTCGCGATCAACGTTGGATTGGGAGCGATCTTGTGACCACCCATCGGCACCAGGCTCATCGACTCCGTGCCGCCTGCCACAACGGCCGAGGCGAAGCCGCACATGACCCGCTCCGCACCGTAGGCAATCGCCTGAAGCCCTGACGAACAGAAGCGATTGACCGTCACCGCCGAGGCCTGGACAGGGATGCCCGCCCGCAGACTCGCGATCCGCGCGACGTTCATCCCCTGCTCGGCCTCCGGCATCGCGCATCCCAGAATCACGTCGTCGATCTCGGCCGGCTCGATTCCCGGAGCGCGACGCAACGCTTCGCCAATCGCCGTGGCCGCAAGTTCGTCGGGCCGCGTCCCGCGCAGCGTTCCGTTCGGCGCCTTGCCGGCGGCGGTGCGAACGGCGGAGACGATGACAGCTTCTTTCATGGCTACGAATTCCAATCTCCCAGCAGATCCTCGATCGCGCCCGCGACCTGGCTGACCTTGCCGTCGAAGAGGTGATCCGCCGTATCGATGACCACCAGCTCTTTCGGCTCGGCCGCGCGCGCGTAGAACGCGCGCATCTCCTTCAGCGGGCAGATCTCGTCGAACTCGCCGTGGATGAAGAACTTCGGTTTCGTGCTGTGCTCGACCGCGCCGAAGTCGTATCGCGAAATCGGCAGCGCGATGCCGATGAGCGTCGACACGCGCGGATCCTCGGCGCCGACGGTCATCGCCACCCACGACCCGAACGACATGCCGGCCGCCCAGAGTGGAACGTCCGGATACTTTTCGCGCATCGCGGTCAGCGCCGATCGAAAGTCGTCCGTCTCGCCCGGCCCGTTCGTGAACTGTCCCGGGCTTGCGCCGGCGCCACGAAAGTTGAATCGGAGCACCGCACATCCAATCCGGCTCAGCGCCTTGGCCGCCTGGTAGACGGTCTTCGTGTGCATCGTCCCGCCTTGCCCGGTGTGTGGGTGCGCGAAGACGACCGCGGCACGCACGCCACGTTCGTGTCCGCTGCTGACGATCCCGTCGGGCCCGACACTGCCGGCCGGAGACGGTTCATCGAGCAGCGCTTCGAGACGTCCGGCGGGTCCAGAAAGCTCGAACGGCGGCATCACGCCACCTGGTCCGGCTTGTCGACAGGCTCAAGGCCGCCCTGAGCATCGATGGGCGGCTGACGCCGGGCATTACGTACGAAGTCGTGGACGAGCGCGGCAAAGGCGTCCGGCCGCGTCATCGTGCCGAGATGACCCGTGCGCTCGAGGACGGCGCTGCGCGCTCCCGCGATCAACCGGATGTAGTCGGACGGCGTCCCGGACACGACGTGATCCATGTGAGGCTCGCCGGTCACGACCAGCGTCGGCGCCGTCACGCGGTTGCAATCGGCCTTCGCAGAGACAGGGTCGAGCATCCGCGCGCGGGCGGCCATCTCCTTCAACTGAGGCGGCGCGGCCATCAGCGTGCGCACCGCCTCCCGCCTGAAGGCCCACCGCGCCCGCCGGTCGGGGAGCGCGGACAACAACTCGGCACGAAGCCGCCACGGCGCCTCGGCCAGGAACAGGGGCCCAAACACCCTCGGCCAGCGTGTGTACGTCAGGTGACGAGGTCTCAGGTGGAATTCCGGCCCCGGCGTCGACACCAGGACGAGCGCTGATGTTCGAGCTCTCGCCGTTGCCGCAAACCTGAGGGCCACTCGGCCGCCGAACGACACACCGCAAACGATCGCGCGATCGATCTTCCGCTCGTCGAGCGCGCGCGCGACTTGATCGGCGTACTCGTCGATCGAGTTGCCGCGCAGCGAAAACGTCACGACGCGAAAGTGGACCGACAAAGCATCGACGGTGCGGCGCATCCATTCCCAGCGGCCTTGAACGCCCGGCACGAGTACCAACGGTTCCATGATCAATTCCGCAACGGCTTGCCGGTTTTCAGCGTGTGCTGAATCCGCTCGAGGGTCTTTCGTTCGCCGCACAGCTTCAGAAACGCCTCCCGCTCCAGATC
>Ga0193697_1000282_pt1 | contig 19819 bp, 12 predicted proteins | sample L3m2metaG_FD_145073 | JGI IMG/M metagenome (GOLD analysis project Ga0193697, IMG submission 145073) | Soil microbial communities from a riparian zone of the East river system, Colorado, United States - L3m2 | ecosystem: Environmental > Terrestrial > Soil > Riparian zone | place: USA: East River... | reverse complement strand
ATCGTGTCGGAGCCATCGAATCCATGGCTGGCGGGCGTCGCGACTCTCTACACGCCCGAGTTCTTCCGCATCGCACGCTCGCGGCTCTCGGACGACGGTGTCTTCTGCCAGTGGCTCCAGCTCTACCAGCTGCCCTTGCCGATCGTGGCGGGGATCGTGCGCAACGTGCGCGAGGTCTTCCCGTACGTGCACGTCTGGTTCGGCGAGTCGCACGACCTGCTCGTGCTCGCGTCTCCCAAACCCCTTACCTATCCCGACACCTGGATCGCTCGCCTCGTCGGCCCGGGCGGCGCGTTGGGCGACGTCGGACGAGAGTGGCTGAACGTCGACCAGGTGCACGACTACATGGGCCGCCTGCTGCTCGCCGACTCAGGCGTGAGTCTGCTCATCGAGCGCGCGCGGTTCAAACACACCGACGACCGACCCCGCCTCGAGTTCGTCGCGGCGCGCAGTTTCCTTGCCGAGGACGTTCCCGGCGTCTTCGACTCGCTGATGACGCTCGGGGCGGTCCGGGTCGGCGCGGCGTCAGCGTTCTTGTTGGTGCGCACCCTCACGAACCGCCGCTCCGACCCCGCGATGCTCCGCTATCTGGACGCGGTCCGAAAGGCCCAACCGAACGAAATGGATTGGGTGGTGCGGAGCGCGGCCGTTCGCCTCGGCATGGGTGACACCACCCGCGCCGATTCGTTGCTCGAGCGCGCCCTCGCGCGCGGCCCGCGAGGAGATGCGCTGCTCCTGCGCGGCGTGATCGCGACCGCCCGCAACACCCGCGAGGCGCGGCGCTTCCTGGCTGGAGCCCTTACCGCGGGCGGCGACACCGCACAGGCACGGGCGGCGTTGGCCTTGGTCGCCGCGCGCGACTCGCAATGGGTGGACGCGGCGGCGAACGCCCGGGCGTCGCTCGCGGCTGCGCGCGGCACGTTCCGGCACCCGTTCCCCGCGCAATTCCTCGCCGAAGCGCTTTCCCGACTCGCGTTCGATGGACCGCCCGCCACGGCCGACAGCGTGCTCGAATACGCGGTCGCGCGCCGCCCGGCGGCGGCGCGATACCGGGAGCTACGTGGCGTCTCGGCGTTGCGGGCGGGTCACTGCGATGCAGCGGCGACGGTGTTCGTGGAGCTGGTAGAGTTCGGGATCGAGCGGGACAACGCCCCGGCCTTGGTGCGCGAGTGCTGGAGGACGGTGGGGGGCGCGGGCCCCTAGTTAGGCGCGGGGACCGTCACGCATGATGTCATCGATTTCGCCGGCGGCCGCGATCGCGTGATCGACGTCGCGCGACAGCGCCCGGGCCTGCTGCGTCGCGTGCGTGAGGTCGCTCAGCACCGCCGCCACGCCGGCGGACCGGAGCCGCAGCAGGTCGAACCGCACGTTCTGCATCGCCATCACGCACGACTCGATTTGCTCTTCAACGCGCCGGCGCCGGGTCAAGAGGTCGCCCAGCGCCTGCTTCTGGCGCTCGAGGAGGCTCAGCTGCCGCTCGCGCTCGGTACCCTCTTCGTGGTGCCGCACCGCTTCGATTCGGTCGTCGAGCCGCGCCAGGGCACCCTCGTCCACATCCGCGCTCATGCCGTGCAGCATGCGCGCCAGATCTTCGGCGCGTTTGAGCAGAGCGTCGACCGTCGCGGTCACGTCAGGCAGCAACTTGCGCTCCGACGCCGGGACGCGCTCCATGATCTTCATGATCGCTTCCCGGTCGTTTCGCGCTTGCCGCACCGTCTCCAACTGGTGGCCAAATTCTTCGGTGGTGGCCGGGGCATTGGCGTTGCGGCGCGCGAGTCCGAGTCGCGCTTCGGCCCCATCGAGCGCCGCGGGCCGGTGTAGCACGTCCCGCCACGAGTAGCCCGATTGCCACAGCTTCATGTACCGAGGCAGGATGCCGAAGGCCGCCCACGGCAACGCCACCCATTGAGCGAAGTTGATGCCGCCACCCGTGATCAAGTCGATCACCAGCATACCGCCGCAGATCCCGACCCACGTGACCACGCGGTCCCGAAACTCGGCGACCATCTTGGGCTCGCCGCTCGCCGTGAGCTGGGTCTTGGCTTCCTTGAGGGCGGCGCGACCGCTGCGACGGCGTGCCATCGGTGAATCAGGTCGGCCGCGACCCTGCAGCTGTGCCGGGGGTCCCGCAGCCTCGGCGCCCGTCGAGAACCGGGTGCTCCGGCCCGTCCGGCGAGGACGATAGGGCGGGGCACTGCGCGACTCGAGCGCGCGGCGCAGCGCGTCGGCGGTGGGCCAGCGGGCTTCCGGCTCCTTTTCGAGGGAGCGCATCACGCACGAGGCCAGGTCGTCCGGGCACGTCGGCGCCTTGTCTTTCAGGTAGGGCGCCTGCTCCGTGATCTGCTTCAGCAAGAGCCCCGGCACCGTCGGTGCCGAGAAGGGCAACTCACCGGTCAGCATCTGGAAGCCGACAACGCCGAGGCTGTAGATGTCCGAGCGCCCGTCGATCTCGCGGTCCCCGGCCGCCTGCTCGGGGCTCATGTAATGCGGCGTCCCGATCGCGACGCCGGTCGCGGTGAGCGTGCCGGGCCCGGTGGACGAGGTCAGCGCCTTGGCGATCCCGAAGTCCGTGAGGACGGTGCGTCCGCGGCTGCCTTCGAGCAGGATGTTGTCCGGCTTCACATCGCGGTGGACGATGCCGAGCGCGTGCCCGGCGCCCAAAGCATCGGCCGTCTCCATCAGGATGCGGCGGGCCTCCTCGGGCGGGATCCGTCCCCGCCGCTTGAGCCTCGCGCCGAGCGACTCGCCGTCCACGTAGGCCATCACAAAGTAGACGAGCCCTTCCGGCCCTTCGCCGACGCTGTGGATCGGGACGATGTGCGGGTGGGACAGGCGCGCGGCGGTCTCCGCTTCGCGCAGGAACCGGATGCGGATCTCCTCGCGGAACGCCAGCTCGGGGGGCAGCACCTTCACCGCCACTTTGCGCTTGAGGCGTTCGTCCCGCGCGTGATAAACGACGCCCATGCCGCCCCGCCCAATCTCTCCCTCGAGGGTAAACGAGGTGCCGAGCGCCTGGGACAGACGCTTCGCCAGCAGGTCGCTCATGCGGAGTCGGCAGGCATCGCGGCTAAAGATTTAGCCGCATCGGAGCGGCCTTGCAACCCATTCAGCGACCATTTGTTAGGCCGAGTTGGCAGATGCCGCCGCTTTGGCGGCGTTTTATGGAACGTCGCTGCCGCCGGCGACGTTGTCGGGTGGCACGGTCGGTGCTCTCCCCGCACCACGATCCGCCGTGTGCCTTCATCAAGAATGGAGTCCTCATGTCTGAACGCATGACCCTACCGGTCCTGCCGCTACGCGATGCGGTCCTCTTTCCGGGCGTCAGTACGCCGATCGGTGCTGGGCGTCCCGCCACCCTGCGGGCGATCGAAGCCGCGCTGAAAACCGAGCAGCGCCTCATCTTCGCGGTAGCACAGAAAGACAACCTCGAGCAGGTCACGCCGGGCCTCCTTTATACCACGGGCACGATCGCGCGGATCGGCCAGGTACAGCGGGGGCTCTCTGGAGTCCAACTGATCCTGCACGGTGAGACCCGCGGCACCGCGATCCACTATACCGAAAACAACGGGCATCTCGAGGCCGTCGTCCGCGAGTTGTCAGACTTGCCGCCCCTGAACCCCGACGATGCGGCCTTCATCGCCCTGCACCGCGAGGCGCGCCAGCGCGCGGCCGAGCTGGGCGAGAAGTCCGGCCTGCCCGAGGACGTGGTCAAGCAGGTCCTCGAGGGCGTCTCCGAACCGGGGAGACTGGCGGACCTCGTGGCTGGCTACCTCGACATCAAACCCCTCGAACGCCAGCAGCTCCTCGAAATGCTGTCGGTCGAAGACCGTTTGCGTCGGGTCCTCGTGCACGTTCAGCGACAGATCGCAGTCGCGGACGCGCAGGACGACATCAAGTCGCAGGTCCAGGAGGAGCTGGGCGAGCGCCAGCGCGAAATGCTGCTGCGCGAGCAGATGAAGGCGATTCAAAAGGAACTGGGTGAGGGCGACGACGGCACCGAAGTGGAGGAGCTGCAGAAGCGGCTCGCCGCGCTGGAGCTTCCGGAGGCCGCCCGCAAGGAAGTCAATCGCGAGCTGAGCCGCCTGGAGCGGGCCGGCCGCGAGTCGATGGAAGCCCAGGTCATCCGCACCTACCTTGAGACCGTCGCCGAGCTGCCTTGGGGCAAGCGGTCGGAGGAGTCGCTCGATCTCAAGCGGGCCGCGGAGATCCTCGAAGAGGATCACTACGGCCTGAAGGACGTGAAGGACCAGGTCCTCGAGTTCCTGGCGGTGCGGCAGCTGCGGCAGCGTCAGCCGGTGGCCGATGCGCCCGGCAACGACGACGATAAGCAAGCCAAGGGGCCGATTCTCCTGTTCGTGGGCCCCCCGGGCGTTGGGAAGACGTCGATCGCGAAGTCCATCGCCCGCGCCATGGGACGGCAATACGTGCGCATCTCACTGGGTGGTGCGCGCGACGAAGCCGACATCCGCGGGCATCGCCGTACCTACGTAGGCGCGATGCCAGGTCGCATCATTCAGGGCATGAAGCAGGCGGGGACCAAGAACCCCGTCTTCTTGCTCGACGAAGTGGACAAGCTGGGGATCTCCTTCCAGGGCGATCCCGCGGCCGCGCTTCTCGAAGTGCTCGACCCGGCGCAGAACGACTCGTTCACCGATCACTACCTCGGTGTGCCCTTCGATCTCTCCGAGGTGCTGTTCGTGGCGACGGCGAACTTCCTGCAGAACATTCCGGGACCGCTGCTCGACCGGCTCGAGACCGTCAACTTCGCGGGCTACACCGAGCGCGAGAAGCTCGAAATCGCGAAGCGCTATCTCGTGCCGCGTCAGGTGCGCGAGAATGGTCTCGCCGCGGAGCAGTTGACGGTGAGCGACGAGGCGCTGAACGAGGTGATCTCGAGCTACACGCGCGAAGCTGGCGTCCGCCAGCTCGAGCGGGAGATCGGCAAGCTCGGCCGCAAAGTGGCCCGCAAGATCGCCGGTGGTGAGGCGGAGCGCGTCACCGTATTGCCCGCGGAGATTCCCGAGCTCATCGGGCGGCCCCGCGTCCACCCCGAGCGCAAGGCCCGCGAGGACCAGGCGGGCGTGGCGACGGGGATGTACTACACGCCCGTCGGCGGCGACATCATGTTCGTCGAGGCGAGCGTGATGCGCGGCAAGGGTGAGTTGCTCCTCACCGGGCAACTGGGCGACGTGATGAAGGAATCGGCCCGTGCGGCGCTCACGTATGCCAAGTCGCACGCCGACTTGCTCGGGATCGACGAGGAGACTCTGACGGGCACGGACGTGCACATCCACGTGCCCGCGGGAGCGATTCCCAAGGACGGACCCTCGGCCGGCATCACGATGGCCACCGCTCTCGTGTCGGCGCTGTCTCGCCGGCCGGCGCGGCACGACATCGCGATGACGGGAGAAATCACGTTGCGCGGCCGGGTACTGCCCATCGGCGGCGTGAAAGAAAAGGTGCTCGGCGCCGTTCGGGCGGGCATCAAGACCATCATTCTGCCGAAGGAGAATGCGGCGGACCTCGAGGATCTCCCCGAGGACGTCCGCAAGACGCTCGACGTGCACCTGGTCGAGGAGCTCGGCGACGTGCTGACGCTGGCGCTCCGCGGCGCACGGTTTGAGGCAGGCCACCTCGTGTTCGAAGGGGATGCTCCCATCGAGCCGAGGATGGTGTCGAAGAACTAGCGGGCGGCCACTCCGGCGACCACCAGGTCTACCGCGGCTTCCTTCCACCGCTCCCTCAGCGCCGGCTCATCGGCGCCGAGGGGGCGGGCGCTCGCGGCGATCGCGGACTCCATTCCCAAATAGCCAACCATCAGGACGAGGGCCTGCGCGGCGGCGAGGTGCGGGTCCAGGTCGTCGCGTACTTGCCCCAGACCCTGGCCTTCCGCGAGTACGACGACCAAACGCTTGATCGCCGGCGCGAAGGCTGCCCCTGCGGGATAGCGCGCCAGGAAATCGAAGAGAGCTTCGAGGGCCAGGCGCAGGCGGTCGAGTGGCCGGCCCCGGGGTAGCGCCGCGAGGGCGCCCTCGAGTTCGCTCGCCGCCTGGGACAGCACCGCTTGAAAGAGCCCGCGCTTCGAGTGGTAGTAGTAGAACAGCAGCTGCTTGTTGACACCGGCCCTGCGCGCGATGTGCTCGACCCGGGCACCGTCGAACCCGCGCTGGGCGTACTCTTCTCTCGCCGCCTCGATAATACGTAACGCTCTCTTGTTACTCAACTTAGATTGCATGTGGCATATTCCTCAACCAACTGGTTGAGGAAATCTAAGGCCCTTCGTCCGGCGCCGCCACTGGCCGGCCGCTGGACTTCGGCGCCGCCGGCCAGGCGACCCCCAGGTCATTCCAGTTCAGGATCGCGTTAAACGCCAGCGCGAAGCTGCCCTGCGTCTCCCAACGCCAGAACGGCCGGATGGCAAACAGGACGACGTGACCCTGGCCAACCGGGGCGTCGAGCACCGCCGGCCGACCCGCCAACTCCTCGCCGGCAACCAGGAGCCCCGAGAGGCGCAGGGAGTCTCGCTTCTGGTGGAAGGCCATCACCACGCGCGGGCGCGCCCGCGCCTGCTCACGGGTCAGGTCCGGGTCCTGATCCTCCGGTACGTCGGTGCTCGTGTCCACCTGGAGGAGGGGCGACTGGTTGAAATAGACCGCGAGCGTATCGGGGTACCCGTAGGCGATCGGGCTCTTCGAGTCCTTCATGACGGCCCGATAGATCCCGCCCGACGCCCGCAGTTGGCGCGCGGGCGTGATGTCGACGCCGCGCGTGACGCCATAATCCGTGAACACCGCAGCGGTGCCCCCTTCAGTAATCAGGACGCCTCCCGCCGACACCCAATCGCGCAACGCGCTCATGCCTTCAAGCCCGATCCCGGGCCGCACGTCGTCGGTCGAGTCGACACCGCCGAGGTTCGGCGTCTCCGGTGTCCGCTGCCACGGCACCTTGGGCCCCGTCATCGGGAGCCCGTTCACGATCGACTGTGAGTTGTTCGACACGTACGGGAACACGATCACGTCGTAGCGCTTGAGCAGCTCCCGGTCCTTGAGCTGCTGAACGCTGAAGTAGTCGTAGCGAATGCCGAGGGCGTCGAACGCGTAACGCACCCAGCCCTCGTTCTGCGTGTTGAGCCAGGAGTGTACCAGTGCGAGCCTCGGGAGGTCGAGCTCGTGACGCGTCACCTGCGGGACAGCGCGGACACCGGTGAGCGTCAAGCCGAGTGACTCGGCGGCCTGCCGGATTCGCGCGGATGCAGTTCCGTCGACAATCGTCGTGCCACGTCCGAACGAGCGTCGATCCACGGTAAACGAGTCCTCGCTGGCCCACATGCGGACGTCGCGCAGAGCCAGCCGGAATTGGATCAGACCGGATTCGGTCGTGGGCGCAATGAGGTACGCTCCCGCACCCCCGACACCTAACACCTGTCCCCGCACACGAACGTCGGCTGTGATCGGAGTCAGCGGCTGACGCAACACCGTGGTGTCCGCGATCGCGTGCAGCGCGACGTTGCGCACGAGTTGCAGAGTCCATCCTGTGTCGTCGTACGGGCGTGGATCGTCGGCACCGTAATCCTGACGACTGAAGTAGCTCTTCACGAGCGGACCATACGGCTGGTCGAGTCGCACGATGTAATCACCGGCCACGACGTCGACGCCACCCGCCTTGAACGCGCGGTCGGCGCGCCGCACCTCGAGTCCGTGGAAGCGAAGCATGTTGACGAGGTTCGCCGCCTCGACGGGGCGCGCCTGGTTCGCCGGAATGTGATACGCGTTGGGACCGTCTTTGGCGCGGCCACGCTCCACGGCGCGGACGCCCTTGCGGTAGAACTGGTCGAGATAGCGGTGGCCGTTCCGCGCCATGTAATTCAGCGCGATCAGGATTCCCGACTGCTGATAGTTGATGTTGTTGCGGATGCACCAGCGCACGCCGTTGAGCGGCGGGTTGGGGCGGAACCACTCTACCGACGTCTGTCGCTCGGGAAGCCGCACCGTGTGACAGTCGGCCCCCCGCGACGTGTACGTCTCGTAGAAGCGGCCGATCGAGTTGTGGCCGTTCGCCACCCAGAACATGTAGTTGGGCGCCCACCCGTCATAGAAATCGTGCGTCCAGACGCCGGGGAGCCCGCGCTTCGTCAGCTCCGTGATCTCCTGGAACGCCATCTCGTTCCACTCGTCGATCACGATCGGGTCCAGCTCGCGGTTGTACGGGCCGGTGCCGGTCGACGTGTAGAGAAAGGGAACGGACTCGTGCAGGTCGTGCAGCACAGTGGGGTGCCACGTGAAGAACGCCCGCAACATCGTCTGGGTCAGCACCTGCGACATCACGATCCCGTCGCGGTTGTTGTCGTGGGCCGTGTACTTCCCCCAGTAGATCAGCCCCGGACCGACGTTCTTGTTGGGCCTCCGGTACCGGTAGGTGTCCACCATGCGGTCGCGCCCGTCCACCTCGCTCACGGGCGTCACGAGTGTAATGACGCTGTCGCGTATCTGTCGAATGAATGGCGTCTCTTCCACGGCCAGCCGGTAGGCCAATTCCATCAGCATTTCAGGCGATCCGGTCTCCGGAGAGTGGATCGACCCCGACGCCCAGTAGATCGGTTTCCCTACGGCGATGAGCCGTTGCGCCGAGTCGGGCGACAGTGCGCGCGGGTCCGCGAGGGCGGCCGTGATTGCGCGGTAGGACTCGAGCCGGGCGATCGTCGCGGAATCGGCGATGGCCGCGATGATCATCGGCCGTCCTTCGTCGCTGGTGCCGAGGTCGAACACCTTCACCCGCGGCGAGGCGTCGTCGAGCGCGCGGAAGTAGCGCGTGATGTCGGCTACGTACGACAACCGGCCGACAGTTCCGGGAACGTAACCGAGCACCTTGAGCGGCGTCGGGACCTTGGAGTCGGCGGGAAGGTGATCGGTGAGCTCGGTATTGAACCGAGGCTCGGTCGTCAGCTCGCGGATCTTCGCGGTGTACGCGGAATCGACCGGCTGCTGAAGGGCCAGGACGGCGAGGACGGCGTGGACCATGCCAGATTCTCCGGAACGCGGGGTAAGCCTTCCTTCAGAAACGTGATCAGCAGCTGGTTGACCTCGTCGGGATTCTCTTCCGCCGCCGCGTGTCCGACCCCCGGCAATACCACGAACGCGCCGCGGGGCAACTCCGTCGCGAGTCGGGCGCCGTCGCGCACGGGGATCCAGCGATCGGCCCCGCCCCACACGACCAGCGTGGGAGCACCGACCGCTCTCATTCGTCCGACGAGAGTGTCGAACCTGAACTCTCGCAGCACACCCCGCAAGGAGCCACCGTAGCCTGGCTCAGCGACGGGAGCGTAATACTGGTCTACGTCTTCCTCCGTCACCTTGCTGGGGTCGCCGTACGTCGAGCGCAGCACACGCTCCGTGCTCCACCGGCCCCGTAGCGCCGCTGCCACACCACCGGCGCCTGGCCACCGTCCGACTCGCAACGCCGCCGGCCACCGCACACCGAAGCCGGCGGCGTCGATCAACACGAGGCCGCGAACGCGATCGGGATACCGCAGCGCGACCTCCGCCGCGATCGCGCCCCCCATCGAATGACCGACGAGCACCACGGATGGCAGCCTGAGCGAATCGAGAAATGCGACCACGAGCCGCGCGTAGGCGGCGTTGGTGTAGAGACCCTCACCGGACCGCGCCGGCGGCTTGTCGGAGAACCCGAAACCCCGGTTGTCGAACGCGATGACGCGGTACCCGGCGGCGAGAACGGGTGGCAGTGTCTTGCGCCAACTGTAGATCGAGGCACCGAAGCCATGAATGAACACGACGGGCGCCCCGCGGCCCGTGTCGATCATGCGCAGGCGCGTGCCGTCCACGGTCAGGTACTGCGGCCGGAACGGCGTCCCCGCGGGATAGCGTCGCTCGGCGGGGATTTGCGGCGCGCGGCACGCCGCGCCGACGGCGAGGAGCAGATACACGAGCGCAGGGCGCGCGCTCATGTATGTCCCAGCGCTCGGCGCGCGAGCACCACGATCAATGGATGAGAGCTCCACACTCCAGCGACTGCCTCGCCCGTTCCCGCGGTGACCACGACCTGCGCGTCATCGAAGAGAAGCATCGTGGGCGCGTCGGCTGGAACAGATCCGTGGGCGATACTCTCCGCGCCCGCCGGCATGTCGCCGGCAATCCGCAGGTCGACCTTCGCTCCCCCCTCGCGCGACGCATGTCGCCACGCGGGCAGCGTGGGGCGCCACAACTCAGCGGCGAGCACGCCGTCCACGCGCCCGGCTCTCGCGACGAGTTGCAGAATGAGGTTCGCCACGGCGCGCGCCCCGGCCACCTCTTTGGTGGCCGGCTCCCCGGGGTGCGACGAGTCGCGCAGCGCTCGGGATAGCCGGTCGAGCGCTTCACCCTGCAGGGTGGCAAGCTGGGCCAGGAGTGCCTGGGGGTCGGTGGGCCGGTAGCGGACAGGCCGAGTCGGTGGAGAGGCGCGCGTGGCGGCCCCGCGGGTGACGAGACCCTCAAGCGCGGCATAGGCATTAGCCCGGGCCAAGCGGGATGCCAGGGCCACCGCGTAGCCGGTCGTGGGCCCGATGCGGAGCAGGGTCGTGTACACAAGCGACTCCGTAGGCGTAAAGCCGAACGGAGTGAGGTCTATGGTCTTCACATGTAGTAGTAAATACTACTACTAGATGACTTCGATCGGAATCCCCAGGAGCCTTGCGATGAGTCCCAGACGGAATGTCACGTCGGTCTGCCGCTGCGCGGGACTCTTGCCCGGTCCCTCGAGCGGGAAGTAGTGGGCCACGACCGGATTCGTCGACTTGGGCTGTGCCCGCAGGCTCTTGGGACTCCAGATCCCCTGGTCGTCGCACTCGCTGTACAGCCGGGCCAGAACCTTCGAGGCGCTGGGGATCTGCCGCAGGATGCCGAGGCGGGCGAGCAGCTCCAGCCAGTAGACCGCGAACGGCACGTCGGTGATCCGGCCCTGGGCGTCGGCGTGGAGCGGATCGCCCAGGATCTCGAAGATCGGCCTCAGGACCTTCTTCCCTGCCTGAATGGAGAAGGCGCGGCGGGGAGCCGGCGTGGAGAAGTAGTTCGCCAACCGGGCCAGGAAGGCCGCTCGCTCCCGCTGCACCGCCGGCATGAAGGCCAGTGTCTCGATGGAAAAGACAGTGGGCGGGTAGGCTAACGGATCGAGCACCGTCTTGCCGTGGGCCTTCTTGAACGGCTTGAGGGCGACCTCGCTTCGCAGGTACAGAGAGATGTCGCTGGCGAGTCGGTGCGCCGCCCCGCGCACCCGCGGGTCGTCGCTGTGAGCGCCTCGGGCCAACGCCGCCGCGGCCGCTTGAGCGCCCATGCTTCTGGCCCAGAGCCCCAGGCCCGGGTCGGCCTTGGCGGGCCGCTGGAATTCCACCAGCAGCGTCGGATCCTCATCCCTTGAGAGCAGCCGGAAGAGAAACCGGTCGGCGAAACGGAACGGGCGCATGTCCCCCAACCACCCAAGCTCGAGGAGACGCCGATACTGATAGATCGTCCCGGTCTCCTTCCACCCCATGGCGCTGATGGGACCGGGCGCGAGGAGGTTCCCGCCCCACAAGCCGGTCTCCTTCTGCTTCCGAGCGATCGCGAGCGCGTCCTTGTACATGAGGATATCGGCCCGCAGTTGCATGACCCGCTCGGGGTCGCGTGACGACTCCGGTGCCACTTCGGTGAGGGCCCTGAACTGCAGGGGGAGACTGGCGGCCTCGAACAGCCACGAGAGCGGTAATCTGTGGGAGGACGGAATTTCCAATGGCGCTCCGAGGGTGGGAGGTCAGAACCTAAAAACGGGCGCAAACTTACCCGCGCCCCGTGCGATAGGCAATCGCCCCGCGCCTGCGCACGTGTAACCTATTGTAAAAAGGTTGTTTACGCAGTCACTCCTTACGTGCAGATCTTTGCACTCTCAAGGGCAGACCACGCGATGAATCGTTCCGGGATAACGGGGCAGCGCTTCGCTCGTCAGCACGACGCTCGAGTCGTCGAGGAAGTCGATTGCTTCGCCGGCTCCACGCTCCCCTGAACCAACGATCTCGCAGGCCCGGTCGCGCGCCGGCGTCAGCCGGCCGCCGACGCCCGGGTGGAAGAAGAAGATCTCTGCGTACGTGCGGATCGCCACGAGGCGACCGTCGGTTTGAATGGCGGCGCCAGTGATCCAGCGACCGGCGCCGGGATCGGGACGGATATCGAGGACCTGGAGCCGGTCGGCTTGCACAATGTTGTCGGACCGCGAGCTCCACGCCGTGCGCGCCACGCGATACACCGCGATGCTCCCGGATCGTCCCTTGCTCACGAGGTAGAGCGCGCCGTCCCGCGGCGATACATAGATCGCCTCAACGTCGTGTGAGCCGTCCGGATACTTGAGTCGCAGGACCGCCGGAGCGGCGGTCGTGCGCAATGTGTCGCCGGGTCCCGTCGGTGGGTCGGGCTCGGCGACGGCGTACACGGTGACGTACGGACGTGCTTCGAGATTATCCCCGGTGTCACCGAGATAGACGCACGTGCCGGCGCGTGTGGGACACGGGCCGAGCGCGATGTCTTCCCAGTCAATCGCGCCCGCGCCCGGCACGAGCAGAAACCCGAGATCGCGGCCGCGCAGGTCCGTCGCGTAAAGGTACGGGCCGTCGCCCGAGTCATTATGGGTCCAGAGAATCCCCGGATGCGCGCGGCTGACCGCGACACCTGAGCTCTCGACGACCCGCCGGCTCGCGAACCGCCCTGTCTGCACGGCGGTCGCGGCTTGGAGAACGAGGAGTGCAGAAAAGAACATGGCCAGAACAGAATCCGCTTGCTCGCTCTCGGGCAAGGGGTGATACTTCGCAAATGCTCGATGCGCTGCGGGCACGTCCCGTCGAGAAACTGCCCTCACGGGTTGGGTTGAAGGGACGCATCCTCTTCCTGTGCGAGGATGCCGCGCTGGTCAGGGACCAGCTCGCGGGCCAGGACCTCGCGTGGAAGCCCGCGATCAAACTGCGCGACGACATCTCCACCGACGAAATCACCCCCGCCTACATCTGTTACTACTACGATGAGACCCTGGGTGAATTTCCCTACCTCGGTCTCAAGTGCGGGCAGGAATTCCCCATCACGCGCGGCTCCGTCAAACGCGGCGAGTTCGTCGTTTCCGTGAGCGGCAAGCGGCGCGGCAAAGGATCTTCCCGCGAACAATCGCCCTACGCGGAGATGTGCGCCGGCGTGAAGCTCGTCGTCGCAGAGAACATCGAGCGCATTTACCGGGAGAACTGCCAGAACCTCGGAATCTTCACGACGACCGATTTCGGGATTCTGGAGAAGATCCGGCGTGGCGAGGAGATTCCCCTCTCGACGTTCACGGACGGTGAGGGCGAGATCACCCGCGGCATCGTCGAGTACGGCGGGCTCTTCAACTACAACGTCGCGCGCCTGCAAGGCAGAGTGGTGCTCACGCCGCCGCGCACCGCCAAACGCCCGATGACCCTGGGCGAGAAGATCCTCGCGCGTCGCTGGGTCGTCGATGCTTCCCAGGGTAAGATCGGCGTCCCCGCCGTGAAGCCCGGGGACGAAGGATTCGTCCTCACCGACATCCGCTTCAGCCACGAGTACGTGACGCCGATGGCGGCGATCTTCTTCGAACAACTGGTCGGCAAGGACGCCAAGGTCAACGACCCGGGCTCGATCCTCATGTTCCGGGACCACCTGACGTTCCTCCCCGAAGCGATGACGCCCGAACGCATCAAGGAGGGCCTCCTCGACGTCGCGCTGCAGCTAGAGAAAAAGCAGCGCGCCTTCGCCGAGGCGCAAGGGATCAAACTCTACGGTGAGCTGCGCCTCGGCCACCACGGTTCCGAGGCGATTTGTCATTCCAAGATCCTCGAATCGCACGCGCTCCCCGGCCAGGTCATCATCGGCTCCGACTCGCACACGCCGCATGCCGGCGCGGTCGGTTGCGTGGCCTTTGGCGTGGGCACGACGGCGATCTTCAACTCCTGGATCACCAAGGATGTCCGGCTGCAGGTCCCGGAAACGGTGAAGGTCGTCGTGCGCGGGAAGAAGCCCGTCAACGTCACCGCCAAAGACTTCATGCTGGAGATCCTGCGCCATCCATACGTGAAAAGCGGCAAGGCCATAGGGAAACTGGTGGAGTACTGTGGGGATGCTGTCGAGTCGCTGTCGGTAGACGAACGGGCCACGATGACCAACATGACGGCCGAAGTTGGCGGCTTCACGGGGTACGTGGCGCCCGACGCCAAGACCGTCGACTACCTGATGGACTACCGGGGCATGTCGCGGGCCGACGCCGAACGACTCGGCGTGGGACTCGCCAGCGATTTGGGCGCCGAGTACTGCGAGGTGATCGAGATCGATGCCGCCGCCATCCGGCCGATGATCGCGCTCCCCGGCGACCCTGGCAACGGCCTCCACATCGGCGACAGCGAGACGCGAATCAAGGTGGACATCGCGTACGCGGGGTCGTGCACCGCCGGCAAGAAAGAAGACATGGACATGTACGCGCGCGTGCTACGCGAGGCGACGGCGCGCGGCGGGCGTGTGGCCCCGTGGGTGAAGTTCTTCATTCAGTGCGGGTCGCAGGATGTGAAGCGGTACTGCGAGGAGCGGGGCTATCTCGACATCTTCCGGCAAGTCGGCGCCACGTTCCTCGAACCGTCGTGCGGCGCCTGCATCAACGCGGGGCCGGGCGTATCCAAGACGCGGGACGAAGTGACGATCAGCGCGATCAATCGCAACTTCCCAGGTCGCTCGGGGCCCGGCCAGCTCTACCTCGCGAATCCCTACACCGTCGCGGCGTCGGCCCTGACGGGCTACATCACCCCGTGGGAGCCGCCCGAAGCCAACTAACTCCCGCGGATCCGCACCTTCAACGCCCGCGCTCCACTCCCGAAGTCTTTCAGCGAAGTCGCCGTCGTCGTCGAGTCCGGAACGAGCTTCGCGGTGACCGCGAAGTTGCCGTTCACCGTCCCCCGATAGGTGGTCCAGCTCAAACCGGCGCCGCCCAGCGTCCGGCCCGAGCCGTAGCTGCTCGCGGTCGTCACGAGGTGCCCGCCGCGCGCCAGCCAGACGGTGAGCGACGAGTCCACGGCCTGATGGATCACCAATCCAGTGCCCGTGCCCGCGGTGTCGATCCCGAAGTGGGAGCGGAGGGAATCGTTCACCGGCGCGCGCCCCGAACCGACGATGAAGAACACGGAGTCGATCGTGCGCGTCGCCGCATCGTATCCATTCCACCCGAGCAGGATCGTGAAATCGGCGATCAGTGAATCGCCGGTGTCGCTCGGCACCCGGATATCCATCTCGACGCCGACGACCCGTGTGGTATCACTCCCCGTCGCGACGTGGGATGCGCGATCGATGTACGGGAAGACGAGCGCCGCGAGAGTCGGATAGAGGGTGGGGTCGCTGCTCAGCAGCGTGTCACCGATGAGCGCCGAGTCGAGCGCTCGGCGCACGGCAGCCAGTTCGGGGCCGTTGATGGCGTCGGGATCGACGCCCCCCGCGTCGGAGCACGCGGCCACTACGGCACCGAGCGCCGTCAGAGTCAGGAGCAGTTTTCGCATACGGGAAATATGGCGCTATTGCGGGTCCTCGGAAGACGCCGGACGGACTTCGGTGCGATACGGCCTGAACGAGTCGCGCTGGTACACGCTGCGGGGGTTCCACAGGACCCACGACTCGATCCCGAGCTCTTCAGCCGCCCGGATCTGTTCGCGAATTTCGTGCGGCGTATAGCGCGGCAGGCGCCGGCCCAGCGTGAACCCCTGGAGGAACGGCCGGATCGCGGCGGACTTGGCCTGCGTCCGCGACCGCTCGATCGCCTCGCGCAGCGCGTTCTTCACGATGGCGTACGGATTCGCGTTGGGCCGCGCGTAGCCGTACGAGCCGGGATAGTAATGGCTCGGGTATACCATCGGCAGCACGACGTCGGCGACGGACGTGAAGTCTTCCCACACTTGCCCGATGCCGAGATCGCCCGTCGCCGAGGCTGTCAGACCGAAGATGTCGAAGGTCACGGGGACGCCGAGCGGCTCGAGGCGCTGCACGATCATCGCCACGCTGGCCCGCACGGCCGAGCGCTGCGTCTCACCCTTGCGGCGCGACGGGAACACCGCGTTCGCCATCGCTTCCTTCGGTTCGTCGGGGAAGCGCACGTAGTCGAACTGCACTTCGTCGAATCCCATGTGGACCGCTTCCTCCGCGAGCTGGGCCGCGTAGATCCACACGGAGTCGTTGTACGCGTCGACCCAGGCGCTGCCGATTCGGTCGCGCCACAAGCCGCCGACGTCGCGCTGCTGCACCGACCACTGCGGCCGCCGCTCGGCGAGGAGTGGATCCTTGGCCACCACGATGCGCGCGATGGCGTAGATGTCGTGCGCTTTCAGCGTGTCGAGCCGGGCTTGCGCGTCGCGCGCGCGGATGCAGCGCGTCGCGCCGATCTGGCGCGCGACTTCGACCTTCGACTCATACAGCAGGCATCCCGTGTCATCCTTCACGTCCACGACGAAGGCATTGATCTCGGTCGAGTCGGCGAGGCGCACCAGGTGCCAGAGCTTGGGTGACCCGAACGCCCAGGCGTTGACGTACAACGCCTTGATCGGCGGCGCCGGGGGCAATGAGTTGAACAGCGGTTCGGGGAGGACATAGCGCAACTCAACGCCGCGCAGTTGGAGGCTGTCCTCCGACGCGGGTAACCCCTGCGCAAAAAGGCCGCGACTCGAGATCGCGGCCCAGAGCAAGAGAGCGACTGCCTGCCGAGCCAACTTCATAGGGGATGACACTATAGGAAACCGGCCCCCGCCGAGCAAGCGGTCGGGCCCCTACCTCACCTGTAAGCTGTTGAACAACAACGGATAAGTCGCCAGGCTCTGGCCCCGGTACTGGGGCCGGAAGCCGAACAAGATCACCCGTCCTGAACCCTGGCGTACTTCGAGCAGCGCCGCCTTTCCGGCCACCTTTTCGGGATGTAGCACCCACCCTGACAGCAGCAATCGCTCGGGCGCGTCGGGCCATTTGCCGATGACGCGCACCACGGTCGAGTCGAGCACGTCGAACGCTGGCCCACCCTGGAACCAGGCGGCCGTTTCCTTGCCCACGCCTCGCACCAAGGGGTTGCCGGCGTCGAGCTCCAACCGGAAGATCGATCCCGGGGCGTAGAAATCTTCGTCGGGCATCGCCTCCAGCACGTTGCGCACCGGGAGGAGGAGCGCCTGCACCGCAAAACGGCTGGCTTCGTTCAACGCGACGAGCGTTCCCCCGTCCAGCACAAACTGCCGCAGCGCCTCTGCACCGTCGGTGCCGATCCCGCCGGCGTAGGGCGCCGGGTACCGTGTCGCCGGGAGGCCTTCGATAATGTCGCGCGGTGACTGATCAGGGATCACAATGACGTCGAACTTCTCCTTGAGCTTGCCGGCGCGTACCGTCGAATCGACGAGTGACACGTACGGCACCTTCCACGTATCGAACACAAACCGCGTCCAACCCTCATCCATGGTGGCGTCGTAGGACCGGTACAACCCGACGCGCGGCACCGGGTTGAGATCCGTCGCGACGAACCCCGCATAGCCGAGCGCCGCGTGCGGCGCAGCGACCGGCGCCGACAATGCCACGCGCAGCGATTCCGGCGCGGGCGTCGCCGTGAGGCCCATCAGCAGCGGCAACGTATGCGCGGTGACATCGTACGGCCGCTCCGGGGGCCCATTCGGGTAGAGACGGCGGTCGGGGTAGCGCTGCGGCTCGAGCAACGTCTTGGCGAACGCGGCGTATGGCTGTCGCAGAACGACGACGTACGTCCCGGCAGCGTGCCGCTCCCCTCGCAGCGTGAACGCCTGCTGCGCGGTGCGGATCTCCACCTGTCCGCGCTGCAGAATCCCGAGCATCGTGGCGAGCGCGATGGAGTCCTGGTGCGCGGGAATGACGTACGCGTACGGCCAGTCGCGCCAGCCACGCACGGCGCGCGTCTCGACGGTGAAGAAACTCGAGAGCCAGCGGTCGCGGTCTCGGGCGGCGTTGACGAGCAGCGCGTAAGCGCCCGCGGTTTGGTACGAGACGATATCCCGAATCGTCCAACGACCGCCCGGCCAGGGGTGTGGGAAGTTCCACGAGCGCTCACGTGGGTTGTAGCCTCGCGACCGGGCCTGCAGCCGGTCGAACGGCACGTCGATCGGCGACGCGAGCTGGCCGCTCGCCGTCTCGGACAGGATGCGCACGCCGCCGTGATAGTGCTGATAGGCGCGCGCCGGCGTCCACGCGTCGTAGGTCGAATTGATCGAGATGCCGGTCTTCCCCTGGGATGCCAATTCCCACGCCATGGCGCTGCCGAGGGCGTTCACGCCGTCGATGAGCAATGGATCGACGTTCGGCTCGACGGGGTCCAAGTACGGCGGCAAAAACAGCCGCGCGCCATCCGGGCCCATCTGGTGAATGTCGTGCACGATCTGCGGATGCCACACGTTCTGTAGCGAGTCGACCGTCAGCTGGGTCTCGACCTGCGTGAACGCGTACCAGTCGCGGTTGTTGTCGTGGCCGGTGTAGTGGTGGTACAACTCGGGTGGTGAGCTGCCCTCAGCCGATGTACCGAGCGTCTTGTTGTACCACCTGGAGACGATCGTCACGCCGTCGGGATTGAGCGACGGCACGAGCCACAGGATCACGTTGTCGAGAATCGCCCGCGTGGCGGCGCTCGTGTCGGTTGCCAGCCGGTACGCGAGCGCGACGGGGGTCAGATGCCCGCCGACCTCCGTCGAGTGAATGCTCGACGTGATAAGGACGATTGTCTTGCCGTCGCGCAGCGCTTCCTGAGCGGCGGCGCTGGTGCGGAGGGTGCGGGGGTCGGCGAGACCGGCGTTGAGGCGCCGGTACCTGTCCAGCTCCCGCAGGTTGCGCGGGCTCGAGATCACCAGCGCCACGAATGGGGCGCCCAGCGTCGTCTTGCCCAGCTCGCGGTAGTCGACGCGGTCACTCGCGCGTGCCAGGGCCTGGTAATAGCGCACCAGCACCGGCCACTCGGTGAGCTTGCGGTCGTCGCCGGGGTCGAATCCGAGAATCGATCGCGGCGTCGGAATGACGGCCGCGGCCGGCCGCGCGCGCCGCGGGGCGGGACGCGCGGGTGGGCGTTGCGCCGCTGTCAAACTCGGCGCCGCGACGAGCCCCAGAACCGCGAGCGCGATCCCCGCGCGGGATCGCCTCAACGCAGGCTGCCCGCCGCAGCGGGCGGCGCGTCTCCCGTTCCGATCCAGTGCGCGAACCAAGTACGGATCCGCTCCAGGCGATCGACCAGCAGCCAGGGCGGGCCGGTGCGCGACAGACCGTGATACGAGCGTGGGTAACGCACGAATTCGGAGGGGATCCCGCGTTTGCGCAGCGTCACGAAGAGTTGCTCACCGTCGGTGATCGGCGTGCGCTTGTCGTCCTCGCTGTGGACGATCAGCATCGGCGTGCGGATGCGCGCCGCGTAGGTCATCGGTGAGTAGAACTTGTAGATCGAATCCTGCTCCCACGGCTCGCCGAGGAATTCGTAGTCGGTCAAACCCTGCGCATCGGACGAGCCGTACCATGAATACCAATTGAAGATCGACCGGTCCGTCTCGGCGACACGGAAGCGGTCGGTATGACCCACCACCCAGTTCGTCATGAAACCGCCGTAGGAGCCGCCGAGGACCGCCATGCGCGTCGTGTCGACGACGCCACGCGCGATCACCACGTCCACCGCCTGCATGAGATCTTGATAGTCCTCCATGCCCCAGCGTGCGCGCGTCGCGAAGGTGAAGGCGTGTCCGTACCCGCTCGACCCGCGCGGGTTCGTGAACAGCGTCCAGTATCCA
>Ga0193697_1000281_pt1 | contig 19911 bp, 15 predicted proteins | sample L3m2metaG_FD_145073 | JGI IMG/M metagenome (GOLD analysis project Ga0193697, IMG submission 145073) | Soil microbial communities from a riparian zone of the East river system, Colorado, United States - L3m2 | ecosystem: Environmental > Terrestrial > Soil > Riparian zone | place: USA: East River... | reverse complement strand
AAAGCGACGCGCGAACATTCATTGCGCTCAAGCATCGTCTCGCCGCTCACTCGCGAAAATCGCCAGACCAGCACCGGCGAACGCATCCCGATCGTTCACTTCGATTTCGTCGCGGACTCCGATGCTCTCGAAATCCTTTTCATACCCAAAGGCTCTGGCTCGGAGAATATGTCGTTCCTGAAGATGCTCGTGCCGGCCGACGGCGTGAATGGAATCAAGCGCTTCGTCCTTGAACAGGTCGTCGGCGCAGGCGCAAAACCATGTCCTCCCACAATCGTCGGTGTTGGCATCGGCGGATCATCGGATCTTTGCATGATGCTCGCAAAGAAAGCCACCACGCGACCGCTTGGTTCACGCAATCCCGATCCGCAGTTGGCGGCGCTCGAAGAGGAACTATGCGACGCGATCAACCAGACCGGAATCGGGCCCCAGGGCCTCGGCGGAGCCACCACCGCCCTGGCCGTCCACATCGAATCGGCCTGGACACACATCACCTGCAATCCGGTCGCTGTAAATCTCCAGTGTTGGCGCGCGGAGCGCCGGCGCGCGAAAATTTGGCCGGATGGAAAGGTAGAGTTCGGCTTCTGAGGCACGGTGACTTAATGGGAGCAGCCAGGGTTCTTAGATGGTCGTTGCCAATAACGTGCTGATTTTCTTACGGTTCTTGATCGAGTGAGCCTCCCGCTGCTTCGCCTGCTCATTTGCGCCGGATTCCTGCTTGGTCACCAGGCGGGAGTTGCCGCTGCTCGCGTCATAGTCATCACGCCGCACGTCGATGCAATCCGTCACGAGTTCGCCAACGGCTTCGCAGCGTGGCATTCTGAGAAATTCCATGAACCGGCCGAGGTCGAGTGGCGCGTCCTGGGCGGCACCTCGGACGCATTACGCTTTGTGCTGTCGGAGTTTTCCCGCAAGCCGGAGGGCATCGGCCTCGACATTTTTTTCGGCGGAGGACAGGAACCGTTCCTGGTGCTCGCGGACAAAAAGCTTACACTCGCTTACACGCCTCCGCCTGAAATCCTCGACGGCATACCCCAGCAAGTCAGTGGCATGGATGTGTATGACCGAAACCACACCTGGTATGGCGCCGCGCTGTCGAGCTTCGGCATTCTCCAAAACACACGCATTCAGCGAACTCTCCGTCTGCCCGCGGCAACTCGCTGGCAGGACCTTACCGACCCGCGCCTCTACGATTGGGTCGGTGCTGGCGACCCGCGCAACAGCGGGACCATGAACGTCATGTTCGAGGCGTTCCTCCAATACTATGGCTGGGATAGAGGCTGGGAAGTGCTCGCGCAGATCGGCGGCAACACTCGCCTGTTCGACCGCGTTTCCAGCACGACTGCCAAAGACGTGACCCTCGGCGAAACCGCTTACGCATTCGCGATCGACTTCTACGGCTTCAGCCAGGTCGCGGTCGCGGGCCGATCCAACATGATGTTTGTCCTGCCGCAGGATTTTACCGCCATCAACCCCGACGGCATTGCCATCTTGAAAGGAGCGCCGAACCTTATTACCGCACAACGATTTGTGAATTTCGTGCTTTCCGAGACCGGCCAGAAACTCTGGTTCCTGCCCCGCGGGCATCCCGAAGGCCCAAAGCAGTATTCAGTTGAGCGCATGAGCGTGCGTCCAGACCTTTACAAACGCTACAAAGGCATCAGTAACATCCAGTTTTCGCCGTTCGATTTAAAACAGAACTTCCTTTACGATGCGCGGATCAGCCGTGAACGCCGCGAAGTCGTGGCCGCGTTGGCCGGCGCGCTCCTCGTCGATACTCATGACGATCTTCGCGCCGCCTGGCGGCGGATCGTTGCGCGCAAAGTTCCCGGAGAGCTCGTGCGCGAACTCGGCCGTCCTCCCATCGCAGAAGCCGAAGCCCTCAAGCTCGCCAGAGGAGATTGGAAACAACCCGCCATCCGCAATCGGCTCAAGATTGATTGGCAAAGCTGGGCCGAAAACAAATACCGTCGCATCGCACTGAACTGAATGCGGCTCAGGATTAATAATATCAGCAAGAACTTTGGCCAGACGCCCGCCTTGCGCGATGTTTCCCTCGAAGTTGAGTCGCAGGAGCTTTTCTTCCTCCTCGGGCCCTCCGGCTGCGGCAAGACGACGCTCCTGCGCCTCATTGCCGGCTTTTACGAGCCTGACGCCGGTGAACTTTTCTTCGGCGATAAGCCGATGACCGGTGTCCCGCCGCACCGCCGTAACACTGGCATGGTCTTCCAAAACTATGCCCTGTGGCCGCACATGACTGTCGCCGAAAACGTCGCCTATGGTCTTGACGTGCGATCAGTCCCAAAGGAGGAGAAGAAGGATCGCGTCGCCGAGGCACTGGAAATCGTCCAGATGGAGACGTACGCGCAGCGCCTCCCGAATCAACTCTCAGGTGGGCAGCAGCAGCGCGTCGCTCTGGCTCGGGCCCTGGTAATCCGTCCCGATGTCCTTTTGCTGGACGAGCCCCTGTCAAATCTCGACGCCAAACTCCGTCTGGAAATGCGCGATGAAATTCGCCGGATTCATGCTCAGACGAAAATCACCACAATCTATGTAACCCACGACCAGAAGGAGGCTCTATCTATGGCGAATCGTATCGCGGTGATGCGCGATGGCCGGATCGAGCAGATTGGCGATCCCCGGTCGCTTTACCGGCAGCCGGCGAGTCGTTTTGTCGCAGATTTCATGGGCGACACCAACTGGTTTAGCGCCGAAGTGACGCGAGACGACGGCGAGGCGGCGGTGTTGAAAACTGAGCTTGGCTCGTTTATCGCTGTGAATGGAACCGGTTTCGCGGTCGGACAACGCGCCTGGCTCGGATTTCGGCCTGAAACGGTGGAATTTGCCCCATCAGAGGTAAATTCGATCCAAACGACAATTTCTGATGTCAGTTATTTAGGTGAGATCGAGCAGTATGGCTTGAAAACTGCATCGGGTACAAGGATAAAGGCGCTGGAGCGCAATCCGGTGAGTTTACGGCGGGCTGGCACCCAGGTGGTAGTGCATGTTCGACCCGAAAACCTGCTGATTTTGCCGGAAAAGTAGGGAACAGCCCTACATCGGTGTCATTGGCTCGTATGTCATAAAAGACACGTGGGTCGGAGTAGGCACCAACCGAAAAAAAGTGGCTATTTGGCCGCGGGCGAGCAGGATGCGTCAGAAAGAGATTTTTGGTATGGCAGTGCAGCAATTGAAAAGGAAAAAGCAAGCTCCGAAGCCTCGCAAGGGGATGCGAGGCACTTCGCACAAAATCGTCTTGCTGCGGCGCGCTCCTGTTAAGGGCAAGGTCGAAAGCCCCAAACCGGCGGCGACTCCTGCCGCGGCATCGGAGACCGATCCGGTCCTGAAGCGCAAGCGCAATTCGGACACCGAACACACCCCCGCCGAGCGAGAGCGTTCCGCTTACGATGGCGATACCGCCATCAAGCTTTATCTCCGCGAAATCGGGCAGGTCAAACTTTTGACTCCCGAGGAGGAGATCGAACTCGCCGCGCGCATCAAGAAAGGTGACAAAAAGGCGCGCGAACAGATGATCAAGGCCAACCTCCGTCTCGTGGTGAAAATCGCCCACGATTACGAAGGCTTCGGTCTGCCGCTGCTCGATCTCATCAGCGAAGGCAACATCGGTCTCATGAAGGCCGTCGAGCGCTTCGATCCCGCAAAAGGTGGCAAGCTCTCCACTTACGGTTCATGGTGGATCAAGCAGTCCATCAAGCGCGCGCTCGCCAATCAGTCCAAGACGATTCGGCTGCCCGTCCACCTCGTGGACAAGATTTCCAAGATGCGCCGCATCGCCATGAAACTCCAGGAAGAGTTTGGCCGCGAACCAACGGACGAAGAGTTGGGCGAAGAACTCGGCATTTCCGCCGCGCGCGTCGCGCAAATGCGCACGGCCGCGATCCGGCCAGCGTCACTCGACGCGCCGATCGGCGACGACGATTCCAACAATTTCTCGGAAGTGGTGCAGGACGAAAACGCCGACACGCCTTACGAGCATCTCGAGGAAAAGACCGTTACGAAGATGCTGCAGGAGATGGTCAAGACCCTTGACCCGCGCGAGGCGACGATTCTTCGCTACCGCTTTGGGCTCGATGGGGGCAGCGAAAAGACCCTCGAGGAAGTCGGCCAGAAGTTCGGTGTCACCCGCGAGCGCGTACGCCAGATCCAGAACATTGCTCTGAACAAGCTTCGTAAAATGATTGAAAAACTCGAAGCGGTTCAGAAATAATGTCCGGGATGCAAGAGCCCGCCACCGTCGCCAACATCGAGAAAGCTATCCGGAACATTCCCGATTTCCCGAAACCGGGAATCCAATTCAAAGACATCACGCCTTTGCTCGCCGATGCCCGCCTTTTCTCGGGGTGCATCGACCTGCTCACGAAAGAATACCAGGCAGGAATGGTGGACACGGTCGTGGGCATCGATGCGAGGGGTTTCATTTTCGCCGCCGCCGCCGCGCTGAAATTACAGGCGGGCTTCGTTCCGGTCCGGAAAAAGGGCAAGCTCCCTTACTCCACTCACGAGCAAAGCTACGACCTCGAATACGGCGCCAACACCATCGCGATTCACACGGACGCTTTGAAAAAAGGCAGCCGTGTTTTGCTCATTGACGACCTCCTTGCCACCGGCGGCACCGCAGCCGCGGCGGCGCAACTCGTCGAGAAAGTCGGCGCCAAAATCCTTCAAATCAACTTCGTCATCGAATTGAGTTTCCTGAAAGGCCGTGATCGCCTCAGCCGCTATCCCATTCGCTCTCTCGTCGTCTACTGACAATCCTAATCGACGTCACCGACCGTCGCGCGGATGACTTCATCGGGGGAAGTCAACCCCGCCAGCACCTTGCGCGCGCCATCTTCACGCAACGTTCGCATGCCCATCTCCCGGGCGCGCGTGCGCAGCACCGATGACGGCACTCGGTCGTAGATCAATTTGCGCGCTTCATCGTCAATTACGAAAACTTCGAAAATCCCGAAGCGTCCGCGATATCCGGTTTTCGAACAATCCGTGCACCCTTTGCCCTTCATGAACGTGGCGTTCTGAATGTTGGTCGGGTCAATGTTCAACGATTTCAATTCCGATTCCGGTGGGACATGCGGTGCGGCGCATTTGCGGCACACCTTGCGCACGAGCCGTTGCGCCATCAAAGCACGCGTCGAGGAAGCAACAAGGAATGGTTTCACGCCAATATCAATCAAGCGCGTCACGGCGCTGGGCGCGTCGTTGGTGTGCAACGTCGAGAAAACCAAATGGCCGGTCAGCGAAGCATTGATCGCGATCGTGGCCGTTTCCAGGTCGCGGATTTCTCCCAGCATGATCACATTGGGCGCCTGGCGCAGGATCGACCGCAGCGCCATCGCGAACGTTAATCCGACGCTCTCGCTCACCTGCACCTGGTTGATACCGGGCAACAGGTATTCCACCGGGTCTTCGACCGTGATGATCTTACGGTCTGGTCGATTAATGAAGTGCAGGCACGAATAAAGCGTCGTGGTCTTTCCGGAACCGGTTGGTCCGGTCACGAGCAGGATTCCATCGGGCAAACCGATCAATCGCTCGAACGTCTGTTGGTCATCTGTAAAAAATCCCAATTCCGGCAGCCCAAGCCGCAGACCTTCCTTGTCGAGAATACGCATGACGATGCTCTCGCCATGGTTTGTCGGCAGGCAGGACACGCGGAGGTCGATCATCTTGCCTCCAACGGTCGTCTGAATACGGCCGTCCTGCGGGATGCGCTTCTCGGCGATCGACATGTTGCTCTGGATTTTCAGACGGCTGACGATCGAAGCCTGCAAACGCTTGGGCGGGCTCTTCACTTCGTGCAGCACACCGTCAATCCGATAGCGGACGCGGAAACTCTTCCCGAGCGGCTCAAGGTGAATGTCCGAGGCGCGCGAGCGAAACGCCTCGACGATAATTGTGTTCACCAGCTTGATGATCGGCGCATCCGCATCCACGACCGATCCATCATCGAGGGCGCCTGCCGCGGCAGGCCCCCCAATCTCGACTTCGCCCTCGGTGATGTCCTGGATCATCTTCGAGACCGAGTCGTCTGCCGCGCCGTAATACTTTGCCAGTGCCGCCTCGATCTCTTCGGGACTCGCAATACTGACGACGATCTCGGCCCTGAGTGAATGCGTCAGGCCGTCGATCGCATCGACATCGGCAGGATCGCTCAACGCCACCGTAATGCTGTGGCCGTGCTTGAAGATGGGGATGGCTTTGTAACGCTTCGCTACGTTGCGCGGAATGGCTGAAATGATTTCGTCATCCAGACGCAGCTCGGTCAAATTGACTACTTCATAGCCGAAGTGCGCGGCCTTGGCGGTGGTCAAATCCTGCGAGCGGATGATTTTGCGCTCCAGCAGCAGATCGATGATGCCGCTGCCGGCGGCATCCGCTTCGACGCGCAGCGATTCAGCCTGCGGTTTCGTTACAAACCCCAGATCAATCAGCTGATCCAGCAAATAATCATCTTTCGCTGCCATCCATCGCTCTCAATCTATCGTGTGGAATCCGAGGGAATATGATTGCGTCCCGTGTTGATGTCAAATGTGCAGGCACCCCAGAGAATGCATTATGATTTCAGCGCCTTCTCGATCAGTGCGCGTTCTCGCGGACCGTAACTCAATTTCATCGCCTCAGCTCGCGCAGCGTCCGTCATCTTGTTCCACGACTTGCGCAAGGCGTTGATCATTTGTTCCTCGGTGCTCTTTGCCGCGAGCTCGGCCAATTGATATTGCAGGAACACCAGGCATAAGGCGTCTTCGATCACGCGGCTCGCTTCGGTATGCGGGAAATCCTTTTTGAGGTTGAGCGCCTGGACGCGCGCAATCATTTCCCCATCATATCCAACTTCACGCAGAATATCGCCCGCCTTTTGCGCGTGGAATTTCTTCAGTTCATTTCGCCAGCGCAAGTATCCCACCTTCGTGCGCTCGTAATTGTCGCGCGGGATCATCCACCGGCAAATGTGCTGGCAGCGCGCCGCGAGCCTCAATTCTTCGGGCGCATCCGGACAAAGTTTGAGCACCCAATCCGTCAGCCGCTCGGCATAGACCAGTTCGCGCGGCCGGGAAACGCCGCTGACCATCTCCATATTCGGGTCACGCGAGTTCTCTTCGTCAAAACGCCGGATGGCGCGTTCAAATCGTTGTAGATCGCTGATCGACACGGTTCGCGACTTGATTTCTGGGGCTGCTCACTTACGCTGTCAATACGTAGTATGGTTCTGAGTAATGACGAAATCCGCCGGTATTCCCGGCATTTGATCCTCCCCGAAGTCGGTCTCGCGGGACAAAAGAAAATCTGTTCAACGAGTGTGCTGTGCATCGGCGCGGGCGGTTTGGGCTCGCCGATCGCGATGTATCTCGCCGCCGCCGGTATCGGCAAAATCGGGCTGGTGGATTTCGACTCCGTTGATTTCTCGAACCTCCAACGCCAAATCCTTCACAGCACCGAAGATGTCGGCCGCCCGAAAACCCAATCGGCGAAGGAAACAATCAACAGCCTCAATCCAAACGTCGAAGTCGTCATCCATAACACCCGCATCTCCAGCGAGAATGCCCTGGATCTCATCGCGCCTTACGACATCGTCGTCGACGGCACCGACAATTTTCCTACGCGTTATCTCACCAATGACGCCTGCGTGCTGCTGAAGAAGGCGAACGCCTACGGATCAATCTTTCGCTTCGAGGGTCAGGCCAGCGTCTTCGCCCCGCACCTCGGCGGCCCGTGCTATCGCTGCCTCTATCCGGAACCGCCGCCGCCTGGGATGGTCCCAAGTTGCGCCGAAGGCGGTGTCCTGGGAGTGCTTCCGGGCATTATCGGCTGCATTCAAGCCACGGAAATTCTGAAGCTCGCCCTCGGCAAAGGTAGTTCCCTCGTCGGACGACTGGTCTTGTTCAACGCCCTCGACATGAAGTTTCGCGAGCTGAAGTTGCGCCGCGATCCGCAATGCCCTGTTTGCGGCGAGAATCCCACCATCACCAAACTGATCGACTACGAGCAATTCTGCGGAATTACGCCCGAACCCGCCGCGAACGCCGCCAATCCCGACGAAGTCACCGTCCAGGAAATGAAGAAGGCGCTGGACGATCCGAAAGGCGCCATCAAAGTCATCGACGTCCGCGAACAGGACGAATATCAGATCGCGCACATCATCGGCGTGCCCTTGATTCCCCTGAGTGCGCTCGACAAGCGTTTCACCGAACTCGATCCCAATCAGGAGATTTACATCCATTGCAAGAGCGGCGTGCGTTCGCTGAAGGCGCTCAAATTTTTACGCGAGCAGGGCTTCAAATACGTCAAGAGCGTCAAGGGCGGCATCACCGCCTGGTCCGACGAGGTCGACTCCAGCGTTCCCAAGTATTAGTCCTATGAACTTCCGCATAAATGCGGGACTCCGGCGCCGTCAGAAGCATCGAGCGTGGATTCACCTTCTCACGCCATCAGATCGTCGGAGTGCCGCGTTTACGCGGATTCAATCTCTTGTTCGTGCATCTGGCCCACTTACGGCTTCGTGATTTCCGCAATTACGCGCGGCTGGATGCCGATTTCACGCCCGGATTTCACCTTCTGCTGGGCGACAACGCGCAGGGCAAGACCAACATTCTCGAAGCGATTTACCTCATGTCCACGCTGCGCTCCTTTCGCGGCGTCGGCAGCGCTCAAATGGTCCGCCACGGCCAGAAGGGCTATTTCGTCGGCGGCAACGTCGTCGCGCAGGGCGACCAGCAGATCAAAATGTATTGGTCGGCCAGCGAGCGCCAACTCACGCTCAATTCGCAACCCGTCCGCAAACTCACCGATTATCTCGGCGCTCTGCGCACGGTCGTCTTTTGCACTGAGGACCTCCAGCTCGTCAAAGGCACTGGCCGCACGCGCCGGCGTTTCATGGACCTACTCCTTTCACAAACATCTCCCACTTATCTGCCATTGCTCCAGCGCTACACGCGAGCAGTCCGTTCCCGCAACGCGCTCCTCAAACAACGCACCATCGACGAAATGGCGCTCGAAAGTTTTTCCAATGAAGTCGTCAAGCTCGGCTCAGAAATCATCTGTTTGCGACGAGAGCTCGTCCCGAAATTCTCTCCCATGGCGCGGCTCGCTTATCGCCGCATTTCCAGCGAAGCCGAGGAACTGCGCCTCGAATATCAGCCCAGCGTCAAAGGAGATTTTGCCGTCGAACTGGCCCAGAGCCGCTCGCGCGAAATGACCCATCGCGCCACGTTGCTCGGCCCGCACCGAGATGATCTGCTCCTCGCGCTCAACGACAAGCCAGCCGCGCAATTCGCCAGCGAGGGCCAGAAACGCACGCTCGCCATCGCGCTCAAAATGGCCCAGGCCGAATACCTCACCGGCATTCACGGCTCCTCCCCGATTCTCCTTATCGACGACGTCATGGGTGAACTCGACGTCAAACGCCGCAGCGCCTTCGTGCCATTGCTCGACAAGGCAGAACAATCGCGCGGTCAGGTGTTTATGACCGCCACAGAGGAGAATTGGCCGCGCGAATTGGGCCGCGAAATTCGCCGCTGGCACGTCCGCTCGGGCAGATTAAACGCGCAACCCGGCCCCTGAATGGCCCCATCGGGCCAGTTGATCTTCAGTCGAGTTCTGCTAGGATAGGGTGGTTAAATGACACCCGGAACTCTTTTGGGGAAGGTTTTGTGCGCCCTTTTCGGGCTGCTTTTGGTTTTATCGCCGCCTGCTCACGGCCAAGTACCGGCTGGTCGGGTTATCGGTTGGGGTGATGATTCTCTCGGCCAGGCATTCCCTCCGCCGGACACAAACATTACGGCCATCTCGGCCAAAGGCGATTTCAGCATGGGCTTGCGCGCCAACGGCCAGGTCGTCGTATGGGGCTTTCTCGCGCCTGCCGTCCCCCCCAGCGCCGCAAACTCCGTTGCCATCGCCGCCGGCGGTTATCACTGCCTCGCTCTCCGGGCCGACCGCAAGGTCGTTGCCTGGGGTCAAAATGATTCTGGCCAGATAGATGTTCCAACAGCTCTCACCAATGTCACCGCGATTGGAGCCGGCATTTATCACAGCCTCGCCGTCAGCAACGGTTTCGTTGTCGGCTGGGGCGCAAATAACGTGGGACAACTCCCCGCTCCCGGGGCTGTCAGCAACGTTCGCGCGGTCGCCGCGGGCTTCGAGCACTCGGTCGCTCTGCGCAGCAACGGCACCGTGATCGCCTGGGGCCGCAACAACATGAATCAACTTGCGGTGCCCGCTGATGCAGTAACCGTCAAGGCCATCGCTGCGGGCGCAAATCACACCCTCGCTCTGCGCAGCAACGGGACCGTTCGCGCCTGGGGCGCCAACAATGCCGGCCAACTCAACTTCGCCTCGAGTCTCACCGGCGTGAGGGCCATTGGCGCCGGCGGCGATCATAGCATTGTTGTCCTTAGCAATGGCGCCGTGTTCGTGTGGGGCAGCAACACTTCCTTCCAGACCAACGTGCCGCCCGGCACCACCAACATCATCGCCGTCGCTGGCGGACAAAGCCATTGCCTCGCCCTCCAACTCGACCCGCTCGTTATCACCACCCAGCCGCAGGACCAAAACGTCATGCAGGGCGCGACCGTCACGTTCAACGTCGCTGTCGGCGGCAGCCAGCCGTACACATACCAATGGCAAAAGAGCGGCACGCCCATCAACAACGCCACGAACTCGTCCTACTCCCTCTTCAACGTCAGCAGTAACGACATTGCTTACTACTCAGTGGTGGTCAGCAATCCGCTTGGCTCCGTCACCAGCCGCAACGCGGCCTTGCAAGTAAATATCCCGGTCTTCCTTACCCTGCAACCGCAGTCGCAGGACGTCGGCGCAGGCAGCACGGTTACTCTGAGAGTCGGTGCGGGCGGCACCCCGCCGATTCGTTATTACTGGCGCAAAGAGGGCACCAACATTCCCAACGCGACCAACCCCACCTACACCATCCTCAGCGCGCAGCCACTTCACGCCGGCAATTACAGCGTGCTCGTCAGTAATGATTTCAACTTTGTCGTCAGCACCAGCGCTGTCCTCACCGTTCACAGCGGCCCGAGCATCACTCAACAGCCGCAAAGCCAGACCGTCGTCGCCGGCAGCAGCGTGACTTTCAATGTCATCGCGCAAAACGCTGACACCTACGAATGGCGCAAGGACGCCACGCCCATTCCGAATGCGACGAACTCCTTTTACGCCATCGCTAATGTCCAGCCTTCGCACGCCGGCAGTTACTCCGTGGCTGTCAGGAACGCGTTCGGCACTGTTATCAGCTCCAACGCCCTTCTCAACGTCACGACACCGACCGCCGGCTCTACGCGCGTCATCGGCTGGCCCGATGATTTCGTCTGGAACGGCAGCGCGTGGATCGACGTCCGGCCTCCTGCCAGCCTCGGCAACGTCATCGCTGTCGCCGTTGGCGGCCTGCACAGCCTCGCCTTGCGCTCGGACGGCACAGTGATCGGTTGGGGCGACAATACCTACGGCCAGGCCGGAACTCCCCCATCCGCCACCAATGTTACCGCGATTGCCGCCGCCTGGGGCCGCAACGACAACTGGCAGCAAACCACAGTGCCCGCGCATTCCGGCGTGATGGCAATTGCGGCTGGCGCCGACCACAGCCTCGCTGTCCAATCCAACGGCGTCGTCATCGGTTGGGGCAGAAACTCCGATGGCCGCGCCACGCCGCCGCCGACCCTCGGCCCATGCAAAGGCGTCGGTGCGGGGACCGATCATAGCCTCGTCGTGCGCTCAAATTCGACCGTCACCGGCTGGGGCGGCCAAAACCTCTTCGGCGAAACCCGCCCACCCAGCAATCTCTCCAATGTCATGGCCCTCGCTGCCGGTGCGCACCACAGCATGGCGCTACGCAGCAACGGCACAGTCGTCGTCTGGGGCGACAACGCCTTCGGCCAAACCAACGTGCCGGCCTTCGCCACGCCCCTGAAAGCCATCGCCAGCGGCGCAAACCATTGCCTTGCACTTCTACAGAACGGCACCGTTGTCGCATGGGGCAACGGCAACAACGGCCAGACCAATGTCCCCAGCCTCAGCGGAGTCACCGCGATTGCCGCGGGCGCCGACCGCAACCTCGCCGTCAAACCTCGGCAACTCGTTCTCCAGCGGCCCGAACGCCAGCCCAATGGCCGCTTCCGTCTCACCATCACCAACGAGGACGCTTCCGCCGTCACGCCCGCGCAATTGTCCAAAGTCCAGGTTTTCGGCACGACGAACATCTCTTCGAGCGCCAGTTGGATTCAACTTCCTGAGCCGATGTCCATCGTCAGCGGCGCCATTCGCATCGAAGACACTCAAACTAATCTCACGCGCCGCTTCTATCGCGCTCGCGAAAATCCTTGAGCGTGCGCTGTAGTCCAAACAACGACCCGAAAACAGCGGTGGTACCGATTTTTCGCCCCACATTTTTCGGGCAAACTGGTGTGAGATCGGGGCTAAAGGCCCATAAACAAGGGGGTTGTTTCTGGTCCGCGGATGTCTCCGACATAATCGAAATCAGTCACTTGAACTGTCGCGATTGTGGCGTAAGTTTAGCGCTCATTTTACCCCCGTACAGGTAAAGATTTGAAAGAGAAGAAAAAAATCGTGTCACGCCGACGCTTCCTGACCCTCGGCGCCGCCAGTGCTGCCGGCCTTTGGGTCGGCCGTTCCGATGCTTTTGGCGCGCGTTTCATTCGGGGTTTCGTCAACGAAATGGGCCGGCCAATCGCCGATCCCAAAACCACGCCCAAACCGCGCGACTGGAACCCAAACGCCATCACCGCCGCATGGCTGGGGCACTCCACCGTGCTCGTGAATTTTTACGGCCTCACCATTTTGACCGACCCCGTGCTCATGCACCGCATCGGCGCCGGTGTCGGCGTCGGCACCGTCGGCCCGAAGCGCCTCATCGCGCCAGCGTTGGAAGTCGATCATCTGCCCAGGATCGATCTCGTCCTCCTCTCGCACGCGCACTTCGATCACTTTGATATTCCCACGTTGAAAGCGTTGCCGCACGGCTCAAAGGCGATCACGGCTCGGCGCACTTCCGATCTCCTCGTCGGCACGCCTATGAAATGCGCCAGCGAACTCGGCTGGGGCGACAAAACGACAATCCACACCGCCCACGGCGAGGCCGAAATTGAAGCCTTCGAAGTGCGCCACTGGGGCGCTCGCTGGCGTCGCGACAAATACCGCGGTTACAACGGCTACATCGTTTCGCGCGAAGGAAAAAAAATCATCTTCGGCGGCGACACCGCGCTCACCGATAAATTCCGTCCCCTGCGCAGCAAAGGTCCCTTCGAACTGGCGATCATGCCGATCGGCTCCTACAAACCGTTCGAATGTTCCCATTGCACGCCGGAGCAGGCCGTCCAGATGACGAACGACGCCGGAGCGAAGTACCTCCTGCCCATTCACCACAAGACCTTCATGCTCGGTCGCGAACCGCGTTCCGAGCCGGTCCAACGCCTCGAAAACGCCCTCGAACACGAACGCATCGGCTGGCGCAACGTCGGCGAGACCTTCCTCGCCGCGTAACTCGGCCCTCACTGATTATTGGATGCTGCAGTGAGGCAGGGATGCGACGCCGCTCGCGTCCGCTCTGGGAAATATAGTTCGGACTTCGCCGCCAACGCTGACAGTTCGTCCTGTGGGCTTTGGCGGCGTGAAGAGAGAATGATTGCTGTCTTGCGCTTCGATTACTTCGCCTTCGGGCCAATCACTGCGCAGCGATAAACTTCATCAGTAAATGTCAATGTGATTTCTCCACTCGCGACGGCGTCATCAATTTCGTCATCGGACATCAATTGACGGGGCGTATGGCCGGCTGTGAATTCAATTTCCGCTTCCACCCAGAGGGGATTGAAGCCGTCCCCCTGGATTGCGTCCAAAACAGCGACGAACATTTCGCCGCCCGGTAATAGATCCTCAGACATGTAGATGACATTGATTGAAGCATTGTGGTCGATGAGAGACTCTGCTGCATTTTCCAGCTCAAAAAAATTGATGAGAAATGATTCACCATCATAAATCGCGGGCATAATACCCCCGCGTCCATTGGGACTGGCGGCAGAAGCAACGCCGATCATAAGGTTCAATGCGAGAATGATTACGGACAAACGCAGTTTCATATCCTTCCTTTCGATTTTTTAGGTTAATGAGACTATGGAACCAATACTCACATAACAGGGCGGCGATACGTTGCAAGATGGATTCTGTTACAATCAGATGAAATAAATGTTAGTTTCAGAATAGGAAAGAGGGGCCAGGAAAACGGTCGGTCCTGCCTTGAGTTCTCGGATTGCCGCGCCACTAAATGCGAGGCAAAATGGCTGCCGTGAACTCCGCGCGTGCATTCATTCTCGCGTTGATTTTTTGCGGACTGCTTTGCGAAGCGATTGCGGACTCACCCCTTGCGGTCTCATCCAAACCCAATGTCCTCCTCATTTGCGTGGATGACCTCAAGCCCGTGCTGGGTTGCTACGGCGACAAGCGGATTCAATCGCCGAACATCGATCGGCTCGCCAAACGCAGTCTCTTGTTCGAACGCGCTTACTGCAACCAGGCGGTTTGCGCGCCGTCGCGCAACGCGTTAATGACGGGCGTGCGTCCCACGACGCTCGGCATCTACGATCTCGGGACAAATTTTCGTCTCTCTGCTTCGAATGCCGTGACGCTCACGCAATATTTTATGCGACACGGCTACCGCGCAGAAGGCCTCGGAAAAATCTTTCACGTTGGGCACGGGAACCACGAAGACCCCGCGTCGTGGAGCGTCCCCCATTTCGGTGGCAGATCGATTGCGTATGTTTTGCCCGAGAACCGTCGCGAGAGGACACGCGAGGAAGCGCTGTTCGAGAACGAAACGAATGTCGCGAAGCTGCCGCGCGGAGCGCCCTACGAATCGGCCGACGTGCCGGACAACGCCTATCCCGATGGAAAGATTGCGGACGAAGCGATTCGTCGATTGCGCGCCGTCAAGGAGAGGGCGGAACCGTTCTTTCTCGCGGTCGGCTTTCTGAAACCGCACCTGCCATTCTGCTCGCCGAAAAAATATTGGGACCTCTATCGCCGCGAGTCATTTGAGCTGCCGTTATTGCGCACACCGCCGCAAGGCGCGCCAAGATACGCGCCAACGACCTGGGGCGAGCTGCGCCAATACCGCGATATCCCGGGGACAGGTCCGCTGGATGACGAGCAGGCGCGCACGTTGATCCACGGCTATCACGCCGCCGTCAGTTACATGGACGCACAACTCGGCCGCCTGCTCGACGAGTTGGACGCTCTGGGCCTGGCCTCGAACACCATCGTCGTCCTCTGGGGCGATCACGGCTGGCACCTCGGCGATCACGGCATGTGGTGCAAGCACACCAATTACGAGGAGGCAACCCACATCCCGCTTCTCATCAGGGCGCCCGGCGTCATAAAGCCTGGCACTCGCACGCGTGCGTTAGTCGAGACCGTGGACCTTTATCCGACCTTGTGCGAACTCGCCGGCCTTCCCGCGCCACAGAATCCCCAGGCGCTGGAAGGCAAGAGCCTCGTGCCGGTGCTGAAGAAGCCGTCGCGCGAAAACAAGGAAGCGATTTTCCACGTGTATCCTCGCAACCGCACCAACGACGGAGCAATCCTCGGCCGGGCCGTGCGCACGGAACGCTATCGGCTGGTCGAATGGAAGAAACCCGGCGCTGCGCCTGAGACAGCTGAGTTCGAGCTTTACGATTACAAACGCGACCCAGGCGAGACAAAGAACTTCGCCTCAACCGAACCGAAGCTGGTCAAGAAGCTGCAAGCCCTGATCGCTGCCCAACCCGAAGCCAAACCGCAAATCCCGAAACCCAAAACTGATGAAAGCGCGCCGAAGCCCAGCCGCATCGCCCTTTTCGAACGCAAAGACGTGAACCGCGACGGCATCCTGACCCGTGAAGAATTTCTCGCAAACCAGCCCGACCCCGACAAGGCCCCGCAACGCTTCACCCGCTTCGACGCGAACAAAGACGGTGTCCTCAGCCGCGACGAGTTCATCTATATGGGCGTGTTGCCGAAGCGTTAACCTGGCGTGAATTTAGGAACCGGCTCTTGCGGCGGAATCTCTCCGGCCGAGATGCGGCGGCTACTTGTCTTTGTCGGGGCCGCCGCGCTTGCCTTCACCCCTGTCCTTCTGCGGCCGTCCCTCGCCTCTTGGAATCGGCGGGCGTGGCGCCGGTGGCTGCTGTGGCGCAAGCTGCGGCGTTTCTCTTCCGCCGGGTGGACGCGCTTTGCCCGTGTCGGGTGCGGGTGCCTTGCGGGTGGCTTCGCGAATAGAAACGGTCTCGATTTTTTTACCTGTAGCCATTTGAACGACATCGCGCCCCGGTCCTTCGTTGACGATGACTTTACGCGGGCCGGAGCCGTCGAGATTTCTGGTCTCGCGTTTGAAGCTGGCAACTTCCTTCGTTTTGTTGAGGACAGTCGTGTTGTTCACGACGCAATACCCGCCGCCAACGCGCCAGGTGACCCATGCCGGCGCCCATTCGATGCCCGGAACCCAGACCCATCCATACACTGGATCATCGACCCACGAGCCATAATGATAACAAGCCCAGGCCCACGGCTCATCGCTTTCCCAGTACCAGCCGCAATCTGTCCAGACCCAGCTTCCAGAGGAATACGGCCGCCACGAGACAGCGACGCGAGCTGGACGCCAACAGCGTCCATGGGTCTTTGCTTCCACCCAGACACCGTGTGGAGAGAGAGGAGCGTGGAATTCTGTGGTGGCACGGATTTTCACCGTCGTAGAAACCTCCAGGTCTGCCGAGGCGTTGAACAATCCAAAGCTCGAACATCCCAGCAGGCCAATGATCAGACAGCGCAAAGATTTTTTCATAATTTCTTCCCTTTTTTGCGTGGCGGCTCAGAAGGGGAGATTGCCTTCGGCTCCGGGTTTTAAAAGCAGCCGCTGTGCCGTGTGCCTCCTTCCGGAAGGGAATTCTTCGGCCTGTTTTAGGACACTCAGGGCTTCCGCAGTGACAAATTCGTTCATTTCGCAGCCACGCTGAATTGCAGATTGACCAGCGCCTTCCCGACGCGTATCAACGCTCCATCAGCTGCCCTAACCCGTTATGAAACACGGCACGCCTTGTTGGCTGGCGTTGGTCTTCTTTCTCGCAATGTTCGATGGTTTGGAACCTGCGGCGGTCGCTGAGCTTTGTCCGCGGCCACCCGTCATCAAGCCGGAGCACACTACGGTTGATGAGCGCCATCAGGCTCGCCTTCTCACCGTCAAATTCCAGGATGGCTTGCACATTCGCGTCCGCGACGAGCGATTGACCGACTTCGGCACCGGTGAGCTGGACTCCGCGCGCCCGCTTCTCGATTCTCTCGGCAACGCCAAATGGCTGCGCGTCGATTCATTGCCTGAGGAGAGGATCGAGCAAATGCGCCAGATCGCACAAACCAATCTCGGCTGTGCGATCGCAGATTTGAATCTGCAATTCAACCTCCGTCTTCCGGCTGGCACCAAGATTGCCGACGTGATCGACGCGTTCAATGCACTGGACATCGTCGAGCTCGCGCAACCGACTCCGCGGCCAGATTTATTGCCGGTGGCGCCGGACTTCCAGCCGTTGCAAGGTTACCTGCTCCCGCCGACCAACGGCATTAACGCCTTCGCCGTGTGGACCAACTGTGGCGCCCGCGGCGCCGGCATTAAGCTGGCCGACGTTGAATGCTCGTTCAATACCAACCACCTCGATCTGCCCACCGTTCCCGTCCTCGATGGCGATTTCGGTTTTGGCGGACAGTTTTGCGAAGACCACGGCACCGCCACGCTCGGCGTGATCGGCTCCAAAGATAATGGCAACGGTACCACGGGAATTGCACCGGACTGCAGCATGTGTTTTGTCGGCGTCATGAATCTCATTGACGTCGAATTGGAGGAGTGGGAGATGAACATTCCCGGCGCGGTGATGACAGCCATTGGTGCTTTGACCGCAGGCGATGTCCTCCTTTTGGAACTGGCGCCCGGCGTTCCCATGGAATGGGAAAAACCAGTTTACGACCGCGTTGTATTGGCGACGGGCCTTGGCATTACGGTGATCGAGCCGGCCGGCAACGCGCAGCAGAACCTGGATGACGCGTTCTACAGCACTGGCAACGGCGGTCACTGGCCTTTCCTTCCATCCCAGGATTCCGGTGCGATTGTAGTCGGTACCGCATCGCCTCCTCCGGCTTTTGGGGGCGCTACTACCGAGCGATCTCGTCTCACCTTTTCCACCTACGGTTCCACGGTGGACTTGCAAGGCTGGGGAGAATTGGTGGCGACGACAGGTTTTGGATCAATTTATTTTGCCGAAGGCAACAATAACTCCTTCGGCTACTACGCAGGCACGTCATCCGCCGGACCTGTCGTCGCCGGGGCCTGCGTACTCCTCCAGTCCGCCTACAAAGCCCGCACCGGTAACGTGCTCACCCCCGCCCAGGTGAAACAAGCGCTTCAACTGACTGGCATGCCCCAACAGGCCGGCCTGCATCCCGTCACCGAAAACATCGGACGATTCCCCAACGTCAAAGCCGCGATCGATAGCCTCTTTCCGCCCGTCATCGTCTACAGCCGCGACCGCAATACCGTCACCGTGACATGGAAATCCTGCTGCATTCTTCAGGTCGCCGATCACCTCGGTCCCCACGCTACCTGGACCAACGTCGAGACCACTGGAAACACCTACACCTACACTCACGGTCCCGGCCCCAACCCGCCGCCCAAATTCTTCCGCCTCTTCTGCCCCTGACGACCCGATTCAGGGTGAGAGGGGTTTGACCGCTTCGACGCGGAAGTAGGATTGCGGGCTTCCGGAATCAGGCAATTGCACGGCTGTTTCATTGTTCGGGCCGGGGGAAATCAGTCCCAGCAAGTCCTGCCAGGAAGTCGGCGTGCCGAGGGCTGAGGCGCCAGAGACGCGATAGAGTCGAGTGGGTTGGCTTTGCCACTTGAGGTCGAAACCGCCCCTCTCATTTCGCGACAAGTGAGTAATGCGCAATGCATCGCTGGGGTCGAACGGATTGGTGTTGGCGAGGGCTTCCTGATAATTGGAGAGGCCATCGCCGTCCGGGTCGCCCTTCGGGTCGAGAACGTCGAGAGTGCGTGCAAACCGCAATTCCCACGAATCGGGCAGGCCATCCTTGTCCATATCGGCGCCCCGCTGAATCACGGTCGTTTGAACGTAAGCGAATTCGTTGCTGAGACTGATCCAGCCGCAATTGGCGCTCCAGATGTAGCCACTGAACTTTCCAGTGAGAAGGTCAATTTTGGGCTGGCCGAAGGGATGGAAATTCAGCCAGCCAATGTTCGCGCCCCACGCAAACCCGCTGAGATTTCCGACGGGATCGAGATTGACGCCCGTAATCAGTCGCGGAATTGTTTGGTAATGTGGACCGCTGTCAGGTGAGCCGTCGCCAAGATTTATCCAGGCGCAATTGGCGCTCCAGACATGGCCGGCGAGGATATCCTCGGTGACTACGGCGCCGTTCGCCCCATCACCCTGGAAGTTGAGCCAGGCGATGTTGGCGCCATACGCGGACTTATGGTTGTTATCGATGGTTGTTGGGCAAGCCGAAACGCTCATCGTGTAGGTCGCGAGCGCGATACAGAGAAGGTTTTTCATATGCCCTCCAGAAAAGTAATGGCTGGTTAATGGCTGAAGTTGGCCCAGGGAGCGGAACTCACAAAGGCGCTACCCGGAGTAATGACGAGTGCGTCATGGTTCCCTGCTGCGATGTCGTAGTTTAATAGATTGTCGGAAGCGCTGTTCTTAACGACCAGGTTGGAGGGGCCCTCGACGTAAAAGCCTCGGCGGTTGTCGTCCGCTGCATTGCCTTCGAGGCGACTCTTGTGCCGAAGGACGTGGATGCCAGCACCGAAGAGGTGCCCGGAGACGGTGTTTC
>Ga0193697_1000278_pt1 | contig 19985 bp, 3 predicted proteins | sample L3m2metaG_FD_145073 | JGI IMG/M metagenome (GOLD analysis project Ga0193697, IMG submission 145073) | Soil microbial communities from a riparian zone of the East river system, Colorado, United States - L3m2 | ecosystem: Environmental > Terrestrial > Soil > Riparian zone | place: USA: East River... | reverse complement strand
CGATCTTGGCGCGGTTTCCGTCATCGTGCGTACGGTTGATGGGGCGGCCACGGCCCCTTCGGATTACACCGCCATTTCGAACATCGTCTCCTGGGCCGATCGTGATAGCTCTCCGAAAACGATTATCGTTCCCATCACCGATGATTTGGTCGTTGAGAATCCCGAATCTTTCGGTGTCCTTCTCTCGAATCCTACGGGCGGCGCAACCCTTGGCGTGCGGCCCGTAGCCACGATCACGATTGAAGACGACGATGTTGGACCGGGCAATCTCAGCTTTGCGTCTACCGCCTACACCGTGGATGAAAACGGCACGAACGCTGTGATTACGGTGACTCGTTCCTTCGGGCACACCGGCCAGGTATCGGTTGATTTCGCTACAATCCCGGGCGGGACGGCGCTTCCCGGAACCGACTACGTCTCTACTAACGGCACGCTGGTCTTTTTAGATGGAGAAACGAACAAGGCGTTCCGTGTCCCGATTATTGACGATTTCGTGGTCGATGTGAACAAGACCGTTAACCTGGTGCTCTCGAATCCAGGCGGCGGCGCATCGACGAACGGCCAGATTGTTGCCGCAGTTCTCACAATTTCTGAGAACGAACAGCAGGCCGGCTCGATCGACGCCAGCTTTGGCGGGATCGGCGCGAATGCGCAGGTTTATGCGATCCTCGTGCAAACCAATGCGAACAAACTGGTCGCCGCGGGTGACTTCACCACCTTCAATGGTTCGCCCGCCAGCCGTGTCGTGCGCCTGAACGCCAACGGCTCGCTCGATACCAGCTTTGATAGCGGCAATGTGCTTAACAATTCTGTGCGCGCCATCGCATTGCAAAGCGACGGCAAACTACTGGTCGGCGGGGCGTTCACCAATGTTCCCGGGGTTAGCAACAGCTTCGTGGCGCGCCTTAACCTGGATGGCACAGTGGACACTAACTTCCTTTCCGGAATGAAGGGTGTTGATAATTTTGTTTATGCGATTGGCGTACAAGGTGACGGCAAGATTGTCGTCGGCGGTTCCTTCACCTCCGTAAATACGAGCAATCGGCACTATCTGGCCCGTCTGGAGAGCAGTGGCGCGCTCGATCCAAACTTTAGTGCCTCGGCCGAAACAGATGCAACTGTCTGGACCATGGCTCTGCAGAACGACGGCAGGACGCTGATCGGCGGTGATTTCCTCATGGTCAACGGTGTTTCCCGCCCGCGTGTTGCGCGCCTGAACCCCGATGGCTCGCTCGACAACTCGTTTAACACGGGGCTCGGCCCGAATGCTTCGGTCCGTTCGGTTGTCGTGCAACCGGATGGCAAGGTGCTCATTGGTGGGCTCTTCACGAATGTCAATGGTGTCGTTCGGGCGCGCATCGCTCGCCTCAACCAAAATGGAAGCGTGGACACCACCTTCGATCCCGGGGCGGGGGCGAACGAATTCGTCAGCTCGGTCGTGCTGCAAAGCGACGGCAAAATGGTCGTGGGTGGTGGCTTCTCGGCCTTCGGCGGGGTACCGCATCGCTCCATTGTTCGGCTGCTGTCAAACGGCTCAGTGGACACGAGCATTAACTTCGGCGGCGGCGCAAATAATTACATTTCCGCCATCGGCCTGCAGGCTGACAAGAAGATCGTCATCGGCGGCGCCTTTACTGAGTTCGACGGGGTTCAGCGCAATTACATTGCCCGTCTCAATGGCGGTGAGAATTTGGGCTTCGGCAGTTTCGCCTTCTCTTCAGCCAATTACTCGGTGGTGGAAAGTGGGACGAACATTGTCATTACAGTCAGACGGCTCATTGGCGGCACGAACACTGTTTCGGTCAATTTCCAGACGGTTAATGGCACTGCGGCTGCCGGAGCCGACTACATCGCCACCAACGGAACGCTTACGTTCCTTCCCGGCGAAGCAGTAAGAACCTTTACCGTCGCAATACGGGATAACCTCACCATCAATCCTGATCGTGTTTTCAGTGTCGTGCTTTCGAATCCGACTGGAGGCGCCTCGCTTGGCACGCCGAGCACGGCGGATGTGACGATCATCAATAATGACGACTCTCTCGGATTCCAGATATCTGCCTACAGCGTCAGCGAAAACGCCGGCCTTGCTTTCATTACTGTCGAGCGCACTGGCGGTAGTGTCGGCACGGTGACCGTCGATTTCTCGACTTTGCAGAATACTGCGATTCCCGGCATCGATTACATCAACACGTCCGGCACACTGGTCTTTACCAATGGCCAGACTCTTCAGACTTTCTCCGTTGCCATCATTGATGACGCGGTGGTCGAGGGTAACGAGACCCTTGATCTCCTGCTTTCAGGCCCGACGGGGACGGCCGTTCTCGGACAGACCAATGCCACCCTAATAATCGTCGATGACGATTTCAGTCCGGGTCTGATCGGGTTCTCAGCGCCCAATTTCACGGTGAGCGAACGTGGCGGAACGGCGACAATCACGGTAAGCCGCAGTGCTGGCAGTTCCGGTGCGGCTTCGGTTGATTACATAACGAGTGACGGCACTGCGAACAGCGGGTTCGACTATGCCGGTACCAGCGGCCGCCTCGTCTTTGCTGATACGGAAATGGTCAAGACGTTCACGATTCCAATCTTTGACGATTCGCTCGCCGAGGGTCCCGAAACCGTGAATCTGACGTTGTTCAATCCGGTCGGCGGGTCACTTGGCCAGCCAACATCTACACTGACTATTCTCGGCGATGAAGCGCTGTTTAACTTTGCGCAAACGAACTTCTTCGTCGTCGAAAGTAACCTTTTTGCAATCATCACGGTTACCCGCAGCACCAACGGCACCGGTCCAGTCGCCGTCGAGTTCGCCACCAGCAACAACACCGCCATCGCGGGAATTGACTTTGTTTCAACCAACGGCGTGCTTTCCTGGCCGGCCGATGACTTCACGGCGCGCACCTTCATTGTCCCGATAATCGACGACCAGGTGGGCGAAGTGGCGGAAAACCTGACGCTTCGTCTTTTGAATCCGACTGGCGAAGCCGCGCTCGGTGTTACAAATCCCGTGCCTTTGACAATCCTCGACGATGACTCGAGCTTCAGCTTCGATAATTCCAGCTACTTCGTTACGGAGGGCGCGACGAATGCCGTTATAACCGTTGTCCGCACCGGTTTCGCCACGGGCGTCGCGTCGGTGAATTTTGCAACCAGCGACGGCACAGCGCGCGCCGGTCAGGATTATACGTTCACGAGCGTGACGCTTACGTTTACGAATGGTGAAACGTTCAAGACGGTTAATGTGCCGATAATCGACGACAATGTCGGCGAGCCGGACGAGACGGTAAATCTCCTCCTTCAGAATCCCTCGCCCGGTACTGCGCTTGGCATTCCGGCCAGCGCCACCCTGACCATCGTCGAAAACGAAGATGTGATCAGTTTCGCCTCTGCAACGTTCGCGGCGACTGAAAACAGTACTAACGCGGTGATCACGGTCATTCGCCGCGGTTTCCCAAGTGGTCCTGTGTCCGTTACTTTCGGCACGTCTGCGGGCTCCGCGACCGCTAACGCCGATTACATCAACACCAACGGCGTGTTGAACTTCCAAATCTTTGAGACGGTGAAGACCTTCACAGTGCCGATTCTCGAGGACACGCTCGCGGAGGGCGATGAAACAGTTACGCTCCGTTTGTTCAACGCTGCCGGCGCCTTCCTCGTCGCCCCGACGAACGCTACTCTGACGATCCTCGACAATGACGTTGCGGTTCGTTTCGCCTCCGCCACTTACAACGTCGGCGAAAATCAGACAAATGCTCTGATTACAGTGATGCGCGTGGGAGCAGCCGATACCGCTTTCTCGGTTGGCTTTGCCAGCAGCAATGGCAATGCCATCGCCGGCCAGGATTACAGCGCTGTTAGTGGCGTCCTCAACTTCGCTATCGGACAGATGACACGAACCTTTGTCGTTCCTGTCCTGGACGATCTGCTCATCGAAGGTAATGAGAGCCTGAGCCTGCGGCTCTTTGGAGTGGCGCCCGCCAGTGTCGCGCTGACTTCGCCTTCCACTGCGACGCTTAATATCGTCGATGATGATGCCAGTATCATTGTTCCGGCCGGCGCGGCGCTCCAATCCGAGAGCATCTCCCCGGCGAACGGGCTGATCGACCCGGGTGAACTGGTCACCATCAACTTCGGGTTCCGTAATGTCGGTAACGTTGATACCACGAGCCTGTTGCTGACGCTTCTCACCACCAACGGCGTTGTCCCCAGTGGCGTGAGTCAGCGCAATCTTGGTGCGCTCGCAGCCGGAGGCCCGACACGTTCCACGCCATTCTCCTTCACTGCCAATGGAACAAATGGCGGCCGCGTCGTCGCCACCTTCCGCGCTACCGATGGCGCGAACAACCTTGGACTCGTGAGTTTCACGTTTATCCTGGGCCGCGCCCAAACCAGTTTCGTCAACAGCAACAGCATTACGATTAATGATGCGACTGCGTCGAGCGTTGGGCGTGCGACTCCGTATCCTTCCACGATTGTTGTTTCCAACCTCCCGGGCGCGGTCACGAAGGCCACTGTCACGTTGAACAACATCAATCATCCTTACCCCGATGACATCGACATCCTCCTTGTCAGCCCGAGCGGGCAGCACATCTTGATTATGTCGGATGCCGGCGGCTTCAACCCGCTCAACAATTGCGTTCTAACGTTGGACGACAAGGCGGCATCGATTCTCCCCGACACCGCGCAAATTACGTCCGGAACGTATCGACCAGCCAACTATGCCGGTGCAGGCACGGCGGATTCATTCCCATCACCTGCGCCGGCGGGCCCGTACACCAACTCCGATTTGGATTCATTGGCGGGTGTGGCTGCGAATGGAACGTGGTCTCTCTACGTTGTCGATGATGCCGAAGGCGACAGTGGCAACATCGCCGGTGGCTGGACGCTCAGCCTTACGACGACGGATTCCCTCGCGCCGGCGGCCGATCTCTGCATCACGGCCAGCGACTCGCCGGACCCAATTACAATTGGCGCAGACCTCACATATATCTACCGCATCACCAACTTCGGTCCTTCAACCGCTACCGGTGTGGTCTTCACGAATTTCCTTCCGGCGGGCGTACAATACATTTCCAGCGCCCATTCCACCGGTGGTTCTTCCACCTACAATCCGGGCGCGAATACGCTCGATTGCAATGTGGGCACGCTGGTTAGCGGCGCTGGGATGACAATCACTGTTGTCGTGCGTCCGACGGTTTCGGGAACAATTACCAGCATCGCTACGATCCAGGGCGTGCAACCGGATGTGAATCCGGACAATAACACCGCCGCCGTCAAGACCACGGTCACCGACGTAACGCTCACAGTCACTCGGCAAGGCAACAATGTTGTGCTCTCGTGGCCGATAGGCGCTAATGGGTTTATCCTGCAGAGTTGCAACACATTGCCGGGGACGAGCTGGACCGATCACGGCGGCGGTACACCTTCGGGCGGTCAAAACCGGGTAACTTTAGGCGTGGCTCCAGGTGAGAAGCGGTTCTTCCGCTTGCGACGGCCATAATAATCGTGGCGTTGAGAGAAGAATTTTTGGGAGAAGTTGACTTATGAAACGGCTGCTCCTCGGCTTTTTGGCGGGCGCCAGTCTTTGGGCGAGCGGACCCCTGGCACTGGCCTCTAAGAAGCCTGACCTGCCGCCTCTTCCCAATTTCGACAAACGCCGCGATCCGCGGGCGGAAAAATCCGAGCTGCCGCCCGGCAAAGCCGCCGCAGCCAATGTCCTCCACGAACGTGTTCCCGGTCTAAATATTTCCGTTGACTCCGTTCTCGATGGGCCAGCCTTTATTTCATCACGCGAGGGCTTTCTAACCGGACCTGCAGGGCAGGGGAAGGGTGTTCAGATTGCCGCGGCAGCCGGCAACCATCCGCATGGACCAGTGCGAGCGTTTTTGAATGAACACTCCGCGTTATTTGGCTTTGGCGCGCAGGCTCTCGATGTTGCGAATCTTAAACGCGATTACATCACTCCGCATAATGGTCTTCGCACGGCGATCTGGGAACAGCATTTGAACGGAATTCCCATTTTCGATTCCATCCTGATGGCGCACATTACCCGCAACGGCGAACTGGTGAACGTTTCATCGCGTTTTGTCTCTGACATAGCTGCTGCCGTTCGTGGCCGCGCCGCTCGCCCACAAATCACTGCCCGCGACGCCGTCATGGCTGCGGCCGCGGCCCTTAACGAGCCTCTTTTGCCAGGCAATCTGCTGGAGCGGGATCAACCTGATGGCGTGCCGCAAAAGCAACGCTTCGGAGCGGCTCCTCAATTTGACGACGACACAACTGCCGAACTCACCTGGGTGCCTATTGATTCTCAAACGATGGTGCTGTGCTGGGAGATTCATCTCACCAGCGTCAGCCGCGGCGAGACTTTTCGCCTGATCGTAAATGCCGAAACCGGCGAAGTGATCATCCGTCGCTGTCTCACGGTTTACATCAGTGATGCCACTTACAATGTCTATACCAGCGACAGTCCCTCTCCATTTTCTCCCGGCCATCCGACGCCGCTCAATGCCCAGCCAGCTTTGGTCTCACGCACTCTGGTGACCTTATCGGCTCTCAATACCAATGCGTCTCCCAACGGCTGGATCAATGACGCCGACAATGAAACCCGTGGCAACAACGTCGACGCGCATCTTGACCGTGATCGCAACAACCAGCCGGATTTGCCTCGTCCTCAAGGCAATCCTAATCGCGTTTTCGATTTTCCTCTCGACTTGACCCAGAGCCCCACGACTTACGGCGATGCGGCGGTGGTGCAGCTCTTTTACTGGTGCAATTTCATGCACGATAAGCTTTGGGAACTAGGATTCAACGAGGCGGCCGGCAATTTTCAAAACAATAACTTCGGGCGCGGCGGTTTGGGTAACGATGCGGTTCTCGCAGATTCGCAGGACGGCTCCGGTTTTAACAATGCGAATTTTACGTTCCGGCGTGATGGTTTTGCTCCACGCATCCAAATGTACATTTTCGACGGCCCAACTCCTGATCGCGATGGAGACCTGGACGCTGAAGTACTTTGTCACGAATACACGCACGGTTTGAGCAGTCGTCTCGTGGGCGGCGGCGTGGGCATTTCCGAGCTGCAGACCGCCGGCATGGGAGAAGGCTGGTCGGACTGGTACGCGCTCACTCTCCTGAGCGAACCGGGTGATGATCCGGGTGGGAATTACGCGGCCGGTGGTTATCTCACTCTGGATTTCTTTGGCCTGATGCAGAATTATTATTATGGTATTCGCCGTTATCCTTATTCGACGAACCTTTCGCGCAACCCGCTCACCTTCAAGGACATCGATCCTACGCAGGCAAGCCCGCATACCGGCGTGCCGATGAGTCCAATCTCCCTTCCTTTTGATCCTACATCGGCCGATGAAGTTCACAATCAGGGTGAAGTGTGGTGCGTAACTCTTTGGGATCTTCGCGCAAACCTTATTGCAAAACATGGATTCACGAATGGCAATCGCCTCGCTCTGCAGCTCGTCACCGACGGCATGAAGCTCAGTCCGGTCGACCCAACTTTCCTTCAGGCACGCGATGCTATTATTCAGGCCGATCTGGTCAGCAATGGGGGAGCCAACTTCTTTGAACTTTGGAGTGCGTTTGCGAAGCGGGGCATGGGCAGCAGTGCGACTTCGCCGGGCAGCGGCACGACGGCCGGTATAGTAGAAGCATTTGATTTACCCGGTCTGGGTTTTAACCGCGCGATCGTCGTTGATGCATTTACAGGAAACGGCAATGGAGCAATCGATTTTAATGAGTGCAGTGAGTTGCTGGTCGTGCTTTTCAACAACGACCGCAACACGGCCGCGAACATTCGAGCCACTCTTACGACAACGACTCCCGGTGTAACCATCTCACAAGGCGATTCCCTCTATCCGAATACTCCCGCCTTTTCCTTCGCCACCAACTTGACTCCATTCCGTATTTACATCAGTCCGGCTTTCGTTTGCGGAATGCCGATCGACTTTGATCTCGATGTCGTCTCTGCGAGCGATACGCGGACCCTTCGGTTTCGCGTGGCGAGTGGACTGATTGGTGCACCGCAGCGGTTCGACAATTTCACTCCGGTGAGCATCCCCGACGCCCGCCCAACCGGTGTGGATTCCCCTGTTACCGTTTCCGGGTTTTCCTCTCTCCTCGCCAAGATCACCGTCTCGCTTTATATCACGCATCCCTATGACTTTGATTTAAGCATGCAACTGATTGGTCCTGACGGCACTCGCGTTGCGCTTTCCGCGCTCCATGGGGACGATGGCGATAATTATGGCGTTGCCTGCAGTCCTGATACCCAGCGCACAACTTTCGATGACAAAGCCAATGTTTCCATTAGTTCCGGTCGCGCACCATTTGTGGGCACATTCCGGCCAGACCAGGCCCTGGCAGCTTTTGTCGGAAAGCCTGCATCAGCGATAAATGGTGTCTGGCGCCTGCGCGTTGCCGATAATTTCTTCCAGGATACCGGCATCCTTCAATGTTGGTCTCTGAGTTTGTCTCCAGCCGTCTGCCTCGATGGCGGTGGCGATTGTTCCACCGATATTTCTGTTTCGGGCTCTGCCTCGGCTCCGGCTTTAGTCGGCTCCAACCTTGTCTATTCCCTCGTCGTTGCAAACCAAAGTCTCAACAGTGCTCGCGGCGTTACGCTGACCGATGTGTTGCCGCCATCATTGCAGTTTGTATCCGCATCGTCATCCCGCGGTGCGTGTAATTTTAATGGAGGCACCGTCACATGCCCGTTGGGTACGCTCGCTCGCCGGGAATCGGCCAACGTCACCATTGTCACGCGCCCAACGGCGGAAGGCTTGCTCACGAATGAAGTGTCCGTCGCGACCAGCGTCATCGACTCGGTCCCGACCAACAACACCGCTTCGATTGTCACGCTCGTGCGCCTGCCGTATCCCATCATCGTTCAGGATGTTGTCACGCTCGCTTCCGAGACCGGTGTCCCGGCCAATGGTGCTCTCGACGTAGGCGAAACCGTGACCCTCAACTTCGGTTTGCGCAACGTTGGCGCGGTCAGCACCACGGATCTGCAGGTTAAACTCCTGAACGGGGGTGGTGTGGCCGATGCCAGCGGCCAACAGTCCTACGGAGTACTCGTCCCGGATGGACCCGCCGCCTACCGGCCATTCACGTTCCGTATTGCCACCACCAATGGCGGCCTCGTCGTGGCCACGCTCCAGTTGCAGGACGGCGCGAATAATTTAGGGACCGTTTCTTTCGCCTTTGGAGTCAGCAGCACATTTACGTTTGCCAGTTCCAGTGTCGTCACGATTCCTGATAACGGCGCCGCTACTCCGTATCCAGCTCGTCTCTTCGTTTCGGGCGTGAGCGGTCTCGTCAGTCGGATATCAGTCACGCTCAACAATCTGAGCCACACTTACCCGTCGGATCTTGATGTGTTGCTTGCCGGACCAAACGGCGGTGTCGCGATGCTCATGTCTGATGCAGGCGGCGGCACTGCGGTGAACAATCTCACCTTTACGCTCGATGGCGCGGCCGCTTCGCCGCTTTCCTCCACGCAGCTTCTGCCGGGAACTTTCAGGCCGATGGATTATGAACCCGGCGACAATCTTCCTGCTCCGGCCCCGCAGCCTCCGTACTCAGCGAGATTCGATAGCTTCATTGGTCTGAATCCCAACGGCTTTTGGTCTCTCTACATAGCCGACGATACGGTCGGCGACCTCGGCCGGCTGAACGGCGGTTGGTCCATCACACTTCAGACAGCCGATCCGGTGAATCCCGAAACCGACCTTGCCGTCAGCGTCGTTGACTTGCCCGATCCCGTGATGGTCGGCAGCAACCTTACCTACACAATAATTATCACCAATATGGGCCCTGAAACCGCTGGGGAGATCGTCGTCACGAATACTCTGCCGTCCGCCTCGATTTTCGTTTCGGCGGGAGCTTCACAAGGCTCCTGCTCAAACGTTGCGAACAAGGTGATTTGCGCTCTTGGGACGATCCCGGCTGGTGCGAGCGTTGCGATCACCATCACGGTGCAAACAACCGCGGCGGGTGTGTTGAGCTTGAATTCGAGTCTCTCTGCGAACGCGCTCGATTTTCATCAGGCCAACAACACCGCCAGCGCAGTCACGACCGTCTCGGGCGCTGCTGACCTTCAGCTTTCGCTTTCCGATTCGCCCGATCCGGTTTTCATCGCCAACACTGTCACGTACACGCTCGCTGTTTCCAACGCAGGCCCCAACGCCGCACTTGGTGTGACCGTCTCAAATACGTTACCTGCCGGAGTCACCTTCGTGTCCGCGACACCAGGCCAGGGCACAGGATGCGCGCTGTCTGGTTCCATTGTGACTTGCGCTCTGGGCAGCATCGCCGCGGGTGACCAGGTCATAGTCACCATTCGGGGAACCACACCGTCATTCGTCGGGACTTTGACCGATCGAGCTGGCGTTCGCGCCTCTTCGCCTGTCGATCCCAATCCCACGAATAATTTGGCCATTACTACCACGCGAAATTTGAACCCGTCGTTCATCATCGTTGCCGTCGGCTCACTTTTGCAGGCCGAAGCCACTCCACCGACGGGTGGCATAGAGGCGGGCGAATCAGTCACAGTCGAGTTGTTCCTGCGCAATAATGGCTCCGCCGACACCGCGAATTTGACTGCCACGCTTCTCCCGACTGGCGGTGTAACGGCCCCGAGCTCTCCTCAAAATTATGGGGTTCTCCTGGCAGGCGGCGGTACCGCCTCGCGGTCCTTTTCGTTTACGGCCTCACCATCGGCCAGCGGCACTCTCACCGCTACACTTCAGTTGGCCGAAGGATCGATTAATCTCGGAACGGTAACTTTCAATTTCCCGCTCGGCTCCATTACCCGTTTCGGATCACCAGCCTCCATCACAATTCCTGACAATGGCAAGGCTTCCATTTACCCCGCGCCTTTGCCTGTCTCGGGAATGGCCGGTCTCATCACAAAAGTGACGGTGACTCTTTCCAATCTCACACATGCTTATCCGGACGACGTCGACGTTCTTCTCGTCAGTCCGTCGGGAAATGACGCGCTGCTCTTGTCCGATGTCGGTGGCGCCAACAGCACCCCTGGTGTCACTTTGACCTTTGATGATTCTGCTCCGGCCAGCTTGCCCGATTCATCACCTTTGGCGACGGGAACGTTCAAACCGACTAACTTTGACAGTGCCACCGACAACTTCGAGCCTCCCGCCCCCACCGCTCCTTATGGCGCAACTTTGGCGGCCTTCAACGGCACCGACCCGAATGGCACCTGGGCTCTCTACGTTCGCGACGATACCTTTGGTGACCTTGGCCGGATCAATGGCTGGGGGCTAACGATCACTACCGTTGGGCAGGTCAGCAGCACGCTCGTGCGCCTCGGTTCGCCGACGATTTTATCGAACGGCCGCATCAGCTTCGTCATCAATGGCGAACCTGGTGCCACGTATGTCATTCAGGGCTCGCCGGACCTGGTCAACTGGCAATTTGTCGGATCGCGAACGCTTTCCGGGCCGACGGGGACATTTGATGAGGTGCGCACGGCCCAGCGCCGGTTCTACCGCGTCCTCCGCCAGTTCTGATCTGACTCCGGAGGGGCGAGCTCCGTCGAGCCCATCTGGACATCCGGCTCAGGGCTGATGTAATGCTCCCATGATCGTGATCGGCTTGACCGGTGGCGTAGGCATGGGCAAATCGACTTCGGCAAGCATCCTTGCCCGCCGCGGTCTGTCTGTGATCGATACCGACGAACTTGCGCGCGAACTTGTGCGACCGGGTAAACCAGCTCTGGTCGAAATCTCAAAAGTGTTTGGCCCCGGCATGATCGATCGGGCAGGGGAGTTGCGTCGTGGTGAAGTCGCCAAAATCGTTTTCAACGATCCCGCGAAACGCAAACAGCTTGAAAGGATTCTTCATCCCCGAATTCGCGAGCGCTGGCTCGTGCAACTCGACCAACTTCGCAGCGAAGGCCACGGCGCCGTTGTTGTGGTCATTCCACTTCTTTTCGAGACCGATGCTGCCAAACACTTCAGCCACATCCTTTGCGTCGCATGTTCAGCGGCCACTCAGCGCGTGCGTCTTGCGGCGCGCGGTTGGTCCGAGCAAGCGATTGATCAACGCATCGCCTCCCAATCGCCGATTGAGAGGAAGATTTCTGCCTCTAATTTTGTCGTCTGGACCGAAGGCTCACTCGACATTCACGAACAGCAAGTCGATCGCGTCCTCAAGACCCTCGGATTGCTGTAAGTTTCCTAACGCTGCGGTTGACAAGCTGCAAAGAGAAGCTTGTAATAGGTCAATTCCCAACCCAGTGAGGACTGCCGAATGATTCTTCGGCTGTCAGCTCCATAAAATGGGTTGGCCAGCACAGCGCAGTCGTCGACATCAATGAAGTTCGTTCAAATCGCTGTTGGCTTGCTGATTGCCATTGCTATGCCTGCCCGACCGGACAGCGCCGTGGTCTTCAACGAGATTATGTATCATCCCGTTACCAATGAATCACAATTGGAATGGGTTGAACTTCAGAACCAGCTCGCCGTCGATGTGGATATGTCACAGTGGCGGCTCGATGGAGGAATCGACTACCGGTTCCCGGAAGGCACGGTGATCCGCGCGGGAGGATACCTGGTGATCGCTTCCTCACCCGCGACGCTCATGAGCGCAACGGGCTTGACCAATGTGCTCGGCCCATCTGCAAATCGGCTTTCGAATGCGGGCGAGCGCCTGCGCCTGCGCAACAACGACAGTCGTATCATTGATCAAGTCACTTATGGCGTGGAGGGCGACTGGCCCGTCGCGCCCGACGGGACCGGACCTTCGCTGGCGAGACGTCGGGCAAACTTGTCCGGCGCCGATTCAAAAAACTGGCTCGCGAGCGCCCAAGTAGGTGGAACTCCCGGGGCAGAAAACTTTCCGATCCCACAACCCACTGTGCTGAGCAACGCCGCAGTGAGGATTGAGGACCTATGGCGCTTCAACGATACCGGAGTCGATCCCGGTCCCGCGTGGAAGAATTCCAACTATGATGATTCGGGATGGCCGGAAGGTGCAGCCCTCTTTTTTCAGGAGGACGGATTGCTTCCCGCGACAAAGAACACGCCGCTTACACCGGGCCGCATTACTTATTATTTTCGCACATGCCTTGTCATCACCGGTGATGTCCAACGGATCGTCCTGAATGTGCGTCCCGTCATCGACGATGGTGCGGTCGCTTACGTAAACGGTGTCGAAGTTTTTCGCATCAACATGCCGGCCGGCGACGTCAATTACGCGACGATTGCGAACGCGGTTGTTGGCGATGCGACCTTTGGTGAAACAGTCTATATTGCGTCGGATCATTTCGTGGCGGGCACAAATATCCTGGCCGTCGAAGTGCATCAGGGGAGGTCCTTCGGCGCATACTCTCAGACTGTCATAGACGCAAATCCCCTCGGCTATTGGCGCTTTGGCGAAAACCTCGGTCCGGCAGTCGACTCGGCGGGGCTGGCGGGGGCGCAGAATGGAAGTTATGCCGGGTTCAGTCTCGCCAACCGCACCCAGGCCGGGCCACGACCCACGGACACGATCAACGGCCAACCTCTCTCGGGTTTCGAAACCAACAATGCGGCGCCACGTTTCGCCGGCAACGCCGACAACGGCGACGATGTCGTCATCATTCCCGATCCAGGCTTATTCAATTTCGCCGGCACCCGCATTTTTACCCTCGAAGCATGGGTCAATGGCGGAACGCTCCAGGAGGGCAGCGCCGGAGTCATTGCCAAGGGAACCGGCGGCGGCGGCGAACAGTTTGCTATTGATGTTTTCAATGGAGCGTACCGGTTCTTCGGCTGGAACGGCGCCGGCGGCGCGGCCGTCGCGACGGCGGCGATTGGTCCCAATGGCACGTGGCAGCACCTGGTTGCGGTGCTCGACCAATCCGCGAGTCGCATGAAGCTTTACATCAACGGCGTGGAGAGCGCGAGTACGACGCCGTTCGCCACCCTCGTAGACACCGGCCACGAAGTCAGCATTGGCTCGCGCAAAAATTCCAGCTCCTCAAATTACGATTTAAATTTCGAAGGGCGCATCGACGAAGTCGCCATTTACAATCGCGCCTTGAGTCCGGCGGAAATCACAGCACATTTTAATGCTGCCTTCACCAACAATGCCGCTGCCGGACCGGATACCAACGACGTGGTCTTCGGGCTGGAAATCATCAACGCGGAAACACTGCCGGAACCGGAGGAGCCGAAAATCGCATTTAACGAGCACTCGTCATCAACAAATGCCGCGTTTTGGCTCGAGCTCATCAATGATGGGCGCGCCAATGTCGACCTCGGAGGCTGGACCATCGCCCGCTTCGGCGGTGCGACGAATCGCCAGTTCACGCTCCCGTCACAAGTCCTCGCGCCGGGTGAGTTGCTCCAGGTGACGAAAGACCAAATGGGATTTGGCGCGGATTCGGGCGATCGCCTTGCGCTTTACAAGCCGGGCGGAACGAACGTGGCCGATGCCTTCGTCGCGAAGAAAGAGCCGCGAGGGCGCTCGCCGGACGGAACCGGCGCGTGGTGGTTTCCAAATCAACCGACTCCGGGCGCCTCGAACAGTTTTGTCTTCCGCAACGAGCTGGTGATCAACGAGATCATGTTTCACCAGCGTGAGCTTCTGGCCGAGCCCGCGACATTTTCACCAACCAATCTGCTCCTGACCATCTCGAATGCCTGGAAGTATCACGCCGAAGGCGTGGACCTCGGCACGGATTGGCGCGCGCGATTTTTTAATGACAGCGCGTGGGCGGCGAGCAACGCCGTTTTTTACGCGCCAACCAATCCGTTCTCACTGCCCGCGCCCAAAAACACGTTTGTCCCGCTCACGAACAGCTCCGGCGCGCGGATCATCACATATTACTTTCGCACAGAGTTCGATTTCGCCGGCGTTACTAACGGACTGACGTTGGCGTTGCGTCCGATCATCGATGATGGCGCGGTGTTCTATTTGAACGGCGAGGAGGTCTATCGCCAAAACATGCCGGCGACGAATATCCTTTATGGCACGCTCGCCACGGTTTCTATTGGCATTCCTGGTTTCACCGGGCCGATTGCGATTCCCATAACCAATCTCCTCGAAGGGTTGAACACTCTGGCGGTCGAGGTGCATCAATCCTCTGTCATTAATAACGACTTCGACTTCGGGGCGGAATTGCTCGCCTATTATCAGGTCACTCCCGCGCTGCCGTTTCGCGACTCACCGGAATCGTGGGTCGAAATATTCAATCGCAGCAGCAACACCGTCGATCTCACCGGCTGGCGTCTGGATGAAGGTATCGACTACCGATTCCAGGCCGGCAAAACTCTGGCGCCCGGTGGCTATCTCGTCGTCGCCAAAGACCTAGCTCACATGCAGGCGCTTTATCCCGGGCTCGACGCCGTGGGACCCTTTACGAACCGTCTCTCGCACGACAGTGATTATATCGTGCTAAAAAGTCCGAACAACAATGTCGCGGACGAAGTACGCTATTTCAGCGGCGGCCGCTGGCACGAATATGCCGACGGTGGCGGTTCGAGTCTCGAATTGCGCGATCCACGTTCCGACAACCTGCAGCCCGAAGCGTGGGCCGCGAGCGATGAAACTGGTAAGGCGCAATGGCAAACCTTTACGTGGCGAGGTCTCGTCGCGCCTGGCCAAACTGGTGAGCCAACCTTGTGGCACGAACTGGCCTTTTGCCTGCTCGATGGCGCGGGTGAAGTTTTGCTGGATGATGTTAGCGTTATTGAAACTCCCTCCGGCACACCGCGACAACTTATCGTGAACGGTGATTTAAGCGGAGGCACCACGCACTGGCGCTTTCTGGGTAATCATCGCCATAGCCGCGTTGAGCCGGAACCAGGCAATCCGGGCAATGCCGTCCTTCATCTCGTCGCAAACGGGTCCGGCGAGTATCAAGGAAACCAGATCGAAACGACCGTTCTCGGCAACGCCACGATCGTGGACGGTCGCGAATACGAAATCTCCTTCCGCGCGCGCTGGCTTGCGGGAAAGAGAAAACTCAACACACGCCTTTATTTTAATCGCCTCGCACGCACGTTTGATCTCCCCGCGCCATCGCGCACCGGCACTCCAGGCGCAATCAACTCACAATTTGTGGCAAATGCCGGTCCCACGTATTCCGAGTTCGCTCATGCTCCCGTCGTGCCATATCCGAATCTGCCGGTCACGGTTTCCGTTCTGGCCGCCGACCCGGATGGGGTCTCCTCACTTACATTAAGGTACTCTGTCGATGGAGGTGATTGGCAGGCGTTGCTCATGTCCAGAGCCAACGCCGACCGACCGGACCAATTCATGGGCAAGGTTCCCGGACAACCTGCGGCGAGCATTGTGCAGTTTTATGTGGAAGGTACGGATCAGTTCGGCGCCACGTCGGTCTTCCCGGCGGGCGGCGCCAACTCGCGCGCGCTTTATGTCGTGCAGGACAAACAGGCCGGTCCGCCACCACAGCAAAATTTCCGGACGATCATGACGCGCGCCGACGCGATTTATATGCACACCGGCACCAATACCCTCAGCAACGAGTTGCTCGGTTGCACTGTCGTCTCCAACGAACGCGAAGTTTTTTACGATGCAGCTGTGCGCCTCAAAGGCAGCTTCGTTGGGCGCAACGCTGCGCGGGTTGGCTTTCACGTGAACTTCGACCCCACACAACTCTTCCGCAGCGCGCATCGTGTCGTTTCGGTTGATCGTTCGCAGCACTCCGACATCGGCGGCGTTGGAGAAATCGTCACTAAACATATCGCCAACCACGCCGGCGGAATTCAGAGCATGTATGACGATCTCGCGAAGTGCATCGCGCCGCTTCCGTCCTATTCGAGCCAGTCGCAACTGCGATTGACCGGTTTCGACAACGATTATCTCGATGCGCAATTCGACCACGGCGGCGACGGTCCGATGTTCGAGATCGAAGTCCTGCGCTGGGAACTGGCGACCGTCGATGGAAATCCGGAAAGTCCCAAGCAGGTCGGCAACGAGACCGGCGGCACCGGCTACATCAATCTCGAACTGCAGAATTACGGTGACAACAAGGAGAACTATCGCTGGATGTTCCTGCAAAACAACCGGCGCACGCCCGACGATTACACGCGCATTATTGCCATGTCGAAGGCATTTGGTCTGAGCAGTGCCGTTCTCAACACACAGGCAGTGCAGGTGATCGATGTCGACCAATGGCTGCGCGTCATGGCTTACCAGGAACTCGTCGGCGTGGCTGATGGCTATTACACCGGCGTGAACATCCATAATTTCCGTCTCTACGTTCGACCCGAAGACCAGCGCGTGCTTTATCTCCCGTGGGATTGGGATTCCGCATATCTGGCGTCCGTCAACGCGCCTATCATCGGCATCGGCAACATCGCGAAACTGCTGGATTCCCAGAATTATCGCCGGGCCTACCTCAACCACATGTTCGATATCATGACCACGACCTTCAACACGACTTACATGGGTCGATGGACAACACACTACGGCTCGGTTGGTGGCCAGAATGCCAACGGCATTCTGAATTACATCAGCGCCCGCGCTTCCGCGGTAGTTGCCCAGTTGCCGACGACTACACCTTTCGCGATAACCAGCAACGGCGGCAATAATTTCGCAACAAGCAATTCAATCGTGACAATCAGCGGGACCGCGCCGATCCGAGTCAAAACAATCGAGGTGAATGGGATCTCGTATCCAGTCACGTGGACGAGTTCAACCGCATGGACTCTGATCGTTCCGCTTTACGGCGGCACGAACCTGCTTGTGGTCCAGGGCGTGGACAATTATTCCAATCGCCTCACCAACGCCTTAGACACCATCACAGTCACGAACAACGGTCCGAGCGCTCACCGCCCCGTTCTCATCAACGAATGGATGGCCGATAACGCCGCTCCGCTCGGATTGCCCGATCCGGCGGACGGCCTCTTTCAGGATTGGTTCGAGCTCTTCAATCCCAATACCAACTCCGTAAACCTCGCCGGCTTCTACTTAACCGATAATCTCTCCCGACCCACGAAGTGGCAGATTCCGAACGTCTCTGCGGCGATAATTCCACCGCTGGGCTTTCTTCTCGTCTGGGCTGATAATGAACCCGAGCAAAATGTCGGCGGCACCGAGGATCTGCATGCCGGTTTCCAACTCAACAGCAACGGTGAAGAGATTGGACTTTTCTCGCCCGCGGGTGTGGCGCAACACACCGTCTCGTTCGGGGCACAAACTGAAAACGTCAGCGAGGGGCTCTTTCCCGATGGTTATACGAATACAGTTCACTCCATGACCAACTGGACTCCGCGCTTTCCGAATACATTGGATGGCCCGCTCTCCTTTACGACGATTTCACTCGAAAATGGTGTCGTCACTCTGACGTGGGGCGCAATTCCCGGCCGCGCCTATCGCGTCGAATTCAAAGACGAGCTTTCGGCCGAAACCTGGACGGCGCTCGGCGAGGAAGTGCCGGCTTTGAGCGCGACCGCTTCGATAACCGATTCACCTGCGCCCGCGAGTCCTCGCTTTTATCGCGTCCGACGCGTGGAGTGAACTTAAGGGGCCTGGACCGCCCGGTAGAAATTGCGGTCGCCCGTGAATTGGAGATTCATTGTTTTGACCACATCCGAATCGAGGAGAACCGTCGTTACCGTCTGCCAGGAGTTGGGGCGTGGATCGCGCGCGCGCTGTATCAGATAGCTCTTGCCATAGCGGCCGCGAACTCGAAGAACCAGGTTCTGGGCGACCGTCGAAGGTCCCAGAGTCAGCTTCGGACAGTCCGCACACGCTTCAGCGACAGCATTTCGGAAGATTTGCTGGATGCGCGAGTCGGCAACCAGGCTTCCGCCGAAAGTTATTGAACCCACCGAGAACACGATCCCGCCCGCCGGATGGTTGTAGTAAATCATTTCACCACCTTCGCACACCCCCGGACAATCGTTCTGTCCTGCCGCCAGAACCGTTACGCCTGTCGGAGTTCCCGTGCCGCGAGTGTCGATCTCCCAACCGCTGGCGCCGCCGTGAGTTAAATCGGGATCACCAAAGCTACGGTTCTGTCCGAATTGCCCAAATATCTGTCCATTGCTCAACCCTGTCCCTCGGAAAAAGGGATGGTCCGCTTGCAAAACTTCGTAAGGCGCATCGCCGGTATTCTTAATGTAGCCAACTCCCGTCAGCGCCCGTTCCGGCCTGGGCGGAATCAGATTGCGGAACAGCGCCGGGTCCCTCGGTCCATTCTCAACGCCGGCCAGGAAGGTCATTCCGGTCATGTCCGGTGTGTATTCGGCCTCTTCGTAAATCCCATTGCCCCCGAGATAAAGCACCGAACCCCCACCGGCCAAAAACGTCTGCAGATTGGTGTACATCCGGAGCGACCAATATTCCGGATGCGTGCTCAGTACCAGAGTTTTGTAACCCCCAGGCAACCCATTGTGGAAGTCGATGTCGGTATAAACGTCCGGCTGATAGCCCGCATCTTCGAGTGCCCCCAGGATCCAAAGTTCCCCGCGCGCGGTGTGTCGCGGGTTAAAATCGTCGCTCACGGGTGAAACGTTTGGAAAAGGTCGAAGAAAGCTCAGATGTGCCCGTCCGTCATACTTTGAGCGGCCTCCCCAGTTGTTGTACGCGAGCCACGTGTTTACGTTCGCGAGGATGGCCATGCACGACCGGCGCGCCGATGATTTGACCACGAATGGAATGTGGCACTCGTCGCCATTACCAGACCGGCAGCGCGCGGAATAAAGCCCCGAGGGCCAGGAACTGGGGATCGTCCAGGTGAAACTGGTGCTCCAGCCGCAGCCGTAACGGTCCGGCTCTGAGGGCACCGCCTGAACAGTCGGCACGAAACTCGTGCTCCCCATCTCCTGGCTTATCACGCCGTAGAGGTCGGACTTGTGCTTGAAAAACCTCACGTCCGAGCGGCCCGTGCTCGACACTTTGAACTCGATCGCTTCGCCGGGCCGCGCTGACATGGGCCAGCAGTAACCCGCGCACGCTTCCGGCACAAACCCGTCGCCGATGTGCGCGCCGCA
>Ga0193697_1000277_pt1 | contig 20039 bp, 11 predicted proteins | sample L3m2metaG_FD_145073 | JGI IMG/M metagenome (GOLD analysis project Ga0193697, IMG submission 145073) | Soil microbial communities from a riparian zone of the East river system, Colorado, United States - L3m2 | ecosystem: Environmental > Terrestrial > Soil > Riparian zone | place: USA: East River... | reverse complement strand
AGACCGACGACCCGCTCCGCGCGGCAGCCGGCCTGATGGATAAGAGCCTCCTGCTGCGAGCGGAAAGCTCGGTGCCGGGCCGTCCGCTGTACCAGATGCTCGAAACAGTACGTGCATACGCCGCGCTCGAGCTGACCGCGGCAGGCGAGCGCGATGACGCCATGGAGGGGCTGGTGCGCTATTGCGCCGCGGAAGCCTCCATTGCCGCGGAGGGACTGGTTGGCCGTACGCAGGGCGAGTGGTTGGATCGCGTGCGTGACGATCTCGAGAACTACCGCAGCGCACTGACCTGGCTCATCGATCGCGGCCGCCCCGCCGAAGCGTCCGACATCGCGTGGAGTTTGTTCTTCTTCTGGGGCATCCGCGGGCATGCGGCCGAGGGGATTCGGTGGTATGACGAGATCCTGAAATGGCCGTCCCTTCCGCCGGCTGTCGAATCGAGGGCGCTCCTCGGCACGGGCGCGATGCAGTACACGCTAGGAGAACTGGGCGACGCACGCACCGCGCTCATGCGCGCCCTCGCGCTCGCCCAGGAGACCGGCGACATCGTGATGGTCGCGCGAGCCGAGAATCTGCTGGGAGACATTGAACACTCCGTCGGGAATACCGACGCCGCCCGCAAGCACTTCGCCCGCGGCGTTGAAGGTTTCCGCGTGCTGGCCCTCCCCTGGGGCCTCGGGAATTCGCTGACCGGGATGGCGGCGGTCGTCCTCGCGACTGGCGACTCCGCGCACGCCGAGCGCCTCCTCGATGAGGCCACATCGGTGCTTCGACACGGCGCGCCTTGGTTCTTGTCGTGGACGCTGTATCTGCGCGCGTTCCTGGCGGTGCAGCAGGGAAATGCCCATGACGCGATCGCGCTGGTGCGGGAAAGCCTCACATATATCCGTCAGCTCCACGACAAGTTCGCGTTCGTGTACCTAATGGTCCCTCTCGCCGCGGCGGCGGCACGCACAGGCGATCACGCGTGGGCGGCGCGGATTCTGGGGGCGCGGGACGCCGTCAGCGAATCGACAGGCGCCACCGTCGTCGACAAATCAGTGGACGACCTCCGCGAACGAGTGGAATTGGAGGTGCGTGCGCACCTCGGGCCGGATCGATGGGGCCGTGCGTATGCGGCAGGGCGTGTGACCTCCATCGACACGACAATCAAGGACATCGACAACGTTCTGACGAACCTCGCACGCGCCTAGCGCTTCACACGTCTGGTAGAGCCCTCAGTCCCGCTGCCCTTCGAAGTCACGCGCACGCCATTCCTGGGGATCCTGCCGCGGTCCACCCATCCGGAATATTCGAGAACGGCCCGAGATTAGTCACATCGGAGGGTCTGATGTTTTCATGGCGTCTCGCTGTTGTATCGGCAGTCTCGCTATTCGCGGTCGCCTGCGGCGACTACTCGACATCTTCTACTTCACCGTCACCGACGCCGTCCGCCACGCCACCGCCTGGCGCGCCGTCGTCGTCCATCACGATTCCGATGGGTGCCGAATTTCTGGGTAACCGAGCCTTCACGCCCGCGGACTTGAGTATCGCCGCAGGCACGGCGGTGACGTGGGTGAACAGCGATGCCACGTCTCACACCTCGACGTCAAATGCGGCTGGCTGGGACTCTGGAATCGTCGCGCCAGGCGGTCAGTTCTCATTCGTGTTCCAGAACGCTGGAACGTTTCCGTACCACTGCGCGATTCATCCCGGAATGGTCGGGACGGTTGCCGTTCGTTGAGAGGGTCACTCATGTCATCGATTGCTGAATCCATTGCCTTCGCCGCCCCATCGTTCACGGGCCGATTGCTGCGGCCGACCGACCCTGAGTACGACGACGTCCGCAGGGTGCACAACGGACTGATCGACAAGCGCCCGGCGATCATCGCCCGCTGTCGTGGCGCCGCCGACGTCGTCGATGCCGTGCTATTGGCCCGTAAGCTCGGCCTCGCGATATCGGTGCGCGGCGGAGGGCACAATGTCGCTGGCCGGGCGACGATCGACGATGGCCTCATGATCGATTTGTCGCCGATGAAGGGCATTCAGGTGGATGCCATCGCGCGTACCGCGCGCGCTCAGGGCGGCGTTCTCTGGAGAGAATTCAACCGCGAGACGCAGCTGCATGGACTCGCGACGACGGGCGGCGTCGTCGGGAGCACAGGGATCGCCGGCCTGACGCTCGGCGGCGGACTAGGCTGGCTGATGCCGAAGCACGGTCTTGCGCTCGACAACCTCCGAGCCGCCGACATGGTCATGGCCGACGGCACCGTGGTTCGCGCGAGCGCCGACACGAATCCGGATCTGTTCTGGGCGATTCGGGGCGGCGGCGGCAATTTCGGCATCGCGGCGTCGCTCGAGTACGCGCTCCACCGCGTTGGACCGATGATCACTGGCGGTGTGGTGGCGCATCCGTTGCCGCGCGCGCTCGATGTGCTGCGCTTCTTCCGGGATACCTGCGCGTCCTTGCCTGACGAAGCGATGCTGGTCGCCGCACTCCAGACCGCGCCGGACGGCTCGAACGCCAAACTGGTAGCTATCGTTGGCAGCCATTGCGGTCCGCTCGAGCTGGGCGACGTCACCTTTCGGTCTCTCAAGGCGTACGGTCCCCCGGCGCTCGATGCGATGGGGCCCATCTCGTACTCCTCGCTGAACGGGATGCTCGATCCCGCTTTCCCGAAAGCCGCTCTCAGCTATTGGAAAGCGCAATTCGTCGCCGACCTGACCGACGATGCGATTCGCACGCTGATCGACGGCTTTCAGGCGTGCCCATCGCCGATGAGCCACATCATCATCGAGCACTTCCACGGCGCGGCAAGCCGTGTTCCAGTGGCTGCCACGGCCTGCACGATGCGCGTGACAGGCTTCAACGTGATCATCGCGTCGCAGTGGACGGATCCGGGTGAGACAGAACGAGGCATCAGGTGGGCACGCGAGGCCTTTGCGTCCTTGACGCCGTATCTCGCGCCAACCCGCTACGTCAACTACCTGGAAGACGATGCGCGCGATGGCGCGGCCGTGGTGTACGGATCGAATCTCGCGCGCCTGAGGGCGATCAAGACGAAATACGACCCTGACAATTTCTTCCGGCACAACGTCAACATTCTGCCGGAGTGAGCCGACTCGAAAACCGCTTCTTCTTGCGCCGCGACGATCAATCCGGCCTGGATAGTTCGGCCAACCCTTTCGGCTGCATCCTCGTCCAAGGGATGATATGAGCTCGGTCCTCGCCGATCTTCGCTACGCGGCTCGGGAACTGCGCCGCCGTCCAGGCTTTGCGCTCACGGCGATCCTCTCGCTGGCCCTCGGCATCGGCGCCACCAGCGCCGTGTTCAGCGTCGTCTACGGCGTCCTGATCAACCCCTTCCCGTACGTGGGCGCCGATCGAATGATGCAGCTCAGCCTCATTGATAACGCAGGCCGGTTCCGATATCCGGGCATGACCGGCGCTCAGCTGGATCAGCTTCGCCAGGCCCGGACGGTCGAGAGCGTCGTGGGGGAGGACGGCTGGAACCTCACGACGACCGATGGCGATATCCCCGAAGACGTCAGTGCGTCGTACATCTCTCCGAACGCTCCAAATCATTGGGGCGTTCGTGCTCTCTTGGGGCGTTGGCTCATACCCGCCGATGCGCCTCCGGGACAGGAACCCGAGCGCGTCGTCGTGCTTGGGTACCAGTTCTGGCAGCGTTACTACTTGGGCGACCCCGCCGTCGTCGGCCGCACGATCCAGCTGGTTCGCAAGAACTATCAAATCGTCGGCGTGATGCCGCCACGGTTTCGCTGGCGCGAGGCGGACATCTACGTGCCGCTGAAGGTCAGGCTCGACCCCAACATCTACTTCGGCACGAGCCTCAAGATCCGGCCGGGTGTGTCCACGGCAGAAGCCAACGCCGATCTACAGCCGATCCTGCAGAAGTTCGCGACCGAGACACCGACGCGCTACCCCGACACATTTCGGGTGAACCTGCGCAGCATCATCGAGATGTACGCGCGGCCGATGGGTCCGCGGCTCTTCCTGCTGCTCGGCGCCGTGACGTCGCTGCTGCTGGTGGGCTGCGCCAACGTGTCGATCCTGCTGCTCGTGCGCGGCGCGCATCGCCAGCAGGAGCTCGCCGTGCGGGCGGCCCTCGGGGCCGCACGTAGCCGGGTGGTGCAGCAACTGCTGACGGAAGCGTTGGTCATCGCGGTGGCGGGCGCGACGCTCGGTGTGTTGATCGCATGGAGGGGCCTCGCGCTGATCGTTGCCTGGGTGCCGACCAACTCGTTTGCCGCCGAATCGGTCATCGAGATGAACGTGCCGGTCCTGCTGTTCAGTACGGCCCTGGCTGTCGTGACCGCGATCGTATTCGGCGTCTGGCCGGCGCTCCAGCTCTCGCGTCCTGACATCGGCCGCGTGGCGCAGACCGGCGCACGGCGGGTGATCGGCAGTGCACAGGGACGAAAGATCCATCGTGTCATGGTCGCAGTCCAGGTCGCATTGACGCTACTGATGCTCACCGGCGCTGGTGCGGCGGGAAAAGGGTTCCTGCGGCTGTCGAACGCGGACCTCGGATACGACCCGCACGACACGATGTCGCTGCCGATCCCCGTCCACGATGGGACCTACCAGACGTGGAAGGAGCGTTCCGAGTATTTCGAGCGAATCAGGGCGGCCATCGCTGCGATGCCGCAGGTTGTCTCGGCGGGGATCTCGACCAACGCCACGCCGCCGTCGAACGGAGGCGACAGCACCATCGAGATTCTCGGCAACACGGCGCTCGAAAAGCCGGTCGCTCGATTGAATTTCGTCAGCCCCGAGTATTTCCCTCTTCTCCACATTCCCGTCGCGCAAGGACGCACGTGGAGCCGCGACGAAATCGGGCGAGGGGCGCCCCTGGCCGTGATCAACCAGACGATGGCCCGTCAGTACTGGCCGCAGGGTGATGCCATCGGCCATCAATTGCGAATCGCGAACCTGAAGGACGAACCGCCGTATTCGCCCGCGGCGGCAGGATCCGATGGATGGCTCCAGATCGTCGGCATCGTCGCCGACGCGCGCAACGACGGTCTGCGCAACCCCATCAAGCCGGCCTTCTATGTGCCGTATACGTTGAAGATGCGGATGTTCACGCAGATCCTGGTGCGCACGCGCGTGGCTCCGCTGTCTGTCTTGCGCGATGTGCGCGCCGAGCTCGTTCGCGTCGATCGCGAACAGCAGGTCAGCCGCGTTCGTGATCTTCAGGGGTGGATCACGAATCTGCCGGAGTACGCGCAACAGCGGCTGGTGGCGAACCTGTTCGGGATTTTCTCGATGCTGGCGCTGGCGCTGTCGGCGGTGGGGCTCTACAGCGTCGTGTCCTACGGCGTCGCGATGCGAACCAGCGAGTTCGGCATCCGCCTGGCGCTGGGCGCGAGAGCCCGAGACGTCGTGCGCATCGTGCTGTCGGGGACGTCGTGGAATGTCGGCGCGGGACTCCTCGCGGGTGTCCTTCTGTGCCTGGTCTTCGACAAGGTCGCCTCGCAGTGGTTGACCGAGAGCTCGCGGGATCCGCTGATTCTGACTGCGGTGACCCTCCTGCTGATGGCCGTCGCGGTCATGGCGTGTCTTGCTCCCGCGCGTCGCGCGGCGTCGATCGATCCGATGGACGCCGTGCGCCACGAATAGAGCGAAGCCCGGCAGCCTGTTCCCAACGGGCTCCTCCAGAACCGTTTCAAACTCCTTCGCGATCGAGTGGCGTGAGCGTGCCCCGCCGTAGCTCGCCGGAAACACCTGAGCGAATGCGGGCCAGCTCGAGCGTGTTATCGTGGCGCGTCCTTCCCCTTCATGAGCCTCGATCCCGGTACACGTCTCGGGCCCTATGAGATCCTCGCGCTGCTCGGCGCAGGTGGCATGGGCGAGGTCTATCGCGCCCGCGACATGACGCTGGGACGTTCGGTCGCGATCAAGATCCTGCCGGCGGCGGTGGCGACGGACGCGGATCGACTGGCCCGCTTCGCGCGCGAGGCGACGACGCTCGCGTCGCTGAACCACCCTCACATAGCCCAAGTCTACGGCTTTGAGCGCGGCGGCGACACCCGGGCGCTCGTCATGGAGCTCGTCGAAGGCGAGGACCTGGCCCAGCGCTTGACGCGCGGCGCCATCCCGCTCGACGAGGCGCTGCCCATCGCGCGGCAGATCGCGGAGGCCCTCGAAGCCGCGCACGATGCCGGCATCGTCCATCGCGATCTCAAACCCGCGAACATCAAGCTTCGATCTGACGGCACCGTGAAGGTGCTCGACTTCGGCCTCGCCAAGGCGCTCGATCCCGCCGGTCGCGACAGCAGCGGCGCGCTCACCAGCGGAGCCACGGTCGTGCACGACCCGCTCCAGTCGCCGACGATGGCGAGTCCCGCGGCGATGACGGGGATGGGCGTGATCCTCGGGACCGCAGCCTATATGGCGCCCGAGCAGGCGCGCGGCAAGGCGGTCGACCGGCGCGCGGATATCTGGGCGTTCGGCGTCGTGCTGTTCGAGATGCTGACAGGCCGCTTCGCGTTTCATGGCGACACGATCTCGGACACCGTCGCAGCCGTGCTGACGCGCGAGCTCGAATGGCGTGCCATTCCACCGGCGACGCCGGAGTCCGTACGCGGTCTTCTGCGCCGGTGCCTCGACCGCGATCCGCGCCGGCGCCTGCAGGCGATCGGCGAGGCGCGCGTCGTCCTCGAGAATCCCGGCGCGACAGGTTCACCGGTCGTGCCCGCGCAGGCTCGCTGGCCTGGGTGGCGAACGCTGGCCACGGCCGTCGCTGCGGGCGCAGCGCTTTTTGCCGGAGGCTGGTTGGCGCGTCCGTCAACACAGATGGCGCGTAGCGAAGTGCGAAAGGTCGATCTGGCGATCTCCGATCTGGACGCGAACAGCGGCCGGGCGCCGGTGATTTCGCCCGACGGATCGCGCGTGGCCTTCGTCGCCGGCGGCCGTCTCCGCGTCCGCCGTCTCGACAGCCTCGACGTCACCGAGCTCCCCGACAGCGACGATGTGGCGTACCCATCGTGGTCGCCGGACAGTCGTCATCTGGCCTACATCCGGCGCGGGCGCGCCTGGAAGGTTTCCACTGAGGGTGGGGCACCCACCGAGCTCGGTCCGGTACCTCTCGACATCGCGGGATCGGCAGGCAGCGTGTGGACGAGCGACGGCCAGGTGGTGTTCGCGGGCAGCGACACGATTGGGCTGTGGACAGTACCGGCTGCCGGCGGCGGGTCCGGACGCGAGATGCTCGCGCTCGACCGGAGCGACGAAACCGACTTTCACGAGATCGCGACCCTGCCGGACAACCGCGGGTTGATCTTCACCGTACACCGCCGAAACCGGCAGCCAGACATGATCGCCGCACTGGCGGGCGGATCGCGGAAGGTGCTTCTCGAGATTCCCGGAGAAAGCCTCCGGTATCCGGTTTATTCGCCGACGGGCCACTTGCTTTACGAACGCGAAACCACTAACCCGGGGATTTGGGCGGTGCCATTCTCATTGCAACGCCTGGAAACGACCGGTGCGCCAATGCTCGTCGTCCCCCGCGGGAGGACCCCGAGCCTGGCCAGCGACGGAACGCTCGCCTTCGTCCGCCCCGACGAAGCGCCAGTCGATATTGTGCGCGTGTCCAGGTCGGGCACGGTCGAGAAGATCGCCGAGCTCGCCGAGACGAATACGTCGATGGTGTCACCCGTCCAAAGCGGCGGCGGCTATCGGCCGTCGGCCGGCGTCAGCCTCTCGCCGGACGGGACTCGGCTCGCCGTCAACGTGGGATTGGCGCCTGGACAGTTGTCGGTCCACGACCTTCAGCGGGGCTCCGTTTCGCGTGTGGCGACCGGCACGTTTCCAATACGTGCCGTTTGGGGCACCCGTGACGACCGTTTAATCTATGCCTCGGCCCGCGAAGCGAGAGGGTGGAACCTCTGGTCTCGTCGCGCCGACGGCGCTGGCGAAGAGAAGCGGTTGTCGAGGAGCGACGAAGTTCATTTCCCGCTGGCGGTATCGCCTGACGGGTCGGCCCTGGTGTTCGTCGAGGGCTCGGCGTCTACCGGAAACCTGTTTCAAGCACCGGCCGACGCCTCGGCGCCGGCGCGCTCGCTGTTCCAGAACCGGGTCTGGGGCCTTGGCGCCAGCTTCTCCCCGGACGGGCGCTGGCTGGCCTACGAGTCATTCGAATCGGGCCGCATGGAAGTGTTCGTGCGGCCTTTTCCGGATGGTGATCAACGCATCCAAGTGTCGAGCAGCGGCGGTCAGATGCCGGCCTGGTCGAAAACCCGCGAGATCTTCTACGTCGGAACGGGTGGCGTGTCAGCGGTGTCCGTCACGCCCCAGAGCGGTTCGCTCGCCGTCTCGAAGCCGGTTGTGCTGTTTCCCACGGGCGGTGAGACACACCTGGTGCCGGTCTTTGATCCGACACCGGACGGACAGCATTTCCTGATGCTGCGCTCCCGCGGAAGCCAGCACCTTGCGCTGATCTTCAACTGGCCGTCGGACCTTGCGCGACTTGGCGCTCCCAACGCGTCATCAGACCGGTAGCGCAAGAGAATCAGGCACGTATCGACTTACTTGCGTGCGCGCTCTCGTGCGAGCTGATCGCGGTACGTTTTCTCCAGCTCTTCGACCGCCGCCTTGAAGCCTTGTGGATCGACGAACCGGTCGGGATTGAACGCGTCGCCGGGTTTGTATTTCTCGTGCAGCTTGAATTGCGATGCGTGCGACGCGAGAAAGACGTCGATCGCCATGTCTTTCTGCGCCTTGAACGTCCGCGCGTAGTCGTCGGCGATGCCGGGATACTTGGCCATCCCGCTGACGGTGACGCCAGGGTTGATGGATGCCATGTTGGCGATCACGACGCGGTAGGTCTTGCCGCTTTCCTGCACGTTCAACGTGAAGCTGGTCGATCCCTTGGTGTGACCGGGATGATGATGCGCGGTGAGAACGGTTCCGCCGAGAGAGATCGTGTCGTTGTCCTTGAACGTGCTGTCGACCTTGACCGGTTCGAACTGCGCTCCGGGCGTGTCGCCGAAACGGAAGTCCAGCTTGCCGCCGGACTCGAGCAACGCCTTCTCCGGCTCCGAGACGACGACTCTGGCGCCGGTCATGCGCTTCAACTCCGCCAGGCCGGCGACGTGGTCGTAATGTCCCTGCGTCGTCGTCAGGATTTTCGTATCGGCGAGCTTGAAGCCGAGCTGCTCCACGCCGGCCTTGATTGTGCGCGCCGTGTCGCCGACACCGGCGTTGATCAGAATGTGGCCCTGCGGTGTGGTAATCAAGAAGCTGGACAGGTCGTACGAGCCGACCCAGTAGATATTCCCGATGATCCTGAACGGTGGGAACGATCGCGTCCAGCTCGGGTCGTCCTGTGCGCGGGTGGACGAAGCGAATGCGAGGGAACCAAGAATCAGGAGCGCGATCGATCGTTGCCGCATGATCGGATTATCCACGAATCCCCCGGCGCGTCCGCCACAGCGTAAAATGACGCCAGCGCCCGGTCACTACTGAGGGTCCCCGCCATGCGCATGGACGACGCGCGAGAGAGCGAGAATGTTGAAGATCGCCGCGGCATGGGTGGCCGCGGATTTCGGCCCGGCGGCGCCGGAGGGCTCGGCATCGGCGGCGTCATCCTGCTTCTGGTCGTCAGCTACTTCCTCGGCGTGGACCCGAGTCAACTCCTCAACGATTCGGGTGTGAGTACGGGCGGCGCGCCACCGGCCAGCACGCCTGCCGGGCCGCCAGGTTCCGATCCGGCCGGCGAATTCGCGAAGAAGATTCTCGCGGATACCGAGGACACGTGGACCATTATCTTCGAGCGTTCGGGGCAGCAGTACTCGAAACCGGTGCTCGTGCTGTTCTCAGACGCTGTGGACTCCGCATGTGGCCAGGCGGGGTCGGCCACGGGACCGTTTTACTGCCCGGGCGATCAGAGGGTCTATCTCGACCTGAGTTTCTTCCGAGAGCTCGACCGGCGGTTCGGGGCTCCTGGCGACTTCGCGCAAGCCTACGTCATCGCGCACGAGATCGGCCATCACGTCCAGAACCTGACGGGCAACCTTGCGAGGGGCGGCGGCTCGCGCAGCCGTTCCAACGCGCAGTCGGTGCGCCAGGAACTGCAGGCGGACTGCCTGGCCGGCGTCTGGGGTTATGCGGCGGCGAGGCGCAATCGCCTCGAACCGGGCGATGCCGAGGAAGGCCTCAGGGCGGCTGCCGCCATCGGCGACGATCGTCTGCAACAGGAGAGTCAGGGCAGGGTCGTCCCGGATTCCTTCACGCACGGATCGTCGGCGGATCGCGTGGCGGCGCTGAAACGCGGCCTGCAATCCGGCGAAGTGGCCGCATGTGGCCTCGGCCGCTGAACGCCGTCCGGCGGATCCCTACGGTTCGTCGCCGCTCGGGCCGTAGATTTGCGGAACGGTCGATCCCATCGGGCGCAGGTAGGTGGAAATCTGCCCTCGATGGTGCACGATGTCGAAGAGAAAGCTCCACGCCATCGGCGATGCGGGCCGTTGACCGCCGAAGAACTCGAGCGTCCCGTCCCAGCGTGCGGCCGGCAGCGCTTTCCACCGTCCGACGATCTCCGCGCTCTGCCTGTCGTACGCCTCGACCAGTTCCTTGATGGTCGCCGGCGCCTGCGGCGGCTTCCACTCGGCCTTGCCGGTCTCGACCGCGTCGATGATCATTTTCTCTTCGCACGCGATCTGCCACGCAATCTCGCGCGCGGTGCGGGACTTTGGATCCGGACGGTAGTCGGACCCTTCAGGTATGCGCGCGATCACCTTGCGCGTGGTCTTCGCTTCGTTCTCCCAGAACTTCGTGAAGAGCGCTCGTTCGTCCATGCCGCCTCCCCTAGTGCTCCCTCAGTATGCATCGCCGCTGCGTGGCGACGCACGTGCCATGCCAGTTGAGCCGTTGAAATTGGACGAAGTGGAGTGCGAGGATTGGCCCACGCAACCCGGCGTTAACCAGACGAGGAAGCGGCTTATGAAGAAATACGGCACGTTGCTGGCGGTCGTTATGCTCCTCGGCGTCCACGCGCCCGCGCAGCAGTTTCCGCCGGGCTTCGTCGATCCCGCGCCGATCCTGGCGGCCGCAGCCAGGGAAATCGGTGAAGCGAATTTCAAGTGCGTGACGTTTTCGGGGACCGGCTACGGCGGCGCCGTCGGGCAGACGTTCGAACACGCCGTCAACGTCGACTGGCCTCGCATCGACGCGCTGGCCAACTACACCCGCACCATCAACTGGGAAACCGGAACGAGCAAAGAGACGTTCGATCGCAAGCCGGGCTTGAATCCCGCGTCGTGGAAGTACGGCCTCGGATGGGTGGACGGGACGCCGGCCCAGAAGAATCTCCGGCAAACCCATCTCACCAACGGCAAGTATTCATGGTCCATCGACGGTGACGCGCCTCCCGTGACAGCGTCGCCCGAAGACGCCGAGCGCTACCAGCTGGATTTGTGGATGAATCCTCCCGGATTCATCAAGGCGGCCCGGCTGCCCGGCGCGAACCCCAGAGCGTTCTGGCGATGGGAGCAGATTGAGAAAGGCCGCGACGGCAACGTCGTCGCCCCCGAAAAGATCCACGTCGTCGCGATCACGGTGCTTGGGAAGTACCGCATGGACGCGACGATCAATTCACGGAATCAGATCCAGCGCATCAAGACGACCGTTGCCGAAAACGCGATGGGCGACTTCAACATCGAGCACGAATCAACCGATCAGGTGAGCGTGGGCGGCGTCAAGTGGCCCACCGTCTGGCACTCGCACCAGGGCTGGGACGACAACTGGCAGTTCTACAGCAAGAGCACCGGCCACAACGCGTACGGTGGCAGATTTCCGAAGGTGGAGCCGAATGTCTGCGCCGATCCGGTGTCAGTCCCGGCGTCCGTGATGCAGGCGCAGTTCACGAATACCGTGACCGTCGACAAACTAGGCACCGGCGTTTACATGCTGGGTGGCGGACCGGCGAACAGCTACATGATCGAGTTCGACACGTTCGTCGCCGTGTTCGAAGCGCCCGGCAGCGAGGAACGCAGCCTCGCGGTCATCGAGCAGATCGTGAAGCTCGCGCCCAACAAGCCAATCCGCTGGTTGATCAGCTCGCACCCCCATTTCGATCACATCGGCGGGATTCGCAGCTACAACCACATCGGCGCGACCGTCGTCATGCATCTCTCGAACGTCGACTTCATGAATCACGACATCCTCACGTATACGCCGAGGACGATGAAGCCCGACATCATGTCGCTGTGGCCGCCGACCGAAGTGGCGGAAGGGTACAACTACGAGGCGGTGCAGGAGAATTACGTCATCACCGACAACACTCGCATCTTGCGCGTGTATTACGTGCAGCCTCTAGCGCACGTCTCGGGAATGCTCATGGCGTACCTGCCGGCGGAGCGCATCGCGTTCGAAGCGGATCTCTTCGACACCCACGAAGCCCACACCGGCCCTCCGAAGCCGGCGATGACCAGCTTCTGGAACCAGGTGAAGCGCATGAAGCTGAACGTGTCTACGATCGCGCCTGTGCACGGACGTCCCGTGCCGTGGTCCGATTTCGAGAAGGCGATGGGTGACGCGGCAAAGCTCTGCGAATCTGTCGGCGCGGGCGGGGCGGTGGCCTGGGTGCCCTGCAAATAAGCGTCTCGAAGCCGTGTCGTAGCGCAGCCCTTCAGGGCTGTCTGTGCGGTCCGCCGTCAGACAGACAGAACCGTCGCGAGCGCCTCTATGGAAGGCGCGAAGAAGTAGCCGCCGCCGGTCGGCACAACCCATTCGGTCGTAAACGTCAGCGTCTGTGTCGGGTCAATGGGAGCCGGCAGGTCGGCCGTCCGCTGGCGTGCCGCGTCTCCACCGTTCTGTCCGATGATGACGTCGAAGCCGCCGTCTTCCGGAGCGGCGGTCGCGTTGACCCAATGATTCGTCAGGAACTCGAACTGGTTTTCGATCGACGTCTGATAGCAGACGAACAGCAGGCCGCGGTCCGCCGTGTTCGCGGATGACGTCGAACCGGCCGTTCGAGGCAACGGATCGCCGTACGGAATTCCGCGCCGGAGGATGCGCCGTGTCAGCGTATCGTGTGCCCCGCCCGTGTCCGTCGCCAGATCGCGAGGGTTGACCTTCCTGACGTGAGCCGCGTGCGGACACGAGAACCCGAACAGGTCCGCACGCGACTGCGCGAAGTCGTCTGGCCTGTGGGGCGGCGCGTTCTTCAACGGCACTGGCGTCGTGTCGTCCTGATATGCGAAGTGATTGTTGGCGAAGTCGTTCTTCCCCAAGGCTTCATCGTCGGCTTCAGGCGATCGGGCCACCGGAGCGCCGCTTGGCCATCGTCCGACCAGTTTCGCGGCAAGCGTGGCGGCGGACACGCCCTTGAACCCCTGCTCCTTCGCGAGGCGCTTCGCCTGCTTCGACATCGCGTCGCGGAAGGCTTTCACGTCCTGCCTCAACCGCCGAATGACGAGGTACGATCCGTTCTTCGCCCATGCGGGAACGACGGTGGGGTCGAAGGGCAGCGCACCGTCGCCATTCGCGTCCTGGCGCTCATACCCGAAGACGAACTGTCCCGGATACACGAGGACGCTGCCTGGCGTGGACAACAGTTTCGCGCGCGAGTCCGCGGGGTCGACATACCTTGCCGTCAGAAAATCGTCGGGGGCCTCGGACAAGCGGCCCCGCACGGCGGGTTGGGAGATTCCGTCCTTGAAGCCGAAGTGTTCGTGGCCCCTCAGCGCTCCAGGAAGCGTATTGCCGCGCTGATCGAACATCAGTGTCAGGCCGCTCCCGCCAGACGCCGTCGCGCCGGGAATCTTCTTGAGCGTCGTCTTGAGGTGATCGACTTCTTCCTGAAGCGCGTTGACATCGTCGCTGGCGACGGTGAGGACGACATCCGGAATCGCGCCCGGTCTGCCGAATTTCCAGTTTTTCGGTGAGCCGGGAGCGTGAAGCGCGGTCGGATCGCCAAGCAAGGGAGACCGGGCGGGCAAACCTGCCTGGAAGGCTTCGTCACGGAATCTGGCCGCTTCGGCGGACGACGTGAGCGTCTCGATGGCGTCGCGGGAAAAGGCGATGTTGAGCCATGTCGCCACCAGCCCGCACGGCTCGTCTGCGCGTCGGGCCCGCATGGCTTTGAAGAGTCGGTTGAAGCTGACCACCTCGTCCATCGTCGCGATCGAAGGCGTGATGAATTGCAGCCACCGTTTGGCCTTCGCCGCGTCGGTGATCTTGAGAAAGAGCAGCGCCTGATGGTCCTTGTTGAATCCCGCGAGGATGTTGCCCTGGATATTGCGGACGTCCAGCACCTCTTCGACCGCCGCGCTGGCGAGCGGCGAACCCACGTGCCGCGCAAGGGCCGGCGCGGCCGGTTGGAACGGAAGGCTCCTGACGATGCGAGCCGTCTTCTTAGCGTCGTGTTTTGCCATGGGGTGGCGGAGCCGCATCGAACGGCTCGCTGGCGCCGTGCAAGGCCATGAAGTGCGCGTGACCCGCGCATTCGGGCGGCGGCGTGGGGATGCAATTCTTGGGGGGGTTGTGGCTCGCACCGATGCGGCACGCAACTCCAGTGAGCTTCATGAGAATGTGCTCCGCAATCTGGCCCCCGAACCGGATGGGAACGCCGCCGATCTTGATGTCGCTGACGGTATAACCCTTCGACGCCGGAACCTGAAAGACGCCTCGCAGGCCCAAACCCGCGGTGCCTCGCACGATGGTCCAGAAGGTGGAGGCTGGTGTGCCGTCTGGAGTAACCCAACCTGTCGTGTTCAAGCTACTGATATACAGCCCCACGGGATTCGCGAGCGTGATCGACGCGCCCTGCCGCGCGAGCGCGTTGACGCGCCCACCGATCGTCGGATCGCTCGCGCGTCCAGGCGTGCCGTATCCGGCGCAGCAGATCAACGCGTCCTGATCCGTTAACAGCTGGCCCTGGCGAGCCCGCAGGATGGTCGCCTGTGCGGCGATATTGATCTCCGCCTCCAGCGTGTTCGCGGGATGCGTGAGGTGCACGGCGCCCTTGGTCGTGTTCCACTTGTTGCGCGGATCGTAAACGCCGTTCTTGAAGAGGTCGCTCATCTTGACGGTCGGGCTGACCAGCTTCTGGTACAGCGCAAGCACCTTGTTCTTGTCGCCGTGCGCGTTGGCCGTCTTCACGTTGGCGGGAATGCTGTCGGGATAGCCGTGAGCCATGGCGAACCAGTATTCGGGTCCTTCGCACGTGAAATCGACTCGTGCGATCTTGTTCGACCCTGCGACCTTCGTGGCGAACCACTCGCAATACTCGTCCTGCTGGCGGAATGGGCCGTCGCTGTCACTCAGTAACGCGTCGGCCTCCTGCAACGCCGCCTGGTGACTGCCGGGATGCCTGCTCGTCACGAGCTTCGGAAATCCGGTCCACGAGATGGCGGCCGTCGTGCTCGGATTCGGCGTGTCCGTCGTGTGCGGGTTGTAGAACTGGCTGTGTCCGGCGCCGACCGACTGCTCGACGCCGCGCACCTCGCCCGTGAACCAGAACGACAACGTGTCGCTCCACGCGGTACGTTGATTCGGAATCGAATCGAAGTCGGTGCTGTTGGCGGGAGGGTCGAATTTCGCGAGCAGCATGACCTTCCTTTCAGCGAGAATGAAACGGCGCGGATAGTGATCGCAGGCTCAACGCCCGATGTTGTCGAGCACCCACACGCTGCCCGCCCGCTCGAGAATCGGCAGGACCAGTCGCGTCTGGCTGACGCCAAGCTCCGAGATGCCGCTGGCTTGCAGCCTGCGGCCTGGATTGTCGTAACGGGTCACGCGGAACTCGTTGCCCACCGTCGTGCCCTTGACGGGATCGAACTCGATTCCCCAGACGTCGAAAAACGGGCTGTCGCGATTCGAGATGAAGTAGATGGCTTTGCCGTCCGACGCCCACCGCCCTTTGTCCGCCCACAGCGTCTGGCTCGTGATCGGCGACCACTTGCCGCCGGCGGCAGGCACGACCCCGAGGATCGACTCTGCCACGTGTTTGGTGCTCTGCGCGTTGAAGAGAATCCACCGGCCGTCAGGCGAGTACCGGGCCTGGTAAAGCTGATAGTCGGGATCGGCGACCAGCTTGCGCACGCGATCCGGTGACGGGTCGACCGCCGGCGACGTGCAGAGGGCTGGCGGCTGCCGGGTCGGCGACACACAGTTGTGGACGATCTCCGAACCGTCCGGCGACCAGTCCCACGCGTTGGTCAGTCCCTCGGCCATCGTGTGTTCGCCGCTGCTGCCGATCGCGAGCCACGTGAGCCGACGCGCGCTGCCTTCCCGCGTGAGCCTGTACGCCACGCGCGTCCCGTCCCTGGTCACGCGAGGCGTGAAGTACTGCGGCGCCTCACCGAGCAGCACCGGCTGATCCACGCCGAGCGTGGCGGCCCAGAGTTCCATCGCCGGTTTGCCCGGTCGCGTCGCCGTGTAAACGATCGAGGAGCCATTCGCCGACAGGTCGAATCCGCTGACCGCCATGTTGGCCGGCGTGACTGGCTCCGGATTGCCGGTGGGCCGCCGCGCCCGCGCATCCAGCGGCAACGACCAGAGCCGCGCCGACTCAGAGCTCGTCACGAATGCCAGCTTGTCGCCGCCGGGTGAGATCGCAATGTCCCCGTCGATTCCAGTTCCGGTTGTCAGACGGACCGGGCCGGCGACCAGTTTCAGCGAGGCGGGATCGACGGACACCCTCCACAAATTCTTGACGCCGCGTGAGGTGCCAGCGACGTAGAACGCGTCACCCTTTGGAGCCCACCGTGTTTCCAACGGTCGAAAGTCCTGGGCCCTGACCTCCCGCACGACTTCGTCGCTGATCTCTGAAGGTACGGCATCCCCTCCATCGATTGGCACAGTCCAAAAGCCGGACTGGACGTTCACCCGTCCCTCCTGCCGTTGGTTCGGTTGTCCCCGGAATGTGATCCGCCGTCCGTCCGGGTGCCACATGATCTGGTCGACGCTCGTGAACCGCGCGAGCTCCGCTTCCAGTACTCGACGGGGTGCAGCACCGTTCAATGCCAGAAGGTACGCGTGCTGAACGACCAACGACGCGTTCTCGAGAACCGGCCGCCGCACGACGAGCACGCTGGAACCGTCGGGGCGCCATTGCGGGGAGTACCCGAAATCTGACAGTTTCACCTCGCGCCCGCCGAGTGCGGGCACCAGGAAGATGCCGCCGCCTTCCCGTTCCGATCGGAACGCAATGCTGTTGCCGTCGGGCGACCAGGCCGGCTGCCAGTCGTTCGCGGCATCCGAGGTGACGCGGACGGCGCGCCCGCCGCCGAGGGGTTGCACCCAGATGTCGAAGTTTCCCGACTGGTTCGAGCTGTACGCGATGAACTTGCCGTCGGGCGACCACGCGGGCTGGGCCTGCAGGCCGTCGTCGAACGTCACGCGCGTTAACGCGCGTTGGGCAGTCGCGGGCGCCACTGCCTGCCGTCTCGGCCACATCAGATACGTCGCGCCTGCCAGCAGAGCCGCGACGATTCCGACCGTGGCCCCGATCAGCACCCGGCGTCTTCCCGGAACAGGGGGCGGCGGTATGACGGCCGCGCCGGTCGAACGCGATGATCCGCTGCCGCGCATCGCGCCCGCCGCCGAACCATCGCGCTTGAGACGCGCCAGGTCGGCGCGCATCTCGCGAATGCTCTGGTAGCGGAGGTCCTTGTCCTTCTCGAGCGCTTTGTCGAGAATGCGGACCAGTTCGGCTGGCGTGGCCGGATTGATCTCGTGAACGTGCTTCGACGTTCGGTTCAGGATTCCGTCGAACACCACTCCCGTGGTGGCGCCGGGAAATGGCAAACTGCCCGTCACCATCTCGTAGATCACGGCACCCAGCGAAAAGATGTCGGAGCGCGCGTCCAGTTCTTCGCCGCGCACCTGCTCCGGCGACATATAGGCCACGGTGCCCATCGTCTGGCCGGGTGTTGTCAGCAGCGCATTCTTCCTGGCGTCGGTGGGCAGCGCGATGGCGGTTGCCGCTGCATCGTCCCCTTCCTCAGCCGCGAGTTTCGCCAGGCCGAAGTCGAGCACCTTGGCATTTCCGCTCTCCGTGACGAAGACGTTCGCGGGTTTGATGTCGCGGTGGACGATGCCTTTCGCGTGCGCGGCGTCGAGCGCCTCGGCGATGTGCATCGACAAATCGAGCACGGTCTCCGGGTTCAGCCGCTTCGCCGCAATCAGGTCGGCGAGCGTCTGCCCCTCGAGCGCCTCCATGACGATGAAGTGCCGGCCTTCGTGCTCGTCGACGTCGTGAATCGTGCAGATGTGCGGATGGTTCAGCGCGGAGGCCGCCCGCGCCTCGCGCCGGAAGCGTTCGAGCGCATGGCCGTCGCCGGAGACGTCTTCGGGCAGGAACTTGAGGGCAACCACGCGACCCAGGCGGGCGTCCTCCGCCTTGTACACGACCCCCATGCCGCCGTGGCCGAGCTCAGCGACGATGCGATACCGGGAGATCGTGCGGCCGATCATCGTCGAGGCGGAAGGATACCTCTGGCGCCGAGGTTTGACCGAGAAAAGTGGCGCTTCGGCCGCCGACGGCATAGTAGGATCCACCGAGGTCATAGGACTGGCCATGCGGATGCGATTCCTGCGCGGGCTGTGGCTCGCCGCGCTGCTTGGCGTTTCCACTTCCGGTGCCGCTCCCGGTGCCGCGGGCGCTGAATCCCTGCTCGCTGACGCGATACAGCGCGGCGACCGGGGGGCCGTCCTGGCGCTCCTGAACACACACACCGACGTCAATGCGCCGCAGAGTGACGGCGCGACGGCGCTGCACTGGGCCGCCTACCTGGACGATGCGGATACGACGGCCCGGCTGCTCAAAGCCGGAGCCCGCGTCGATACCCCGAACAATTACGGCGTGACACCGCTGTCGCTGGCCTGCGGAAACGGCAACCCCGGCGTGATCGATCAGTTGTTGAAAGGCGGAGCCGATCCCAACCGTGCGGTTCGCGCTGGAGAAACGCCGCTGATGCTCGCGGCGCGCTCCGGAAACGCGGACGCGGTGAAGATGCTGCTGCGTGCGGGCGCTGCGGTCGACGCGAAGGAAACCTGGAACGGTCAGACGGCGCTGATGTGGGCCGCTGCCGCGGGACACGCCGCGGTCGTGCAAGCGCTGATCGATCACCGCGCGGATATTCGCGCTCGTTCCAACAGCGGCGCGACGGCTCTGCTGTTTGCCGCGCGGCACGGCGACTTGGCTGGTGTTCGCGCGCTGGTGGCTGCGGGCGCGGACGTCAAAGCCGCCAGACCCGACGGCGCGACGCCGTTGCTCGTCGCGGTGATCAACGGCCACGAGGATCTCGTGGACCTCTTCCTGGACAAGGGAGCCGATCCGAACGTGGAGGGCGGATCGACCGAGCTGACGGTGCAGGGCGTGCGGGCCAGGCCGATGGAGCTCAAATACCGGAAGCTCACGAACAACGAGCGTGACTCCGAGGGCGTTGCGCGCGGCAACATCTTTGGAAGGCCGCTCCACGCCGCTGTTCACGTTGCCAACTGGCACCTGAGCGATCAGTTCATCGCGGTCAAGCTCGATCGCCTGCGCGTCATCGAGTCGCTGCTCTCGCACGGCGCCGACGTCAACGGCCGCATCAGCATGGAAGAACCGCGGTGGTCCGGCGCGCGGTATCGCAGGCACCTGGCCGGCGCAACCGCGTTTCTCCTGGCGGCGAAGGCCGCCGACGTCGAAGTCATGCGCGTGTTGCTCGCCTATGGTGCGGACTCGACCATCGGCACTGAAGAGCGCATCACGCCGTTGATGGCCGCGGCGGGCATCGCGTGGGCCTCGAACCAGGACCGCGCGTCCGAGAGTCAGGTGCTCGAAGCCGTCAAGCTGCTGGTGGAGGAACAGGGCGCCAACGTCAACGACGTCAGCGACCTCGGCGAGACCGCGATGCACGCGGCCGCGTATCGCGGCGCCAACAGCGTCGTGCAGTACCTGTTCGACAGGGGCGCGAAGCTCGATGTGGTCGCGAAGGACGGGCGCACGCCGCTGATCGTCGCCGACGGCGTCGAGTACGGCAATTCATTCGCCGCCCAGCCGCAGACGGCGACGCTGCTGCGGAAACTGGGCGCGAAGGAA
>Ga0193697_1000276_pt1 | contig 20094 bp, 11 predicted proteins | sample L3m2metaG_FD_145073 | JGI IMG/M metagenome (GOLD analysis project Ga0193697, IMG submission 145073) | Soil microbial communities from a riparian zone of the East river system, Colorado, United States - L3m2 | ecosystem: Environmental > Terrestrial > Soil > Riparian zone | place: USA: East River... | reverse complement strand
AGCCATATGTGAAAATCTTGTGAAAAGATTTCAACAACTCTTGATTGAGATCGGGGACGGTTTGTCGTTTGCTCTTGCACTGCTCGCTCCGAAAGTCCTGGTCCTGGCGCGGGCATTTGAGAAAGCGAACCTGAACTATTTTGGGAAAATGGCGAAAACGACTGAAAAACCCCGCGAACTTATCGTAATGCTGTGTGATCACCTCAAAGAACTCAAAGGGCGTGGACCCCGCGCCGGCGGAATTTCCAAGCCCTTCACTACCGATTCCTATGTCTCCCTCGAGGACGCGACCCTGATGTTTTGCTGCGCCGTCAGTCAGCGATATGGCGAAGAACCGACGCGCCGCTGGAGCGACTTCCTGCCCGAACTCCTTTTATGCCACCCTGAACGCTGCGAGGAGGTTTTGGGGCTCATCGAGCGAGAACAATTTGAGTCGCCACGCTATTTCGAACTGGCAGGCTCCTCGCGATGATTGATGCCGTCCATGAAGAAGCCGGACACGGTGGAGTCGATCTAAAGCGCGCCCGGCGCAAAGCACCGGCTCTGCTCGATCCGACAAAGATCGACCGGCTTCCTCCGCATTCGATCGACGCCGAAAAGGGCGTTCTCGGCTCGATTTTCCTCCTGCCCAACGAATGCCTCGGGGAAGCCATCGAAAAGCTGAAGGCCGGCTCCGAGGTTTTCTACGATCTGCGCCACCGCGTGATCTACGAAGTCCTCGTCGAGATGTACGATCACAAGGAGGCGATCGACAGCATCACCGTCCAGCAGCGGCTCAGGGATCGCCAGCAACTCGATGCGATTGGCGGCGGAGCATATCTTTCCTCCTTACCCGACGTTGTGCCCTCCGCGGCAAACATGGGCTATTACCTCAACGTCATCCGCGAGAAATACATTCTGCGCCGGATGATCCAGGCGTGCACGAGCGTTGTCGGCCGCGTCTACGACCACGAAGGGGAAGTCGATCAACTGCTCGACGAAGTCGAGCGGGACATCCTGCGCATCAGCGAAGAACGAGTCGAATCGACGACCAGCACGATCAAAGATCTTGTCCGCAACGCGATCAGCACCATCGAGGATTATCATCAGCGTCAGGGGATGCTGACGGGCCTCGGCACCGGTTTTCCCGATCTCGACAAGATGACGAGCGGCTTCCACGCGGGTGAAATGATTGTCATCGCCGCTCGCCCAAGCATGGGCAAGACGAGCCTCGCGATGAACATCGCCGAAACCGTCGCTATCGATCAGAAGCTCCCCGTGGCCGTGTTCAGCCTTGAAATGACTGCCGACCAGCTCGTGCTTCGCATGCTCTGTTCGCGCTCTCGCGTCAACCTGCGCAATATCCGCGAAGGTTTTCTGGCCGAACGCGATTTCCCGAAATTGACCGGCGCCGCCGGAAAATTGGCCAACGCGCCGCTCTTCATCGACGACTCGCCGGGTCTGTCGATTCTGCAACTGCGCGCGAAGGCCCGTCGCATGGCCCAACAATATGGGATCAAGCTTTTCGTGATTGACTACCTGCAACTGCTCCACTCTACTGCGCGCCGAGCTGAGAACCGGCAGCAGGAAATTGCTGACATCTCCAATGGCGTTAAAGCCCTGGCGAAGGAACTCAAAGTTCCTGTCGTCGTGCTGAGTCAGTTAAATCGCGAATTGGAGAAGGACAAAAACCGCAAGCCGCGGCTCTCGGACCTGCGCGAATCGGGCGCGATCGAGCAGGACGCAGACCTGGTCGCACTGCTCTACAAGCCGGGCAGCGGCGAAGACGAAGAGAGCGCCCAGGAACAGGACGCAGTGCCGGTGAATTTGTTGATCGCCAAACAAAGAAACGGTCCGACCGGGGACGTGCACCTGACGTTTTTGAAGTCATACACTCGGTTTGAGAGTGCGGCCAAAATCAGCGGTGACGACGTGCCCGGGGAATAGCCCGGCGATCTTCCTTTTCCTGATTCTCTTTTTGTCGATGGGAGCGACCGCCGCCTTTGCACAGGCGCCGGTCATCATCAGCAAAATCACAATCACCAACATCGGTCCGCAGGTCGCCAGCGACGCTCTGGTCCGCGCGAACATCAAAGTAAAGGAGGGTGACAAATACAGTCCCGCCGCGATCAACGCCGGGGTCGAAAACCTCTACAAGACCGGCTACATCCTCAACGTCCAGGTCGTCGAAGAACCTTTGCCCGATGGTGTGCACCTCAAATACATCCTGCTCGGCAAACCCAAAGTGACCGAGATCACTATCAGTGGCAACACGAAGTTCAGCACGCGGAAGCTAACGAAGAAGCTCACGACGAAAGTCGGCGATCCGTTGGATGAGCGCAAACTCTTCACCGACACCGAAGAGATCAAGAAGATGTATCAGAAGGCCGGTTATCCGCAAACCGAGGTGAAATACGTCATGAACACCGACCAGCGCGCGGGCCGCTCCTCGGTGCTCTTTGAAATCAAGGAGAGTCCCAAAGTAAAGGTCATTGATGTGTACTTTGAAGGCGCCAACGCCTTTTCACAAAAGAAACTCCGCAAGGTCCTGAAGACGCGCCGGCATTGGATGTTCTCGTGGCTCACCGGCACCGGCGTGCTCAAGAAGGACGTGATCGAGGAAGATAAGGAACGGCTCGCCGAATTCTACCGCAGTGAAGGCTACATCGACTTCGATCTGCGCGACGTGCGCTACTTGTACGAAACCCCACGGAAGCTTATTGCCTATCTTGTCATCTACGAGGGGCGCCAATATCGCGTCGGCGCGATCGATTTCAAAGGCTTCACGCTATTCACCACGAACGAAGTATCGAAGCGGCTGAAGATGAATGTGGGGGCGATCTTCACGCCGAAGGGTTTCGCGCAGAATTTCCAGGCAATTGAGGACCTTTATGGCAGCAAAGGTTACATCGACGTTCAGTACGGGCGCACCCTTCGGGTGATCAAGAAACCGAACACGCAAACCGGGACCATTGACCTGACGTACGAGGTCCAGGAAGGCAACAAGTCCTACCTCGAGAAGGTTGAAATCCGCGGGAACACCAAAACCAAAGACCGCGTAATCCGGCGCGAACTGGCAGTGGCACCCGGGGAAGTCTTTGATATGACTCGCGTCAAGCTCAGCCAGCGGCGTCTGGAGGGGCTGAATTACTTCGAGCGCGTGGATACCGAAGCCGAGCCCGATCCCAACCTGCCGCCGGACCGCAAAAATCTGGTCGTATCCGTGGCCGAAAAGCCAACGGGCAATTTCGCGATCGGCGCCGGCTACAGTTCGCTCGACAATCTCGTGGGCTTCATCGAGATAACACAGGGGAACTTCGATCTGTTCAACCCGCCAAAATTTATGGGCGGCGGCCAGAAACTGCGCTTGCGCGCCCAGGTCGGCGCACGCGTGCAGGATTACCAACTTACCGTTATTGAGCCGTGGTTATTTGGCAAAAAACTTGAGTTCAGCACCGATCTGTATCATCGCGAGTTGCGATACGTCAGCATCAACGGCCTCTACGACGAACGCCGTACCGGTGCCCGGTTTGGCGTTGTGAAGGCGCTCGGGAGCGATTTCCTGAAAGGCGGCGTGAGTTACACGATTGAAAATGTGGGCATTATCAACGTGGATTCGAACGCGCCACCGTCCATTCAGGCTGAAGAAGGCGATCGGCTGGTCTCCAAGGTGGGCCTTTCGCTCAGCTATGACACGCGCGATAGTTACCTGAACCCAACGCGCGGCACCTTGAACCAGATGCGCGTTGAAGTCGCCGGCGGCCCTTTCGGGGCAGAGACGGATTTCTACAAACTCGAACTCGGCAGCGCGTGGTTCATACCGGGATTCTTCACGAACCATGTGTTTGAGATTCGTGGCCGGGGCGGCTTTGTCGACAGCTACTCGGATTCATCCCGTGTGCCCTTGTTTGACCGCTTTTTCCTTGGCGGCATCACGTCGCTGCGAGGCTACCGATATCGGGAAGTTGGCCCGCGTGAAGCCACGTTTGATAATGACACCGAACCGGTGGGCGGCAATACGTATTGGTACGCGACGGCGGAATATCGCATCCCGATCATCAAACAATTAAAATTCGCAGTTTTTTACGATATTGGTATGGTTTATCCCAATGCGTTCGATTTTTCGCGGCATGGCAACAACGGGTTTGGCACCCAGCCCTACAATGACAACTGGGGTGTCGGCATCTTGCTCGACTTGCCGATCGGCCCGCTACGGCTCGACTACGGCATACCCATCCGTTCCGACCCGGAGAACCGCAGCAGCGGACGTTTCCAGTTTACCGCGGGGTACCGCGCCGATTTTTAAATCCATATGAAAGCTCATAATTCACTCGTCGTTTGCAGTCCCGGGTTCAGCCGGTTTCTTTGCTTTTGCATTTTGCTTGCCGGAGGCATGGCTGCTTCCGCCCAGACGAAAATTGGCATCATCGATTTGCGGAAGGTCTTTGATGAGTATCACAAAACCAAAACCGCCGACGCGCGTCTCAAGGACCAGGCCGCTGACCTCGACAAAGAACGCAAAGCGATGATGGACCAGTATCAAAAGACGACTGACGATTACAAAGCGGCTTTGGAAGGGGCGAATGACCAGGCCGTGTCGGCGGATGAACGGGAGAAGCGCAAGAAGACCGCCGAGTCCAAACTGCTCGAGATCAAGAAGCTGGAGGGGGACATTCGGCAGTTTGACAATCAGGCCCGGGCCACCCTCGAAGAAGACCAGCGCAAATTGCGTGACAAAATCCTGGTGGAAATCCGCACTGTGATTAACACCCGGGCAAAGTCAGCGGGCTATAGCCTCGTTCTCGACAGCGCGTCGGAGAGTTTTAATAAAACGCCGGTGGTGATGTACACAAACGGGGAAAATGATCTGACAACGGACGTCTTGAAGGAGCTGAACGCGAACGGGCCCGTGCTACCGCCCACGGCCAAACCCGCAGAAAAGAAATAACGGGTTGTTTCAGGACGGCGCGGTGGGGCCACGTGGAACGTGGTAAGCCACCACGCCCTACCGCCACCTTGAAATCCGAAACCCGAATACCGAAGCTCGAAAGAATTCCGAAGCCAGAAATCCCAAACCCGCGCCGCGTAAACGCGGGACTCCGACGGGTTACCTGAAATGCGCACGTTTTTTTCGGGTTCATTGAGCTTCGGCCCTGCATTTTAAACCGCCTCACAGTCAGAATTTTTTCTCTCGCTAATTCCGCCAAAGGCGGTACAAACCTCCCCTTCGTTTTTGATGACGGAACAGATTGTCATTCTGGACTTCGGGTCGCAATACACGCAGGTGATCGCGCGCCGGATTCGCGAGTGCAATGTGTACTGCACCATCGTCAAGTACGATACACCCGCGAAAGAGATCGCCCGCCTCAACCCCAGGGGCCTCGTGCTCTCCGGTGGACCATCGAGCGTCTACGCCGACAAAGCGCCCCGTCCTGACAAGAAAATCTTCGAGTTAAACATTCCGATCCTGGGGATCTGTTACGGGATTCAATTGCTCGCGAGCTACATGGGCGGCAAGGTTGAGCCGGGACAGAAGCGCGAATACGGCAAGGGGCGGCTCACGGTCAAGGATCGCTCCTGTCCTTTGTTCGTCACGCTGCCATCCAACCTTCAGGTCTGGAATTCACATGCTGACAAGCTGACCAAAATGCCTTCGGGGTTCAAAACCGTTGCTGTCACCGAAAATTCCGATTACGCGGCGATCGAGCACCGATCTAAACGCTTCTTCGGCCTGCAGTTTCACCCCGAAGTAGCGCACACGCCGCGCGGGGCGGAGATCATCAGCAATTTCGTCCACCATATCTGCGGCTGCGGCAACGACTGGACGATGCACAATTACGTCGATCAGGCGGTGCACACGATTCGCAACCAGGTCGGCTCGGAGCGTGTGATCCTCGGCTTGAGCGGCGGCGTGGATTCGAGCGTGGCCGCCGCGCTGATCCATAAAGCGATTGGCGATCAGCTCACGTGTATTTTCGTAAACAATGGCGTCCTGCGCGGACGCGAAGCTGAAATTGTGCGCGAAGTCTTCGGGCGAAATTTCAAAATCAAACTCCACTACGAAGACGCGTCGAGACTGTTTCTGAAGCGTCTCAAAGGGGTGACGGAGCCCGAGCGGAAACGCAAGATCATCGGCAGGACCTTCATCGAAGTCTTCCAGGCTGCGACAAAAAAGGTGGGACAGGCGAGATTCCTCGCGCAGGGCACATTGTATCCGGACGTGATCGAATCTGTCCCCATCGCGGGCAACCCAGCGGCGATGATCAAGAGCCATCACAACGTGGGGGGCTTGCCCAGGAAGATGAAATTTCAGCTCGTGGAGCCGCTGAAGTGCCTTTTCAAAGACGAAGTTCGCCAGCTTGGGCTGGAGTTGGGTGTGCCCAAAGAAATCGTCTATCGACAGCCGTTCCCGGGACCGGGCCTGGCGGTGCGCATCCTCGGGGAAGTGACGCCGCGACGCTGCACGATTTTGCGCGAGGCCGACAGCATCGTTGTCGAGGAAATGAAAGCCACGGGTTTGTATTACAAAATCTGGCAAAGCTTTGCCGTTTTATTGCCGGTGCGCAGTGTGGGTGTCATGGGCGATGAACGCACTTATGACTTCACGATCGCGATACGGGCCGTGGAGTCACAGGACGGCATGACCGCAGATTGGGTAAAGCTGCCCTACGACTTGTTGGAGAAACTCTCCACGCGGATTATCAACGAAGTCAAGGGCGTCAACCGCGTGTGCTTTGACATCTCCAGCAAACCCCCGGCGACGATCGAGTGGGAATAGCGATTATTCTTCAGTTTCGTCGTCAGTATCAAGGCGACTGGCCCGCGGCAAATCCTCGACCTCACCAAGACGCGGGCGGCTACAGCGGTTTAAATATTAATGTAGCCGCCGAAATCTGGACTCTGATGTAGCGCAGAACTCCGTTCTGCTGTTTTGCAGGTCTCCTGACCTGCGGGCGGTTCGTTTTTGCATGTGACCGTTTGAACGTGGTTTTGCGCGTTATGGGATTGGCGCCCGGCCTGCCGAACGGAGTTCGGCGAAACAGCAGAACAGAGTTCTGCGCTACATCGATTCGGCTACATCTTTGCCAAAAACGCTCTAACATCGTGGCACACACGTTTTCGAAATCAACGGGTGAGCTCTCGCGTCAATACCCACCGGCAACGGCATATCCCTGCGCCCGGAGGTCTTCGGCGAGCTCCTTTTCCATTTGTGCAGCGACGTCGAACGGCATCGGATTGAAGACTTCGTAAAGCTCGGGCAACAGCCGAATGCCGTACCGCTGGACAATTCGCGCTGCCTTGATACCGGCCTTGTGATTACTAAATCGTTCCTCAGGATCGAGTCCGGTCATACCAACATAGATGCACGGCTTCTTCTCGTCGCGACGAGGGTTACTCTCGCGGATCCTGCGCAGCTTCAGCACGCAGGCGTCGAGAAGAACGACGTATACATAATGATGAAAAGAATTCGCCGCCGCTGACGCTTTCAATCGTCTGAACGTCCGCCGGCGCATCTCAGAGTGTGGTGAGAATTTGATCGAACAACTCCTGGTCCACGTTGCCGCCGCTGATGACACAGCAGACCGTTTGAGTTCGAAAGTTGTCCGGTGACTGCAACAGCGCTGCGATTGGTAGCGCGCCGGTAGGCTCTGCTCTCAGGTTCAAAGTTGTATGCAGAACCCGTACGGCCTCGGCGATATTTTCCTCGGAGACTTCGATTACACCCGCAAGGCCACTCTGCAAAACGGCCCAGTTATGTTTGCCTACACTCAAAGTGCGCACGCCATCGGCCATGGTTTGCGGCTCGGAAGCGTTGGCGACAATTTCGCCTTCCCGCAGCGACCGCGCCGCATCATTGGCAATCAACGGCTCGGCAGCCCACACCGGCTTCGCGCAGCCTGACTCGCGCAAGCCGGAAATAATTCCCGCGGTAAGGCCCCCTCCGCCAATTGGCGCCAGAACGCAATCGAACTGACTCGCAATCCGCGCCAGTTCGCGGCCCAAACTTGCATTACCCTGGATGACAAGCGGATCGTCGTAGGCGCTGGAGACGAAAGCATCGGGATCATGCGCGGCAAGTTCGAGCACTCGCGCGGCGCGGCTTTTGACGCGCGTATCGACGAACTCGACGTGGCCTCCATGACGCCGAACGGCTTCTACCTTCACTTTCGCGGAGGTCTCCGGCATCACAATCGTGCACGACTTTCCGAACAGCGCGCATGCCGCCGCCAGAGCCTGGCCATAGTTCCCGGAGGAGGCTGCAATGATGCGTTGATTTGGCACATTCGCCGCGACGTTATAAGCGGCACGAAATTTGAAGCTGCCGGTGTACTGCCCGGTCTCGCAGGCCAGAACGACCTTAACCCCCAACTGATCGGAGAGCCGCCTCGCCTCGGCAATCGTCGTGGGACGTATCGGTGAACCAACGTCTGTTGAACCTGCAGTCACAATGATCGGGGAATTTGATCAAACCGCAGTGCGCTCGTCACTTCGTTTGTAGGTTTTGTAGTGCGGGCTTTGGGTGAGGCCAGGACTCCTACGACGTGATAGGAGTGATGCCGCATAAATGCGGGACTCCGACGATCAAGGGATTTCGTTATGCCGCCTGAAGGCGGGACTGCGACGCCTAGTCCGGCTATGAGATTGGATACCGGCTGAAGCCGGGACTCCGACGGCTGGTCTGGGTGCAAGTCGCAATTGCAGTTTCGCTAAGCCTGCTCTACAAACGTGATTCGTCATTCCGGCGGGATTCTCTCAATTTTAAAGTACCGCACCGGCTTGGCCAATCTGGGGATATCGACATAGGGGGTGATTGGGTCGATGGCTATGATATCTTCGCTAATGGGGACCCAATCGCCCTCCGTCAGGCTTTCCCTGGCATGCACGCGGTAGGTAACTCCCGGCTGAGACTCCCAACGAACTATGGTAACGCCGCCCGAGGAGCTTAAGGACGTGATCTTAAACGGCACATCGCGCATGGGGGCCACCACCACTTCGATGACGTAAAATCGGGTAGGATCGCTGAATGCGGTGTCGTCGACCCATGTCGTATCCGCGGTCGTCGCCGCAATGTTCTCGCTTCGCACTACCCAGGTTGGATTCGCCAAATTGCTCGTCGACAGCACCCGATAAACCCATCCCGGCTCGCTGTTCCAACTCACTTCCAATTTACCCTCCCATGTGGGTCGTAGCTCCCTGATCGTGAACGGCGCTTTCACCGGCTCAATTGGAAACATTTCCACCGTGTAAAATTCAGCGCAGTTCGTCGCGCTGAAATCGGTCCACGAACTGATCGTCCCGGTCGACCGGATATCCGGAGTGCAAACGCTCCAGGGTTGATTGATGCCGTTTCGCGACAGAACCCGATAGATGTAACCCGGATGACTCTGCCACGTCACCGTGCACCCCTCGCCCAGCGGCGGACTTCCCAGCGGACCTATTTCGAATGGTCCGTCACCCGGGTCGATGCCACCATCGACCCGGTAGGAAACCTCCGTCGAAAAATCGCTTTCGAGACCGAAATTATTGTACGCAGTGACTGCGAAATAAAACGTGGTCTCCTCCGGCAGGTCGTGCAACGTGCACTCCAGCTCCCGGCCAACATCCAACGAATTGCTGTAACTTCCGCTCTCGATGCCGTAGTAGAGTTTATAACCGATGACAGTCTCGTCGGAACTTGCCTCCCAGGCCAGAGCGATGGAACGCCCCTGCGCTGACAGAGTTACCAGCCACAGGGCGGAAGACATCCAAATCCAGAATTTCAGATTTACGTGCTGCACCACCAGCCGACTTTCTTCCCAGCCACGCATCGGGAACCACGCTCCATTCAGAAGTCGGAAGGCAGTCCTCCCTTCACCCCGTGCTTGAACGAGTATTCCCTCGTAAAGCCCGCCAGACCTTTGGGACTAAATTACGGGCGCTGCGATTCTCGTCATGAGCGTGGAAACGTCGAATAATAGTGGCTCAAAGGGCACCATGGGGGAAGCAATTTCTTTCAAGAACTAGCCTTCAATGGCGGTCTCACTACCCGCACGGACGTCGGAACGGGACTGTTCCTAGGGTGAAAAGAAGCCACCAAAAGCCTCGACTTTGTAAAAGCGAGAGGGTTCGCGGAGGCCGGCTGCATCCGTCCAGGTAGTGGTCGCGGCAGCGGCGTTGATGCCGTCGCTAAGGACGCTCCAGTTTGCCTCGGCGAGAGTAGACTTGTAGAGCACGCGATAGGTCAAACCGGGCAGGCTGTCCCAGGTGAGGGTTAAGCCGTCTCCTGCTGCCGCCCTGGCTGCTTTTAGCTTGAAGGAGCTTTGGGTGGTTACGCCGGTTTGCGGAACCATTTCCACGATGTAGAAGCGGCGGGCGGCGCTGCCATTCGCCGGCAGCCAGTCAACCCAGGAAGTATTGGTGGTTGTCGCCGTGGCGTTGGGGCTGAGCTGCATCCAGGCGGCCTGGGTCAGGTCGGTTTTGTAGAGCACTCGATACGTGCTGCCCGGCTCGCTGCGCCAGGTGAGTTGAAGTCCATTTTGAATGGCACCAGCCGACGCGTTGTAGTCCTGGATCATTTTGAAGGAAGTGATTTTCAAGGGTTCGGCGGGCGGTTTAACGGTGGCGAGGAACGAACGTTCGGTTTGCAGTGTTTCGCCGGTCTGAAAACGCTGGCTCACAGTCACCGTGATCGTTGCCTGCAGCGCGGCGTCGGCGAGCGCTTCCGTCGGCAGAGGGCCCGACTGAAACGAGCGCTTGAGACTGGTGGACAAGGACGATTTGGGCAGGACGGACAATTTCAACTCCCCTGTGGGGCCCGGACTAGAGTAAGTGACGACTGGGCCGGGGATGAGCTGTGGATTACTGGAACTGGCTGCGACAATCAGCGCGCCCCCGGCGAGATCGCCGCTGATCCCCGACAACAGGACGCTGCAAGTGTGCCCCTCATTCAAGCTGACGTCACTGAGGGGATTGAGTGTAGGCGGCAGATGTACTGCAGGGAGTCTGGGGTACGCGACCTCGGGCGAGAGCTCGCTTTCCTTGCCCTCGTCGTTGTAGGCGGTGACGGCGAAGCCGTAGGTGATTCCCTGCACGAGACCGGGGACCATGTACATGGTGGCGTTGCCAACATCGATAACGTTGGCGTAGCGATCGGCCCCTGAGGGCATTCCAATCGAAACAGGGCCGTAGTAAAGTTTGTAACCGACGAGGTTGGTTTCGACGTTAGCATCCCAGGCGAGGATCACGGAGGCGGCGCGCGCAACGCCGATCTGAAAGAGACCACTGCAACACAAAATGAAAATAAAACAGAGTCCGACCCAGCGCCTGAATGAGGATCGAACGAGCCGAGCAGGTAATTCCGGAGCTCTACGCATGACAACTTTGAAAAGAGAATCTTCAATTTCGGCGCTGCTCTGTTTGTTGTGTTGTCCAAGCCCCCTCGACGGTCGCCCGGAAAGACGGGGAATCCTGAATATGCGTTTGGGTCATGCATTGCCTGCGTGCAGAAACCATGCCCTTTTGGGAACCAACGCTGATTTTATCCGCCAACGATTGGAATTGTTGCGCTCGGCGTTAAATGCAGCGCCGAATGCGCTGAAATTACGCGAGCGACATCGAAGGCGAATTGATGTTCAAAAAGAAAAATATTTTTGCGAATCATTCTCGTGGTTTCGGAGGCAAGATATCTATCTCGCAGAGGCAGGTTTTCTTGCGGTGTAAACCGGGCCAAAACGGTATTTGCCCCATCGCTCCGCAAACATCACGGAGTGCTGCGGACGCGAACAGGCTCGACGGAACTCCCCTCTCCGGAAGAAGTAGCGGACGCGAACGGCGTTGCGTCCTTACCGCCCGAAGATTTGAGGCGAGCGTCGATAGAGGATTGCCACTGGATCCAATCGTTGCCGTGGTTGGTCTCCAACACGAATTGAAGGTATTCGAGGGCTTGCGCGTTCCTGGGGTGCTCGGAGTTTCGCGCAATTTGGAGCAAGGCCGGAAGCCGGATTTTGTCGGCACGCTGCAACAACCCGAGCAGCAAAATATCGTAGGCGCCGCCTGCGAGCGGGGTGCGTGATGCGTCCGGAGAGGGGGCGGTGTCGACCAGGGGTTCGAGGAGAGCGCGCGGGTTTTCGTCAGTGGCGAAATTCACGAGGTGTTGCGCGGCTTCAGCCTGCAAGACTGGGGGCACGCGCGCGAGAAGTTCCAGAAGCCGGCGCGTTTTTTCGGCGAGCGCTTCCGGCCCGGCGCCCTGGTCGCGCAGGACGCTGTCGATGGCGGCTGTCCAGGTGGCGTCGGAAATCTCTGAGTCGCTCAGAACGGACGATGGATTCTGGATTTGTTGCGCCTGGGCTCTGCGGGATTTTGTGTTTTGGATTGTGGCGTCGGGGGTCGCGGCGGAAACCTGGAGATCACGGCCCCAATCAGATCGATCGATGTCGTGGGATCTCTGGTAAATGAGGACGACCAGCAGAAGCAAGGCGATGAGAGCGAGTGCCCTATAGGCCTGGTACATGTGCGCAGATCGGTCTCATAAAATAGCTATGGACCGGGTTCTAAACGCACCTGACCTGACTGATTGGTTCCCAAAAAGTAGCCGTAGCCCGCATCGCGGTTTTGCAACAGCGCGCCGTAGAAGGAGCGCGTGGTGACTGTGCCGGGCACGCGGAACGTGCCGCTGAAAACACCATTGGTGGCATTGAGCGCCATCGTGAAATTAACACCGTTGGTGTTGTAAATTTTGCTGGCCGCAGTCAGCAACACGTAATTGGTGACGGGCACCGCGAGATTGCCCTCGCTGGCGACGACGCGAATGAGATCGAGATTGGCAATCTTGTTCGTGGCAGTCGGTCGCGTAAAGACCGAGGAGGCAACTGCGATGTCGTTGCTGAAGCCGCCTGGATAATACACGGAACCCGGTTTCGGTGTCCTGATCCAACTCAGCAAGCCCCGCATCGGTTCCGCGGCAACGTTCGTAAATGTAATCCAACTCAGCATCGAGCCCGAGCCACCGTAGAGCGGGACATACATCGGCCACTCGCCCGAGCGTGAAATCGGGACCGCCTGAGTCATTGGCGCGCCATCTCCCGATTTGCCACTGAAGACGAGATTGCCCGCGCGATCGATAATCGCGAAACCATATCCATGGCCGGCGGGAGCGGACGGATCACTTGCAGCAGGCAAGACAACCGAATAACGGCCCTGGAATGGATTGTTAGTGGTGTTCCACGAAGAGCGGTCTCCAAGGTAGATTGCGGTCCATGAACCATCGCTTACCGTGCCCGAAAGTTGTTCGGTGCCGTTAACGAAATCGAGGTGCAGCTCCACGGTGACTGGAGGCAGACCTGTGCGATTGAGCGTGCGATGGTAGTCACCCGCGAGCCTGAATTGGCCACTGAATGGCACCGTGACTCCGCCGCCAGCGAGGCTTGCGGTAAAGGTGCCGCGATCCGTCAGACTGACCTTTAAGAAACCCGAACTGTGATGCAACACCTCGCTTGTTTCGTAAAAGAGGCCGTTGTAATTGCCTTTGACGGGAATAAATGGATTGGGAGCAAACTGCGCCGTCACCGTAGAATTTGACCGCATGATGAACGAGAGGGTGGTCGCCTCGGAATACACGGTTCCGACCCAATTTGAGAGCAGGTACCCTGGCCCGGGCACGGCTGTCATCGAATAGCTTTTACCGATTTCGAGCATCTGGCCGTTGAGATTCGGTGTGATGGTGCCGCTGCCACTGACTCCAGCGACCATGGGCCACATGACGACGTAAGTAACGCTCTGGGTCAAGGAGCGCGATTCCAAACCGGAGAGGTCGATCGCTTTTACGCGAAGTTTGTTCGGTCCAGCCGTCAAATTGAACGGCGGGGCGACCCACCCCACTGGAGTCCGAGTTGCGACCAGCCATGGGCCATCGTTCAAACCATAGAGCACCTCCCGGATTCCATCGTTATCGGAGCAGTAGCCCTGAAACACAACGTTGTCGAGGGTCGTTCGGGCGTTGGGAAGGGGCGAGAAAACTGAAACGACTGGTCTCGTCACGTCCGCGAAGTGCGCGGTGAACGTGAGATTCGATTGCATTGTGAAAGTGAAATTCGTGCGAGTGGTCGGAAGGCTGCCGGACCAATTGGTGAGGCCAAATCCCACGGCTGGTTTTGCGGCGGCAGTATAAACCTTGCCGATCTCAAGCCATTGGCCGTTCGCGGGCGTTACTGTGCCCCTGCCGATGATGCTGATATCGATCGGCGCCATGACGACGTAAGTTACAGCCTGAGTGACGGTGAGGGACTCGAATCCTGTGACGTCGAATGATTTGGCACGAACGGTGTTGCGTCCCGCGCGCAAAACGAGTGTCCCGGACCAATTGGTGGTGCCAGTGGCAAGTTCGAATGGCCCATCGTTGAGCGAATACCACACTTCTGCCACATCGCGATTATCGCCGGCGCGTCCATACAAGGTGACAATGCCATTGGTCACGCGTGCATTGTTGGTCGGCGATATGAAGGAGACCGTTGGCCTTGCAACGTCAATAAAGTTCGCTGTGAGCGCGAGATTGGTTTGCATCACGAAACTAAACTGCGCGCGATTGGTCGGCACACTGCCTGTCCAATTGGTGAAAATGAAGCCGGTGCCGGGTTTTGCGAGTGCAGTGTAGGTCTTGCCGATCTCCAGAGCCTGGCCGTTAAATGGGGTCACAGTGCCGCGACCGATGATGCTCACCGAAACCGGCAGCCTGACCGCGTGGTGGAGCGTATGCGTAAGAACGGCGGACTCGGAGCCTCGCTGGTCAACGGATTTGAGCCGGATGATGTTTGGGCCAGAGCGATCCAGGACAAGCGGGGCCGTCCAGTTTGTCGTGCCGAATGCGAGTTGGAATGGCCCATCATTCAGTGAATACCAGACTTCGCTTACTTCCAGGTTATCTGTCGCGCGACCACGCATGGCGATGGAGGCGTTTGTTGCCCGGGCGTTGTTGGTTGGCCAGGTGACTGAAATAGTTGGCCGGGCAATATCCAGAAAGGTGGCGGTCAGCGTGAGATTGGTGTCCATCACGAACGTGATGGTTGGGTTCGTGCTTGCGATGGTGCCCGACCAATCGGAGAAGATGTAACCCGGATCTGCAATGGCCGTCATGGTGTAGGTATCACCGACTTCCAGCCATTTGTTGCTGAGATCCGGGGTCAGTTTGCCTTTGCCACGTTTGGCGACGCGCATGGGTTGCTTGCAATAGCAGCTGATGGCGCGAGAAATAACGGGTGACTCATTGCCAGAGCGGTCGACACACTTGACGCGAACCAGATTTGTTTTGCCGGGCAGCGGGATGTCGGCCCACCACGCCACTGTACCGTTGGCTGGCTGAAACGCGCCTTCATTGACTGCATAAAGGACCGTGGTGACGTCCGCATTGTCACGGGCCGTTCCCTGCACGGTCAGGTTGCTGACATTCGTTACGGTGATATTGGCTGTCGGGTAGGTGAAGGCGACGAGCGGCGTGCCGACATCCGTAAAATTGGCTACGAGTGTCATGTTGGACTGCATGACGAAGGTCAGCTGAGTCGTGGTTGCGGAAATTGTTCCCGACCAATTGCTCAAGGCATAGCCGGCGGAAGGTTGCGCAGTCACCGTGTAGGCTTGGCCAATCTCGAGCCAATCACCATCAAGATTCGGAGCGACGGTTCCTGCTCCGTTGACCGTCAGTGACAGTTGGGCCGCGACAACGTTTGTGAGCGTGCGGCTTGCGACGAGCGATTCGTTGCCTGCGGCATCCAGGCTCTTGACTTCGACGCGATTGGGGCCAGCAGCGAGGTTGACGGTCGCGAACCAGGTGGCAGTCCCCGTAGCCGGCTGGAAAGCGTCGGTACCAACGCGATAGAGCACCTGCGTGAGTTCAGAATTATCCGCCGCAGTTCCTGAGATCGTAGCTACTCCGTTGGTGACGCGAATGTTTGTCGCAGGAGAGGTGATCGCGACGGTCGGTCGCGTGACGTCGATGAAATTGGCGACGAGCGTCATGTTGGATTGCAAGACAAAGGTCAGTTGCGCCGTGCTCGCAGAAATGGTCCCCGACCAGTTGCTGAAGGCGTAGCCAACGGATGGCTGTGCAAGAATCGTATATGGCTGGCCGATCTCGAGGGTCTGGCCGTTGAGATCCGGCGTGACAGTGCCCTGGCCGTTAATCGTGACGCTCAGGTTGCCTGCGAGCACGTTGGTGATGGTGCGAGAAGCGAGAGTGGACTCATTGCCGGCTGTATCGACGGATTTGACTTCGATGAGATTTGGACCTGCGAGGAGGTCTGCAGTGGCCGACCATGACGTTGTGCCACTGGCCGCCTGGAAAGCGCCACCGCGAACCCTGTAGAGGACCTGGGCGACGCCAGTATTATCCGAAGCCGTGCCTGCAACTGTCACAGTGGTACTGTTGGTGATGCGCGCGTTTGCGGCGGGCGAAGTAATGACGACGGAAGGCCGGCCATTGTCGTAGAAACTCGCGACGAGGGTCACGTTGGACTGCATGACAAACGTCAATTGGGCGCTGGTTGCAGAAATTGTTCCCGACCAGTTGCTGAAGGCGTAGCCGGCGGAAGGCTGCGCCGTCATGGTGTAGGACTGGCCAATCTCCAGCCACTGGCCGTTGAGATTCGGCGAAACAGTTCCCGATCCGTTGACTGTCAGCGAGAGCTGACCGACAACAACATTTGTGATTGTCCGAGAAGCAAGTGCGGATTCGTTGCCTGCGGTATCAACGGATTTGACTTCGATGAGATTCGGCCCCGCGATCAGACTGGCAGTGGCGGACCATGCGGTTGTACCCGTGGCGAGTTGGAAGGCGCCGCCGCGAACGCGATAGAGCACCTGCGTGAGTTCAGAATTATCGGACGCAGTTCCTGACACGGAAGCTACACCGTTGGTAACGCGAATGTTTGTCGCGGGCGAGGTGATCGCGACGGTCGGTCGCGTGACGTCGATGAAATTGGCGACGAGCGTCATGTTGGATTGCATGACAAAGGTCAGTTGCGCCGTGCTCGCGGAAATCGTCCCTGACCAATTGGTAAAGCCAAAGCCAACGGACGGCTGCGCGGTCATGGTGTAGGACTGGCCAATCTCGAGCCACTGACCATTGAGATTCGGCGAAACAGTTCCCGATCCGTTGACTGTCAGCGAGAGTTGCGCGACGACGACATTTGTGATGGTGCGAGCAGCGAGCGTCGATTCGTTGCCCGCGGTATCAACGGATTTGACTTCGATGAGATTTGGACCTGCGAGGAGGTCTGCCGTGGCCGACCATGACGTTGCGCCACTGGCCGCCTGGAAAGCGCCACCGCGAACCCTGTAGAGGACCTGGGCGACGCCAGTATTGTCCGAAGCCGTGCCCAGGAGTATCGCTGCGGCACTGTTGGTGACGCGCGCATTGGCAGCAGGCGAAGTGATGACGACAGAAGGCCGACCATTGTCGTAGAAATTCGCGACGAGAGTCATGTTGGACTGCATAACAAACGTCAATTGAGCAGTGGTTGCCGAAACCGTTCCTGACCAGTTGCTGAAGGCGTAGCCAGCGGAAGGCTGTGCAGTCATGGTATAGGATTGGCCGATCTCGAGCCACTGGCCATCAAGATTCGGCGAAACAGTTCCCGATCCGTTGACCGTTAGCGAGAGCTGACCGACGACGACATTTGTGATTGTGCGAGAGGCAAGTGCGGATTCGTTACCAGCAGTATCAACGGATTTGACTTCGATGAGATTCGGCCCCGCGATCAGACTGGCAGTGGCGGACCATGCGGTTGTACCCGTGGCGAGTTGGAAGGCGCCGCCGCGAACGCGATAGAGCACTTGAGCGACGGCCGTATTATCCGAAGCCGTGCCTGAAACCGTGATGGCGCTGCTGTTGGTGACGCGCGCATTGGCAGCGGGCGAAGTGATGGCAACAGAAGGCCGGCCATTGTCGTAGAAACTCGCGACGAGGGTCATGTTGGACTGCATGACGAAGGTCAGTTGCGCCGTGCTCGCAGAAATGGTTCCTGACCAGTTGCTGAAGGCGTAGCCGGCGGAGGGTTGCGCAGTCATGGTGTAGGACTGGCCAATCTCAAGCCACTGACCGTTAAGATTCGGCGAAACAGTTCCCGCTCCGTTGACTGTCAGCGAGAGCTGAGCGACGACGACATTTGTGATGGTGCGCGACGCGAGCGTCGATTCGTTGCCAACTGCATCGACGGATTTGACTTCGATGAGATTTGGACCTGCGAGGAGATCTGCAGTGGCCGACCATGACGTTGTGCCACTGGCCGCCTGGAAAGCGCCACCGCGAACCCTGTAGAGGACCTGGGCGACACCAGTATTGTCCGAAGCCGTGCCTGAAACCGTGATGACGCTGCTGTTGGTGACGCGCGCATTGGCAGCGGGCGAAGTGATGGCAACTGAAGGCCGGCCATTGTCGTAGAAATTCGCGACGAGGGTCATGTTGGACTGCATGACAAACGTCAATTGGGCAGTGGTTGCCGAAACCGTTCCCGACCAGTTGCTGAAAGCGTAGCCACTGGCGGGTTCCGCAAGAACGGTATATGGCTGGCCGATCTCGAGGGTCTGGCCGTTCAGATCCGGCGTGACAGTGCCCTGGCCGTTAATCGTGACGCTCAGGTTACCTGCGAGCACGTTGGTGATGGTGCGAGAAGCGAGCGCTGATTCGTTACCGGCCGAGTCGACTGCTTTGACTTCAATAAGATTCGGTCCCGCAACGAGGTTAACGTTTGCCGACCATGCAGTCGTGCCGCTGGCCAATTGGAAGGAGCCGCCGCGAACACGATAGAGCACCTGGGCGACGCCCGTGTTGTCCGTCGCGGTGCCGGCGACGTTCGTTAAGAGGCGTCGTGATGACAACGACGGGCGCCGCAGCGTCCGCGAAATTCGCGACCAGAGTCATGTTCGACTGCATGACGAAGGTCAACTGGGCGGTGGTCGCGGAAACTGTTCCAGACCAATTGCTGAAGGCGTAGCCGCCGGCGGGTTGAGCTGTGATCGTGTAGGACCTGCCGACCTCGAGCAATTGGCCGCTCAAATTCGGTGAGACACTCCCCTGCCCCACGACGGTTTGAGTAAACAGCGCGACGGTCACATTCGTGACGGTGCGTGATGCGAGCGTGGATTCGTTGCCGGCAGTGTCGACGGATTTCACTTCGATGAGATTTGGTCCCGCGATGAGGTTCGCCACGGCAGACCAGGAAGTGGTGCCGGCGGCGAGTTGGAAGGCGCCCCCGCGAACGCGATAGAGGACTTGAGCGACGGCGGTGTTATCCGAAGCGGTGCCTGAAACGGTGATGGCGGCGCTATTGGTAACCCTTGCATTGGCGGCCGGCGAGGTAACCGCTAGAGCAGGCCGGCCGTTGTCGTAGAAATTGGCGACGAGGGTCAGGTTCGACTGCATGACGAAGGTCAACTGCGCAGTCGTTGCTGAAATCGTTCCCGACCAGTTGCTGAAGGCGTATCCGGAACCAGGTGAAGCCGTCACGGTGTAACTGCGACCAATGTCGAGCAGTTGTCCGTTCAGATTCGGGGTCACCGTGCCGTTACCTTGAACCGTTATAATAATTGGGGCGCGCGCACCAAGGGGGACAAGATATGAGACTTCGGCGGAAAGATCGCTCTCCGCCCCGAGGTTATTATAAGCAGTAACGGCGAAATAATATGTTGTGCCTTCAACGAGGTTCGGGATGGAAGAAGTCGTTACATTACCTGCATTGAGGGGGACGCCGTATGTGCGGCTGGCCATGCCGTAATAGACCTTGTAGCCGGCGAGGTTCGGTTCAGTGTTTGGATTCCACGCGACGATAACTGTTTGGAGCGCCTGAGCCTGCAAACCCGCCAGCCCAAAGCAGAGTAGGAGCAGACATTTGCCGACGACACTCTTCGTTTGACGGTGAGCCCAGGAGTACATGTCCACCACTCCTTTAGCCAAGGGGGTGCCAATGTTGAGAAGATCACGAAAATTGTTCGCTTAGGCTTCAAAATGCGCATGTTTGTCGCGGAACGAGGCAACACAAAAGGGAGGCAGCCCAGTAAGTAGACGTATTCGCATCCGCGGCTGTCCCTGCTGTCCCGTGAAGTGTCTAACAGTTAGCTAAATCATTGGGTTCGCGCATGTCCGCAGCG
>Ga0193697_1000275_pt1 | contig 20107 bp, 17 predicted proteins | sample L3m2metaG_FD_145073 | JGI IMG/M metagenome (GOLD analysis project Ga0193697, IMG submission 145073) | Soil microbial communities from a riparian zone of the East river system, Colorado, United States - L3m2 | ecosystem: Environmental > Terrestrial > Soil > Riparian zone | place: USA: East River... | reverse complement strand
GCCGCTGCAGTTTGAGCCCGGTACGAATCAGCGCTACTCCAACGCCGGCTATATCGTGCTCGGCCTCCTGATCGAGCGGCTCTCGGGCGAGAACTACTACGACTATGTGCGGCGTCACATCTTCGAACCTGCGGCGATGACGCGCACCGCCAGCTGGACCGTGGACTCACTCCCCGCCAATACCGCCATCGGTTACACGCGCGGCGCGCAGGATGCGCCGCCATCGACGCCGCTTGGCCGCAACTCAGGTTTGCTTCCAGGTCGGGGTAGCTCAGCGGGCGGTGGCTACTCGACCGCGCATGATCTGCTACGACTCCTCAACGCGTTGCGGGCGGGTAAGATCCCGTCGGGCCCTCCGGCCGGCGTCGGGATCGCGGGCGGGGCGCCGGGGCTGAACGCCGCGGTCGAAGGTGATCTCCCCGGCGGCTACGACGTAATCGTACTGACGAACCTCGATCCGCCAGCGGCGGAGAAGGTCGCGCGCATTGTGAGAGGCTGGTTAGGCGCGCGCGATTAGCCCTTGCAGCGCCTGGGGCGGGCCGCCACTTTCAGGTCTGCCCCTCTTGCTGTGAGGTGTCCAATGCGCGTGTCTCGTTGGTCCGCGGCTCTCGTGTGTTCGCTGTTCGCCGCTTGCGCGGCTCCCACCGACCTGAACCAGGTGACGCCACCCCTGAGCATGTCCGTCGTCTCCGGCGACGGGCAGCAGGCCCCTCCCGGTACCGAGCTCCCGAATCCGCTCGTCGTCCGGGTCGAGGACGCGCGCGGCCGGCCGGTGTCGGGACAGATCGTCAACTTTCGCGTGGTGTCGGGTGGTGGCTCGGTGTTCGCGGGTGCGGCTATCTCGAACCGCAGCGGCCTGGCGCAAGAGCGCTGGACACTCGGGTTCGGCGGCTTGCAGCGGGTGGAGGCGCGCGCCATCGATCCCGCCACCGGCGCCCCGCTCACCTTCGCGGTCTTCACGGCGACACTCTCGGATAGCATCCCGCCCATCACGTTCAACGTCAACGCGTTCCCGAACCCTGCCGCCCTCGGCGACTCGGTGATCGTCAGCGCCGTCGTGAGCGACTCGTTCACCGGCGGGTCGAACGTCGCGGGCGCGGACGTGCAGGTCGACAGCGGGCCCTTCCTCGCGATGTCCGCGGGAGACGGAGCCTTCGACCAGCAAAATGAATTCGTGATCCGCAGCCTGTTTGGATTGGCGCTGGGCGGGCACTCGGTGTGCGTGCGCGGCCGCGACGCCGCGGGCAACGTCGGCTTCCCCGACTGCACCTTCCTGTTCGTGACGAACGGGGGCGGCGGCTTCGACTCCATACCGCCGATCACGTCCAACGTCGTCGCGATTCCCAATCCGTCGAATCCCGGCGACAGCGTCACGATCAGGGCGCAGGTGAGCGACACCTTCACTGGCGGTTCGAACATCCTGGGCGCGGACGTGCAGGTCGACAGCGGGCCGTTCCTCATGATGGACGCGAGCGATGGCGCGTTTGATCAAGAGAACGAGCTGGTGTTCCGCACGCTCTTCGGGCTCAGCCCGGGGAGCCACCTCGTGTGCGTGCGGGGACGGGACAGCGCTGGCAACACCGGGTCGTTTGTCTGCATCGTGGCCACCGTGGGAACCGGGAGCAGCGGCGACACTATCGGGCCCGTGACCCTCAACGTCAGCGCCACTCCCGACTCGGCGGCACCGCACGACTCAATCATGATCAGGGCCGAGGTGCGCGACACCTTTACCGGTGGTTCGAACATTGCCGGGGCGGAGATGAACGTGGACAGCGGTGGGTTCGTGCCGATGTTCGCCACCGACGGCGCCTTCGATCAACAGAACGAGCGCGTCAACCGGCTTGTGGTGGGATTAGCGGTCGGTGGGCATAGTGTGTGCGTGCGCGGCCGCGACACCGCGGGCAACACCGGCAATCAGACCTGCATCGGGTTCAGCGTGGTGGCGACTAGCCCCCTCCCCGGATCGCGGCGAAGAGCGCAAGCACCGCGATAACGAGTCCGACAGCGACCTTGGCGGCAGTGGCGGCGGCACGCCCGAGCAGCGCGCCCCACCCCGCCCGCACCGCCGTCCCCGCAGCCGCAGAATGCGAGTACTCGAACACGACGGCGCCGGCGAACGAGCCGACGAACGATCCGATCACACTGCCGATGACGGGGACGGGGACGCCGACGATGGCGCCGACGAGTCCACCGAGCAATGCTCCCCACCCTGCCCGTTTCGATCCTCCGTAGCGCCGCGCGAGCCCAAATCCCAACCAGGCTTCAATCACCTCACCGATCACGGCGAGCCCCAAGACGATGAGGATCGTCGCGAGGCCAATGCCCTTGAAGCCGGTGACCGCGCCGAACCCGACGACGGTGGCCACCATCAACCAAAGCCCCGGTAAACCGAGCGCGACGAGCGCGAGGCCAGCGAGGAAGATCGCGCCGAGGAGGACGATGAGGAGTGTCGAGGTCATTGCGCCAACTTTCTGGCCCGAGGTACGTTGCGGCGTGATCGTCGAAGCCTGCATCGAGTCGCTCGACGCCGCGATGGCTGCCGCCCGAGGCGGCGCGCAGCGCGTCGAACTATGCGCCAATCTGGCCGCGGGCGGCACATCGCCCGACGCCGCGATGCTGGCGGCGTGTGTCTCCGGCCTCGCAATCCCCGTCTTCGTCATGGTGCGGCCGCGCCCCGGCGACTTCCACTACTCGGCGATCGAGCACGCTGGGATGCTGTACGAGATTCAGCGCGTGAAAGATGCGGGCGCGCATGGCGTCGTGACCGGTTCCCTGCGTCGGGACGGCAGCATCGAAGAACGTCGCGCGAGCGAGTTGCTCGCCGCCGCCGCGCCGCTGCCCGTGACGTTCCACCGGGCCTTCGACGAATGCCCCGACTCGGCGCAGGCGCTCGAGACATTGATTCGCCTCGGTGCCGCGCGTGTGCTGACGTCGGGCGGGGCGGCCACTGCACCCGATGGCGCCGCGAAGATCGCCGAGCTGGTACGGCTCGCGGCGGGACGGATCGGCATTCTCGCGGGCGGCGGGGTCAACGCGAGTAATGTGGTGGCCCTGGTCCGCACCACCGGCGTCCGCGAAGTGCACCTCAGCACGACGGACGACGAGAAGGTGCGACGCGTAGTGGAGTTAGTGCGGGCCCGGTGAGCCGGTCGAACGCACAACGCCGCGAACGATGTCGACCCGAAGCTCCGTCCAACCGTCCACCTGATAATAGGCCACCCGCAGCTCGTGCCGCCCACCGGTCAGCGGCGCGGCATCGACCATCGATTCGTGCGGCGTCCAGTGGTCGATGACGAGCAAGCCGTCCACCCATACGCGGACCGCGTCGTCGCTGATCGTGCGCAGGGTGTAGGTGCCAGGGGCCAAGGTCACCGTGCCGGTGGCATCGAGGGACCAATGGGCCAGGGGCAGGCCAGCGACGGTCGGACGGTACCACATGTAGTCCAGCCGCGAACCCCGGGGCATCGCCCCGGAATCAGCCGCGATCGGAGTTTCGAAGAACTTCGTCGTGTCAGTCCAGCTGAAGAACTTCGTCGTCCACGTGATGGCGGGCTCGAAGCGTCCGTACGAGAACCGGTACGCCGCCCCCGCCCCGCGCTTCACGCCGCGCGGGGACATCGTCGCGCCGCCACGGTATTCGAGCGTCACGTCCCAGTCACCGACGGAATCCGGTGCGGGCGTGACCGAGATCGTGTCACCGACGCTGCCGCTCGTCCGGGACAGAGCGGCGACGCCACGGCGAGTCACTACGCGCCAAGTCCCGGGGGGCCCCAGCACCGCGAGCCTCAGGGGCACGGCGCGGCTCGAATCGACGGGCCAGAGCTTGGGGGACTGCCAGTCGTAGGGCCCCCATTCGTCCACGATCATCGCCGAGCGATCGCGGCGTGTGAGGGGGGAGGACGGTCTCAGGCTGTGAGAAGTCCCTCGCCTCACCATCAGACTAAGAGAACTATCCCCGCTCGGGCGATTCCCCGATTCCCGAAACCCCGCCGTGTCGCGCAGGACAAGAATTGTGTCGACGCCGATCAATCGATTCCCGGTCACGACCAAACCACTCGTGTTCCGGGCGCGGACGGCAACCCGATTCCCCACGAACACGTTGCTGTCGACCGCGTCGTCGCGGCTGCGGGTGTCGTGGTGCTTCGGGTAGCCCCACTCCGAGGGCTCGATCGAGTCGGCCCAGAGACGGATCGCGGTCGAATCGCGCAGGAAGCGGTTCCCCCTGATGATGTTGTCCTGTCCATGCTCGATCGCGATGCCCCAGCGGTTGTCGGCGAAGTCGTTGCCTTCGATCACGGACGAGTAGCTGTAGCCGCCCCAGAGCCCGTAGTCGTTCCCCACCGCCCGATTCCTGATGAATTTGTTACGGCTGAACGTCGCCTCCATGCCGTTCGCCGGCGCAAAGCTGAAGTCGTTGTTGATAAACTCATTGTCGTTCGCCCCGGTGGTCCCCGAGTCCATGGCGGTTTGCCCCGCCCACAGGAAGAGCCCGTCACCACCGTGCGTCACCGAGTTGGAGACGACGAGATTGCGCGAGCTCTGCTCGAACATCAGGAGCCCTGCGGAGTCCTGGCCACGCCGGTAGAAGCGGTGGCTGTAGCCCCGGACGTTGTAGTCGATCCTGTTCAGGGTGATCGTGTCATCGGTCGAACGATAGAGACCGATGCCGAGCCCTGAGTTGAACGAGAAGTTGTTATCTCGAATCGCGAGCCATTTGCTACGGACGAGCAACAGCCCGTTCATGCCACCCACCGCGCTGTTATTCCGTAGCTCCCCGCCTTCGACGTCGTCCAAGTAGATCGCCGCACCGTACCTGAGCCATTCGTTGTTCTCGTTGTGATGGTACGAGAGCCAGTCGACGAGGCTTTCGTGCTCGATCAGACTGAAAAGCCTCGGCTTCCAGGTGTAACTCACGTCGTTGTCGATCAGGGCGAGGCCCTTCGTGCCCCGCGCCAGGATGCCCACGCGGTAGCCGCGGATCTTGGCGTTGAGGATGCGCACGTTGCGGCCGCCCTCCACACGGATCGCGACGCCGGCCGCGCGATCGGGGTCCCTCTCGGGCGCCATCCCTTCGAGTGTCGCGCCCTGGAAGTCGACGGTGACGTCGTCACCGCGGATCGTGATGACGGCGGAATCGAGGGATTCAGGAGCAGGGATGCGATACGTCCTGGGAACGACGCGCACCGACTGGGTGATGACCATGCCCGGCCGCAACTCGACCTGTGCCGCCGCCGTAGAGGAGAACGCGAGGAAGACCACCAGCCGCATCATGCCACTCATTCTAGCACTTCAGTGAAGCGAGTGCTGCTTGTTGGTGACTTGCCTCACATGACGAAAAACGCAATTGTGCTACACAAGAGCCATGATCACACCGCTGATCCACCGTGCGCTCACGCGCGAAGACCTGGCCCAGCTCGTCGCCGAAATCGGCCGGCTCGACCAGGCTGAGGCACGTGCTGCCGAGGAGGCGATCCAGACCGGCGCCGTGGACAACGTGCTCGACTCCCCCGTGGCACTCGAGGCGGTGCGCGGCCGCGGCGGCGTACCCGCCGCGGTCCCCCTGTCGATCCTCTGGTACGTCCCCGTGCGCGCCGCGCTGCTCGCGCGCGGTGTCTCCGACGTGGTTCTCGCCGACTACACCGCCACGCTCCCGGTCGTGTTCGCGACCTGGCGCGCGGTCCGGACTGTCGCGCGCGGCGAAAACGGTATCGACGTGTGGTGGCGTTATGTGGCGTCGCTGCCGGATGGGACGACAGCGCAGGCAGAGGGCGCGGCCGACGTCGCCGCGCTCGCGCTGTGGTGGGCGGGATGTTTCCCCGAGTGGGTGAGCCGGGGGATGGGGGGCCCGGGAATGCTGCGAGCGTACGTGACGTTCGCCGCGCAGGCGCTGGCCCTCGCCGCCCGCATCCTCACCCCCCGTCCCCCTCTCCACGTCGTGGAGAGGGGGCGTATGTGGGCACAGGCCGCCGAGCAGACCGAAGCGCTACACGCCGCGCTCAGCGAGACGCGCCGGGACTACCTCGGCCGTGACGTGCACAGCACCCGGAGCCGCCTCGAGCGGTTCCTAGGTCGCCTGAACTAGCGTCACCCGGGCTTCCCCGGCCCGCGCCGGCCAACGCGGCGTGTACGAGTAGCCCTGGATCGTTTCCTCAAAGCCGCTCTCCGATCGCGAGACCGTAGCGAAGGCCACCGGCGGCACGTCAAGATCGAGCTTACGGGACACCGAGATCTCCGTGGAGAAGAAGGCGTCAGGCGGGAAAGCCGCCGGATCCCAGCGGTAGCTGACGGTCAACTCGCCCGAGGGCCTGAAGGTCATGCGCTTCTCGAGAGATCCCGCGCGCAGCACCAGCTCCACAGCCTTCGCCGTCACGCTCACGCCCACATCGAACGCTGTCCGCGCCCAGGACGCGAGCTCGCTCGTGCCGTCGCCCCCAACAACGCGGTCCACGAACAACGCGCGATCGGCCTGATCGACGGACGGCAGTGTCTGCAGGCGGCTCGAGCGCTCGAGGTCGTGAATGCTGGGCGTGCCATCGGCAGCGTGCACCTGTGCCTCGTCGGCCTTGACCTCGTGATAGACCTCGCGCCGGCGCGTGAGCACATCCGCATAGTTCACGCCGGATTCGAACAGCGTGTACTCCTCGATCACCCCGCCCCGCTTGGGACTCACGAGCGCGGAAAACGCCGCAGAATGAATCCAGACTTCGACCTGTCCATCACAATCGAGATCCAGTTGTTCGCAGGCGAGCGGCTCACCCCGCCGCAGCTCCCACTCCGCCTGGGCCAGGTTGTTCCAGATCGCCGACCGCAGGTGCGGCAGATAGAGCCCACCGAACACCCCGTGCCAATAGGCGTCGTTGCACTGCGCCCGGCCGATGGCGCGCCGCGCCGGCGCCGGATCGCCGCGCTCGCGGCACAATGCCGACAGGGCCAGCATCTTCTTGTGCATGCGATTCGACTCGGGGTACTTCACGAAGAAGTTGCGCCAGTGCCCGCCCCGCACGAGCGCCCCGTCGGGCCCGGCCACGCGCGTCTCGCCCAGGTCGCGCTCGAGCCCGGCGAGGCGCGAGGCAGCGGCCGGTGGCAGGGCCCAGGTTTCCATCTCGCGGTACGACGCCGTGGGGAGATAGGCGAGTCCCGCGCTCGGCACCGAGCCCAGCGCCGCGCCCGGCGTCGTGAGCTGGACCTCTCCGCCCGTCACGAGGGCCGTCATGGCGTCGAGGAACTGATCCATCCAGCCGCGCGTGTACACCCAATCCTTGGTCCCAGGCCAACCACCGAACTTTTCGCCATCGTCGACGAACACCGCGAGGGGACGGCCGGCGGCGCGCAACTCGCGAAGGTATTCCGCGATGCTGGCCGGCGGCTTGAATGGGATGAGATAGCGCAGCCGCTCATCGATCGGAAAGACGGCGACGCGTTTGCCGCCGCTCTCGGTCCAGAAGGGGGCGTGCAGCGCTTCGCGCTCGAAACCGCTCACCAGGAAATGTCGGTCGTCGACGAGGACGTATTGCACGCCGGCGTCCGCCAAGTCGCCCGCGAGGTCGGGTTCCCAGACGCGCTCCGTGAGCCACAGCCCGGTCGCCTTCACCCCGAAACGCCGCTGAATTGCCTCGCGCATCCAACCGATCTGCTCGATCCGGTCCTGCCGCGGCAGGCACGCGAGCACCGGCTCGTAGAAACCCGCGAGCAACAGCTCGACGTGACCGTCCGTTGCCAGGCGGCCGAGGAGGTCCAGGTACTTCGTATCGTGCGCCTCGAGCCACTCGAGCAGAGGGCCTGAGAGGTGCAGGGCAAACGGGAAGAACCGGTGTGCGGCGAGCCGCTCGATCAGCGGGCGATATACGTCCTGAAGGTGCTGCTCGAAGACGTGGTCGAAGTTCCCCACCGGCTGGTGGAGGTGCACGCCGAACACGAAGCGGACAGGGTCCATCTCAGACCTTCACGCGCTGCAAATAGAGCTCCCGCCCTGAGCCTACGGCGGGGTCGTTGCTCGGTGCCTCCGCGAGACGTTCGAGCAGACCTGCTTCGAGAGGGGCACCAATAGGCCCGGCGAGCTCGATCGCCCGAGCAGCGGAACGCAACACGATCACGGATTCGATGCCGGCGATGTCGTCGAAGAACCAGCCGCACGAGGTGAACATGCGCAGCAGTTGGTGCTCGAGCGCGGTGGGGAGTACCCGAGCCTCGCGCTCGAACGTGCTGCGGATCTCTTCCGAGAGCCAATCGAGGGCGGCGCGCAGCGGTGCGCGCCAGCGTTGTTGCGTGCCCCGTTCGGGCGCAGCGCGGCAGCCACATTCCGCCCGCCAGCGTTCGACGCCGTGCGGACAACTCCACGAGCTGGGCGACACGAGCCGCACTTCTTCCTTAGGGGGCCGCCGGGCCAGAAAGGAGGCGAAACTTTCGGTGTCGATGGTCTCCACAACTCGGGCCAGGGTTGCAATCCCATTCTTGTGGTGGTGCCCATAGGTCTCCCCGTCCGTCGCGATCGACACGAGTTCGCCCGGCGCCGCCGTCAGACGCTCGATCCAGGCGCCGGCGTCGTTGACGAGCGGACCGAACGCGACGCCGTGCGAGAGGCCGCCGTCATAGGTGAAGATCGCGATGCGCCGGCCACCGGCGGTCCGATACCACCCGGGGAGCCCGCCGGCCGGCGCGCGCTCCACCTGATGCGGCGCGAGGATCGTGAAACCGATCCCCTCCTCGGCGAGCACGTCGAGGGTTTCGTGGTCCACGGCCGTCTCCGGCAGCCACATCCCCTCGGGCTCACGCCCGAAGCGGCGCCGGAAGTCGGCGATGCCCCAGCGCACTTCAGTCGTCTTGTCGCGGCGCGGGCAGAGCGGCAGGATCACGTGGTGGTACGGCATCGCCACCGCGTTCCCGCTGGCGCGATCGGCGGCAAGCACCGCCGCGTACGTCTCGGGCGCGTGACGCTCCATCCAATCGAGCAAGGTGGGACCGAAGTCGAAACTGAGGGAAGTGAGGGACGGCGCGACGGGCGCGTAGCATTCCCGTTCGATGCGCTCGTTCCAGTCGTGATCGGGCGCGGCGTTGAGCTCCGCGGGGATAATCCCGGTGCGCGGGTCGTCGCGGGGCGGCTGGTAGAAGTGGCCGTGAATTACGATGGACCGACTCAACCGCCTAGCGCCTCTGCTACCTGGGCGAGCACGTCGGGGAACAGGGCGTCGCGCTTACCAAGCTCTTCGGCGAGGCGCGCTCCCTGCTCCAGCGACCCTTTCTTGAGCGCGTCGATCAACCGCTCGGCGTCGTCGCAGTGCAGCGTGAAGCGGCGCTCCGCGTAATCGACGACGGCGCCCGTCGAAATGATGAACTGCCAGTCAGACGATTGCGCCAGCAGCAGCTCGCGCGCCGCCTGCGCCAACACGGGCCGAGCCGCTGGTTTCTTGAGCGCCGCGGGCGCCACCTTCCAAAACGCGGCCTCGAGGGGCTTGAGCCGCTTCCAGGTCCACGCCGTCCGGTCGTTCATCCACATGCTGTGATCGCCGTTCGCGCCCCAGGATCCTTCCGCCAGCTGCAACGCCACACGGGGCGGATGGGCATCGAGATGCTGCGAAGCCGTCACGGCGCGCACACCGCCTCCTCGGAGCGCGCGGTAGGCCGCGCCCAGAAAGTCTGGCCCCTCGAACCACCAGTGCCCGAACAGCTCCGTGTCGAACGGCGCCACGATGACTCCGTCGCGCTCTTTGGACTTTCCATCCGGCAGACCTTCGAGCAGATGCCTGAAGTGCGACGCGTGATTCCCCGCCCGCTCGAACGCCACCCGCGGCTCGTAGGGCTGCTTCGCGCCGAGGTCCACGTTGGCGCCGCTCACCCGCCACAACTTGAGTCCACCCGGCCAGCGGATCTTGTGGAATTCGAGATACGACGCGTCGCCCGGATAGCCCTGGTGGCGGCTCCAGATCTGCATCGAAGAGCGCGGGTCGCGCACCAGCGCCGCGACCTTCTTGCTGCGAGAGACTCGGTACGCGCGGTAGGGAGAGCGCGCAGCCTTGCCCGGCTTGAAGTGCATCTCTTCGCCGTACGCGACGAGGGGCGTGCCCGCGTGGGCGAGATGCGCGTCGGTGAAGAAGTACCGGAACCCCGCCTCCGCCAGAAACTTCTCGATCCCGGGGCGATAGGCGCATTCGGGCAGCCAGCAGCCCTTCGGCTTTACGCCGAATAGCCGGCGATGCTCGTGCTGACCCACGGCGAGCTGTAGCCGGATGCTTTCGTCCTTCGCGAGAAGCGGAAGGTAGCCGTGCGTCGCCGCGGATCCGATGATCTCCAGCAGACCGCGCTCCTGCAGGCCCCGAAAGGCGGTGATCAGATCACGGTCGATCGCGCGGAACAATTTTTGGAGCCGTTTGAATCGAGACCGCCAAAAGTCCACCAGGGGTCCGACCGACGCCGGGACCTCGTCGCACGCGGCCAGACGCTGGGTGAAGAACTCCTCCATCTCGCGGGCGAAGTCGGGGCTCGCTAATTGGTTCGCGAGCACCGGCGTGAACCCAATCGTCACCGGCGCGGGCGTTCCTTCTTTCGCGAGCTGCTCGAGCTCCTCCAGCAGGGGGAGATACGTGTCGAGCGCCGCCTCGCACAGCCAATCGCTGCCGTGCGGCCAGCGGCCGTGGTTCAGGACGTACGGGAGGTGACTGTGGAGCGCGAGGACGAATTCCATTACGGCTGCGCGAGCGCCCGGCGATAGAGAGTGTGGTAATGCTCGGCAGACCGGTGCCAGCCGAACTGCCGGTTCATCGCCTCACGCACCAGCTTCTTCCACGCAGTGCGATCGCCGTAGATATCCACCGCCCGGCGAATCGTCTCGGCGAGCGCCGCGGGCTCGTACGGATCGAACAAGAACCCCGTCACGCCGTCCTCGATGCTGTCGCGGAGTCCACCCACGCGGCGGGCGACGGGGACGGCGCCGTAGTGCTGCGCGCGCATCTGCGTGAGTCCGCACGGCTCGTATTGCGACGGCATGAGCAGCGCGTCGGCCCCGGCCAGGAGGCGATGCTCGATGTGATCGGTGAAGATGAACTCGACCGCGACGCGATCCGGAGCGGCCGCGGCCATGTTCGCCAACGCCTCGTGGTAGCGATGCTCCCCGGCTCCCAGGAAGATGAACTGCGCGTCCGTCGTCTCGAGCAGATCGGCGCCGAGCACGAGGTCGAGGCCTTTTTGCGACACCATGCGCGCACTCATGCCGAACAGCGGCGTGTGCGGCTCAGTCGCGAGGCCGTACTCCTTCTGGAGCGCCGCCTTGCAGCGCCGCTTGCCGGCGAGATCGTCGCGCGAGTAGTTCGCAGGTATCTCGGGATCCGTCGCCGGATTCCACAACCCGGGGTCGATCCCGTTCAGGATGCCGGCCAGACGGTCGCCCATACCGATGAACGTGTCCTGGAGGCCGAAGCCACCTTCCGGAGTGCAGAGCTCCTTCGCGTGGGTCGGGCTCACCGTCACGGCGACATCGGCGTACGCCAGCCCCCCCTTCAGCATATTCATGCGCCCGTACCACTCGAACACGCCGGCGTTGTACAGCTCGTCCGGGAAGCCCAGGTCGGTAACCGTCTCGGGAGGGAAGTGCCCCTGGAACCCGGCGTTGTGCACCGACAACACCGTCGAGAGCGCGTCGTGAAACGACTGCCCTTTGAACGCGGTGCGGAGGTACACCGGCGCGAGGGCCGCATGCCAATCGTGCGCGTGCAGGACCTGCGTATCGGGCGCGATCTCGGGCAGCGCGGTGAGCGCCGCAACGCAAAAGAAGGCGAAGCGCCTGGCGTTGTCCGGGTAGTCCCCGCTCGAGTCGCCGTAGATGCCGGGCCGATCGAAGAAGTCAGGGTGCTCGATGAAGAACACGCGGGGGCCGGTGGGGGTCGGCGGGACACGGTAGAGCCACGCGTGTTCGGTACGACCACCCAGGGTGACGGTGAGCGCTTTACCGGCGCGCTCGATCGAGGGCGTCGTTTCGCGCACCAACCGATACAACGGCATGATCACGGTGGTCGGGTGGCCCGCGGCCGCCTGCACCGTCGCCAGGCCGCTCACGGCCTCACCCAGGCCGCCGGTGCGGGCGAAGGGCCAGTACTCGGCGGTCAGGTGGGTGACGCCGATCCGCTCCTTGGCCGCGACCGCCGCCACGGCCGGCGTGCCGGCAGCCGCGCGTCGCGGGCGGGCGGCGCTGCGCCGCGGGGAGGGACGCTTCGAAGTGGGCGTCGTCATGCCGTGGGCGGATCGTCGGGCATTTGACCTCGGATCGCGGGCACGTAGTACTCGGTCAGATACTGCCGCACCATGCGCTGCGCGGTGAACCGCGCGCCGGCGATGTGCATCGCGTGCTTCATCTTCTTCACCCAACCGTGCGGGACGCCGTGGGCATCCCGGTCGTAATAAAGAGGAACGACTTCCTGCTCGAGCAGCCGGTACAGGTCCTCGGCGTCGGTCGCGTCGTCCTGGCCGGGCTGAATCGCCCAGCCGTTCGAGCCATCGTAACCCTCGCTCCACCAGCCGTCCAGCGTGCTAAGCTGCGGCACGCCGTTCAGGGCCGCCTTCATGCCGCTGGTGCCGCTCGCTTCCAGCGGCGCGCGCGGCACGTTGAGCCATAGGTCCACACCCTGTACCAGGCGGTGGGCGACGTGCATTTCGTAGTCTTCGATGAACGCGATACGACCCTCGAACCGCGCGTCTCGCGTAAACGCATAGATGCGTTGGAGAATCTGCTTGCCGGGCTCGTCGGCCGGGTGCGCCTTCCCGGCGAAGACGATCTGGACTGGGCGCCAGGGATTGACGAGCAAACGCTGCAACCGGTCGGCATCGCGGAAAATCAGGTCGGCCCGCTTGTAGGTGGCGAAGCGGCGGGCGAAGCCGATCGTCAAGGCCTCCTGGTCGAGCAACGTGCCGGCGCCAACGAGGTGCAGCGCCTCTTTCCACTGGTCCACCCAACGCCGCCGCGCCTGCTCCCGAATGTGGCGCATCAAATAGGACTTGAGCTCGTTGTGCACCGCCCACAATCCGGCGTCGTCGAGCTCCAGCACCTTGTTCCAGAGCCCCGCGTCGTCGAGCTGGAGCAGCCAGTTGGGACCGAGCTGTGCGTCGAGGAACGTCACGAGCGGGTTCGCTATCCACGTGGCGGCGTGCACGCCGTTCGTGACGTGGCCGATCGGCACGCGCTCGACCTTGCGGTCGGGCCAGAGGGGCGCCCAGATGCGGCGAGACTCCTCGCCGTGGCGGCGCGCCACACCGTTCACTCCTGCCGAGAGCCGGATCGCGGCGACGGGCATATGGAAGAGCCCATGGTCCTCGACGGGGTGATGACCCAGACCGAGCACCTGCTCCCGCGTGACCCCCATCTCTTGCCACAGCGGCCCCGCACACGCCTCGAGCTGCTCCGGCGAGAAGGTATCGTGCCCCGCCGGCACGGGTGTGTGTGTGGTGAACAGGCTGGTCGCGCGCACCCTACGCACCGCTTCGTCGAACGGCGTTCCTCGCGTCACGAGCTCGCGCACCCGTTCTACCAGCATGAAGGCGGCGTGCCCCTCATTGGCGTGCCAGACGGCGGGGTCGTAGCCCAAAGCCCTGAGCACCCGCACGCCGCCGACGCCGAGAACCCATTCTTGCCGCAGGCGCAGCTCCGGTCCGCCGGCGTAGAGACGGTTCGATAACCCCCGGTCGGCGGGGTCGTTCTGCTCGAGGCCTGTGTCGAGCAGGACGATGGGCACGCGGCCCACGGTGAGCCGCCACGCTCCGATGCTGACCGAGCGCCCCGACATCTTGACCGTGGCGAGGCAGGGATCGCCCTTGGGCCCCCGCACCTGCTCGAGCGGCATCGCCGCGATTTCGACGCGCTCCTCGGCGTCCTCCTGCCAGCCGTCGAGCCGGAGGCGTTGGTCCGCGTATCCTTTGGTATAGAAGAGCCCGACGCCCACCAGCGGCACGCCCAGATCCGATGCCGCCTTGCAGTGATCACCGGCGAGGATGCCGAGCCCGCCGGAGTAGATCGGCACCGAGTTGTGCAGTCCGAATTCCGCGCAGAAGTACGCGATGCGGCGCTGGGCGAGGTCGGGATATGATGTTTCGAACCACGTGTCGTGCGTCGCAGCCACGAAGCGGTTCCACTCGATGATCGTATCGTAGCGCTGCAGAAACTCGGGGTCCTGCGCGCACGCCGCGAGGCGCACCGGATCCACTCGGCGCAGCAGCTCGATGGGATTATGACGAGTGAGGTGCCAGAGCGCCTGGTCGATCGAGCGGAACAGCGCTCGGGCGTCGCGGTTCCAGCTCCACGACAGATTGGCGGCGACGCTCGAGAGCCCCTGGAGGCGCTCGGGGAGCTGGGGCGCCGATGGGGTCATGCGAGCTGCATTAGGACGCCTTCGTGCTCCAGGAGCCAGCGTTTGCGATCGAGTCCCCCACCGAACCCCGTCAAGTCGCCGTTCGCTCCGACCACCCGATGGCACGGGATGATGATGGGGATCGGGTTCTTGCCGTTGGCGGAGCCGACGGCGCGAGTGGCACTGGGGTCGCCCAAGCGTTTGGCCAAATCCCCGTAGCTCGTCGTCGTGCCGTAGGGAATGCTGCGGAGCGCCTTCCAGACGCGATGCTCGAATACCGAGCCCATCGCTTCGAGTGGCAGATCGAACGTCGTGCGTTGGCCGGCGAAGTACTCGTTGAGCTGCTGCACGGCACGCGCGAGCATTTCGCCCGTGGGCCCCGCCGGTCCCTGGCCGGCGTCCTCGGTCCAGTCCGCGCGGTGCGTCGGAGGAGGGCCGCGGCGGGACGTTGGGAAGTACACGCCGGTGAGGGCGGTATCCGACGCGGTGAGCAGGAGCTCCCCGACGGGCGTTTGGAGGCGGCGGTAGATGGTCATTGGCGGTTACTTACCCTCGAAGTGTAACGGGTCCCGCAAGTTCTGTAGCTCTCGGTAATAGTAGAGGGCGGTGGGATGGCGCCCCTGGAACCTCAGGCCGGTCAGGAACGCGAGCTCCTGCTTGCTGGCGCTGCCGCTCAACGAGCGATTCGCCAGGAACTCCGCGAGCCCTGGCTGCGACTCGGTGTCCTGCTCCACGAACTCGAAGCGCCGCACCTTGCCGAGCCCCACTCGCCGGTGCAGGACGATCTCGACCGAGAATGTCGCCAGCTCGACATCCCACGAGTCGATCAGCGCATCGAGCGACGCCAGCTGCCTGGGCGACAGACGAAACATGTCGCTCCCCAGCTCGGCGACGTGGAGCAGGCGCTGCACGGCGAGGCGCTCCAGCTCCCCGAAGGGCTGCCCCGCGATGATCGCGCGCGCCGCTCTGGAGCGGCATTTGCGCAGCAGGAGCTCGCGGACCTGCGGCAACAACGGCTCCGGCGAGTCGCCCAGTTCGCGCTTCAGCTCTTCCTTGCGCGCCAGCTTGGCGACCTTGGCGAGCTCGCCGTGCGGCAGCTTGAGGAAGCGGTCCATGCGGTCGTAGATCGCGGTGCGGTTGGGCGCGGGGGGAGCCTTCTTCCCGGTGAGCAGCTGCGAGACGTAGGACTCCGTGACCTGCGCGGCGCGGGCGAGGTCGCGCTGCTCCAGGCCCAGCTCCGCGAGTCGTTCCCGGATCACAAACGCCACGTCCACGGCCCCATCTCCTCACGATTTAACTAGTACGGTTAAGAATGGTGCAACTTACTACAGGTGACTTGACAAAGATAGTACACCCGGGTACGTTGCCCGAGTTGGAGTGATCGCAGTGAAGCTCATGTTCAAGTCGTAAGGGAGTCGCCTCATGTTTGCACGTAACGTCACGCTGCAGCTCAAGACGAACGCCGCGCCCGAGTTCACGCGGAAGCTGGAGACGGACGTCCTGCCGGTGCTGCGCAAGCAGAACGGCTTCAAGGACGAGATCACGTTCGTCGCACAGAACGGCACCGAAGCGCTGGCCATCAGCCTGTGGGAGAAGAAAGAGAACGCGGAAGCCTATGACCGCGACACCTATCCCGCCGTGTTGACGAGCCTGCAGATGGTGGTCGAGGGCACGCCGAAGGTCGAGACCTATGAAGTTTCGAACTCGACGTTCCACCCTGGGTCGTCGAAGAACTAGGCTAGCAGGCGCAGCACCTGTCGGACATAGAGGGGGGCGGCACATAGCCGTCCCCCGTTTTACCTGAAGGAGCCAGCCCATGAGCGAGATTCACTGTCACACCTGCGGCGGGTTCATCACCGACCCAGGGGCAGTGTCGTATCAGGTGCCGTCCGGCACGGAGGCGGTGGCGCCCCATAGCGCGCTCTGCGCGTGCATCCCGTCGGTCGTCTACGGCCCGGCGCCAGGATACGTGACGTGGCCTGGCCTAACGAACCTGGCCAGCCCGAGTGCGCTCGAGCGTAGCAGGGCCGCGGGGCGCAACTAGATGAAGCGCCGCGTAGGCACGCCACGGCCGCCACGCCTCGGCACGGGCGAGCAGCGCCCAGTCCTTCGTATAGAACGCGTCGGGCCAGCAGAGCGCGCGCGTCACGATAAGCGTCGCGAGGCGCTCCCCGATGCCTCCCAGCGCAAGCAGCCCGCGCTGAGTCTCGCCCACGTCGCTCCCCGGCTCGAAGCGCAGCCCCCCCGACTCTACAGCGCGGGCGAGCTTCGCAACCGTTTCGGCGCGGCCCTGCGGGACGCCCGTGCCCGTCACCTGGCTCGCCATCGGGGGAAGGTGCGTCAGTCCGGGGACGCCCGTCTCGATGGGATCGCCGAGACCGCCTCGTCCCGACAGCAAGAGCTGGAGCGCGACTTCTAAGCCATCGAGCGCTCCGGGGAGGCGCACGCCCGGAGTCTTCGCCACCTCGGCCGCGAGTCCCCCTTCGGCCAGGTGCGCGTCCACCACGGCGGGCTCGGCGTCGAGATCAAAGAGACGACGCAGACCCGCAATCAGCGGCATCAATACCGGCACAAGCGATGGTGTAACCGCCACCGCGATGTGATGACTCGCGGGTACGTCCTCGGCGAAGATCACGCCGGTATGTCCATCGATCCTGACGGTCCGTCCGTAGCGCAATCCCTCGAATACTTCGACGCCTGGTGTCGCCACCGCGCGCAGACTGTCGAGTAGCGCACTCCACGCGAGGGGCGGACGGTAGGCGAGCGTGAGCTGCACCGCGGCCGTACGGCGAGCGGACGGTACGCCGCGTCGCAGCGCGCTCGGCGGCATGCCGTACTGCTCGCGGAACGACGCGTTGAAGCGGCGCAGGCTCCGAAACCCGCTGGCGTAGGCGACGCGCGTCACCGGGAGATCGCTGTCGACGAGCAGTCGCTTGGCCAACAAAAGACGATGGGTTTGCGCGAGCTCGAGTGGCGAAACGCCGATTTCGCGCTCCAGGGCGCGCCGCAGGTGTCGCTCGCTCACGCCCAGGTCGGCCGCCAACTCGGTCACGGTGCGGTCATTGAGCGCGCCGGCGGCGATGCGTTGCGTCGCGACCTGCGCGAGGCGAGAGACCTCGCTCAGCGCGGTCCGGCCCGCACCCGGCGCCAACTCGGGCCGGCAGCGCAGGCAGGGCCGAAAGCCCGCGCGCTCGGCGGCCGCCGCGGAATCGAAGAAGCGGCGGTGACGGTCATACGCCAAGCGCGACGGGCAAATCGGCCGGCAATACACGTGCGTGGTCGTGATCGCGACAAAGAAGACCCCGTCGAAGCGCGGGTCGCGTGCGTCGACGGCGAGCTGGTAGGCCTCGCGATGGACGGGCGAAGCGGGAAATGGCGGCGCGGCGGATACCATAATGAAAGAACCTACCCCGCACGCGCCGCCCTTGCCCGCCGGATTCGGACCTCAATAGAGAGGCGTCGCCACGAAAGGCACCTGCCTCGTCGTCCCGTGCAGGACGGCCCGCCCCACGATGACCCCGTCGTCGTTGATGTGCTGCGCGACGATCAGGAGATCCGGGAAGCCGGGCCCCACCAAGTCGTTGAGGTTCTGCATGACGCCATGCTCCCAGAAAAACGCGCGATTGATGGCGCCGGTCGAGACGCCGACGACCTGACGGTTCTTGTTGATGCCCAAGGCCTGGCTCGAGGGGTCGCCCGGGAGCTTGCCGAGACTCTGGATTCCGCCGTCCTTGGTCCAGAGGAAGCCGAGGGGCAGGAAGTCGATCCCCAAGACATACGACGGGTTCGAGAAGCCGACCACGTCGCCGTCCTCGTTGATGTCCATCGGCGTGTGCCAGAAGTCGCCGCCCAAATCGCCGAGCTCCGTCGGGACTCCGTCGTTCCAGATGACCGACGCGCGCGCGCTGCGTTGCCCGACGGCGATGTCACACGCGCCCGAGATGCCGACGACCTGGCCCTTCGAGTTGATCGCGGTCGCTGCGGAAGTCGAGTCGCCCGGGAGCGGCGGGAGCTCCTGCATCGTCCCCTTCTTCGGCTCCCACACTACCGCGCGGAATTGAAGCACCTGAGGCAGGTTGCACGTCGGATCGACGACGCCCGTCTCGGCCCAGCCGACGACCTGTCCGCGAGCGTTGACTCCTGTCGCGAAACTCTGCTCGCCGCCCAGCGTCGGCATCGCGGTCATCGTGCCGTCCCAGAAAAAACCGCGGCATACATGACCTGTTACGGAAGGAAGGAACGCGGTACAGCTCCACTCCTCGTTCAGCGTATCGGGCGCGGCCAGCTCGGTGATCCCGGCGACGAGTCCGTTGTTCGAGACGCCCGGCCACTGGACGATGCTGTTGGGGCCACCGAGCGTGCCGAGCGTATCGAGCGAGTTGTTGCGCCAGATCGCGGCGACGCGCGTCGCGTTGCCGGGGCGATTCACGAAGCCCACGATCCAACCGCTGTTCGAGATCCCGGAGGGGCGATTGCGAGACCCGCCGAGGGTCGGCAGGTACGCGACCGAGTAGCGCGGGCCGGTTTCAGCGGCGGTGGGGAGATGCACGCGCGCGTCGAAGGGGGGCGTGACCTGTGGTTCGTAACTACACGCGCCGAGGGTAGTGATAAGCAGGACCGACGACAAGGGACGCATACGCGCCTCCGGTAGGGGTTACGCGAAACCGTACCGAGGAGGCCAGCGCGTGTCGTGCCGCAATCGGACCTGGAAAACGAAGGAGATTCGGGGGCCGGAAACGGCGGAATCACTCCCCACCCCTTCCCGTTCCCACTCTGAAGAGTGGGCCCGGTGAATCACTGCGCCTTAGGCGCAGTGTCGTATCGGGCCCACGCTTACAGCGTGGGTACGGTGGGGGTTACTATCCCGGGTCCCGATTTCCGAACGGTGCCATGCCGCCCCAGCCGCCACGCCCGTACATCCTCGACGAGACGACCTGGAAAACCGTGAAGGACACCCGCTACGAGGTCGCGGTCCTGCCCTGGGGCGCCACTGAGGCGCACAACTACCACCTGCCCTACACCACCGACAACATCGCGACGGAGCGGATCGCGGCGCTGGCGGCGGAATATGCGTGGGAACGCGGGGCAAAGGTTGTGGTCCTGCCGACGGTGCCCTTCGGCGTAAACACAGGACAGCTCGACATTCCGCTCACGGTGAACATGAATCCCAGCACGCAGGCGCTGGTGCTGCGCGACGTCGCCGCGTCGCTCGCGGGCCAGGGGATCAAGAAGCTCGTCGTGATGAACGGGCACGGCGGCAACGACTTCCGGCAGATGATTCGCGAGCTGCAGGGCGCAGTGACGTTGTTCATTTGTACGGTGAACTGGTACCAGTCCGTGGACCTGAAGCAGTTCTTCTCAGACCTTGGCGACCACGCAGGGGAGATGGAGACCAGCGTCTTGATGCACCTGACGCCGGAGTTGGTGCGGCCCCTCGCCGAAGCGGGCCCGGGGCGTGCGCGCGGCTTCAAGATCGCCGCGTTGCGAGAAAAGTGGGCCTGGGCGCCGCGGCTCTGGCGCCAGGTGACCGACGATACGGGCGTCGGCAATCCGGCCGCAGCGACGGCGGAGAAGGGCCGCAAGTACGTCGAGGCAGTCACTGAAGAGATTGGCGGCTTCCTGGTGGAGCTCGCCAAGGCGAACACGGCAGAGATGTACGAGTGACCGGGGACTTCGACCCCCTCCCTCAGCAACGCCTCGCGATCGAAGCGCCCCTCGGCCCCGTCCTCGTGGTCGCGGGTCCCGGCGCCGGCAAGACCTCCTGCCTCACCCGTCGCGTC